>Ga0315293_10000615_pt1 | contig 33529 bp, 34 predicted proteins | sample YL17G13_20_MG_FD_203071 | JGI IMG/M metagenome (GOLD analysis project Ga0315293, IMG submission 203071) | Sediment microbial communities from Yellowstone Lake, YNP, Wyoming, USA - YL17G13_20 | ecosystem: Environmental > Aquatic > Freshwater > Lake > Sediment | place: USA: Wyoming | collected... | reverse complement strand
ATTATGTGTCGGGTTGGCCTGCATTGTTCCCCGGCTACCCATAAAACCATTGGCACTTTTCCCAGGGGTACGGTTCGTTTTAGTATGAGTTGGTTTAATACTCTTGAAGAAGTAGATCAAGTAATTAGGGCCATAAGAGAAATTGCCAAAAGTGCATAACCAAGAGGAGTTTTTACTGATGAAAGATAATTATAGTGTAGTAATATTTTATTCTACCAGTGCAGCTATAAGGACAGAAAGTTTAGCTAAAAAGCAGGGACTTGCGATAAAACTCATCCCAGTTCCTCGTCATCTAAGTTCTGATTGTGGTATTTGCTTAAAGTTTAATGATGAAGATAAACCAAAAATAGAAAAAATTCTACAAGACGGAAAAGTTGAATATGAAAATATTTATAAAATATAATTTACTTCAAGCAGGGGTATTGCGGATGAAAATCAGTAATATGTAATATGTAGGGGCAGACCTTGTGTCTGCCAGTAATATGAGGAAAAGAAACCCATTTATGAAAATATTAAGGGTAAATTACAGGAAGTGATGAAATTGAAATTGAGATATAAGATTTGGATAGAAAAGAATGGAGAAAAAGCCTTCGGTGACGGTCCTCTGGATATCCTTAATCGAGTAGAGAGGGCTGGGTCATTAAGGCAAGCTGCAGAAGAGATAAATATGTCTTATTCTCAGGCCTGGAATTTAATAAAAGATTTAGAAGAGAGATTAGGATTTAAGTTATTAGAAAGGAAGATAGGAGGAGAAAGTGGCGGAGGGTCACAACTTACTGAGCCGGCCAGAGATTTGATGATGAAATTTGAAATATTTCGCCATAAAGCCCAAGAGAGTTTAAATTTGCTTTATAAAGAAATATTTTAACCTTCCTCCCCCTTGAGGGGGGAGGACAAAGGTGGGGGTGTTATTTAAAATATTATGAAAAAGATACCAGTTGAAAAAGCAGTAGGGATGATTTTATGTCATGATATTACGCAGATCATTCCTGGTCAGTTTAAGGGAAGAGCCTTTAAAAAAGGACATATTATTCAAGGAGAAGATATAGAAAAATTTTTAGAATTAGGAAAAGAACAAATCTATGTATGGGAACCGAAAGCCGGAGAAATTCATGAGAATGAAGCAGCTCTGCGAATAGCAGGAACAATTGCCGGGGAAAATATAATTTACGATGAACCAATAGAAGGAAAGTCTACTTTAAAATCAAAAGTTAAAGGAGTTTTAAAAATTGAATCTTCTCTTTTAAAGGATATAAATTCAATAGAAAATATTTCTATTGCTTCTCTTCCGGGAAATTTTAAGGTAGAAGAAGGACAAAAAATAGGTGGTGCTCGGGTCATACCTCTATTTATTAAGGAAGAAAAATTGAAAAAGATAGAAAATTTATGTTTAAAAAGAGGTAAAGTATTGGCAGTAAAAAATTATAAAAAAATGAAAGCTGCCATTATAACTAATGGTAATGAAATATATAAAAATAGAATTCAAGATAAATTTGGACCAATAATGAAAGAGAAATTAAATTATTTTAGAGCTGAATACCTGGGTCAAACTATTTGTCCTGATGATATAGAAGAAATAAAAAAAGCAATTTTTCATTATCAAGAAAAAGGAGCTGATCTAATTATATTAACCGGTGGAATGTCAGTTGATCCGGATGATTTAACTCCTGGGGCTATAAGGAATAGCGGGGCGAAAGTAGTGACTTATGGGGTCCCGGTTCAACCAGGGAATATGTTTATGATGGCTTATCTTAAAGATACTGTTCTTTTAGGGATTCCAGGTTGTGCGATGTATTATAAAACTACTATTTTAGATGTAGTATTGCCTCGGATTTTTATTGGAGAAATTTTGACTAAAGAAGATTTTGTAATCATGGGAGAAGGTGGATTTTGTTTAAACTGTGAAGTTTGTCGTTATCCCAATTGTTTTTTCTGTCGGTGAAATAAAAAGGAGAGGGAAAAAAATGGATTTTTATGAGGATATAAAAGAAAGATTTTTTAATCTAATTAAAGATAAAAACCTAATGTCTTTAAAAGTACAAATAGTAAGTGCTAGACCATTAACACCACAAGAGGTAATCGGAAAACCAGAAAGAAATGACTTTCCTTTATTAAAGGGAAAAGAAGTAATGATTCAAGCAAATTTTAAAGGAAGTTTAGGTCAAGCCTTTACGGATATGCCCGGAAATTATAGTGGTACTTTACAGGAGATTTTCGATATGTCCTTAGATAATAATTTTGAGAGAGCCGTTTTTGTTTCTACTTTAAATGCGGTTTTGCGATACCTAAATTATATTTCTAAGACAGTTCACTGTCGAGATAAAGAACCAGGAGATTGTGCTGCTCACCTGGTAGATTATATCAAAGAGCGGTTTGATAATCCCCGCCTGGCTTTTATCGGGATGCAGCCAGCTATGGTGGAGGCCTTAACTGCTCATTTTAAAATTAGGGTAACCGATTTAGATTATGACAATGTAGGTCAAAAAAAATGTGGAGTATTAATAGAGGATGTTTCTTATACCAAAGAAATCATAAACTGGGCCGATCTAATTATTGCTACTGGAACCACTGCAGTTAATAATACCTTATCTTCACTCTTAGTAAATAAGCCGATTATCTTTTATGGAGTTACTATTGCTGGCCTTGCTTATCTTAAAGGTTATGAACAATATTGTTTTTGTGGCCATTAGAAGTTCTTGATCTTACCAGAAATTAGGAGGAGATATATAAATGAAGAAATTTCTTCTTTTGTTATTAATAGGATTTTTAATCTTGGTTTCCTTGGGCGAAGGAGCCGCACAAGAAGAGACTCCTCTGGGAATGGCAGTAGAATTTACGGACCATGCCGCTTGTGCCTATATAAGCCTGGATAAAGGTTGGTTTGAAGAAGAAGGGCTCAGCTTAACTACTTATGAGAGTTATGAGACTGGTATGGCTTTAGCTGCTGCTTTAGCTCGGGGAGATATTCAGGTTGCCTATATGTGTCTGGTGCCAGCTATAGATGTCTTTGCTAATGCTAAAGTAGCAATAAAGATAATTGCGGGGACCCATAAATATGGTTATGGTTTAGTAGTTAATCCTGATAAAGTAAAAACAATCCAGGATTTAGAAAAGCCAGATATTCGCCTTGGATGTGTTAGAGAAGGTGGGGCAGTAGATGTACTTCTTCACAAAGTGATAGATAAATATAATTTAAAGGAAGAAAAAATAATAAGTAATATCCGTCGAATGAGTCCACCAAAACAAATTTTAGCTATTCAATCAGGGCAATTAGACGCTGCTTTTCTACCCGAACAATGGTCTACTATGGCTGAGGAATTTGGTTTTAGGATGTTGTTGATGAGCCAGGAGGTTTGGCCTGGAATGCAAGGGAGTGTTCTGGTGGTAAAGGAAGAATTGATCAAGAATCATCCTGATTTAGTAAAAAAGTTGGTCAGAGTTTCCCAAAGAGCAAGTAATTGGGTTAATCAATATCGGGAGGAAGCAGCAGAAGTGGTGGCTCGGCAATTACAGAAAGCCGGTGGAAGTCTTTTTCCAGTTGAGGATGCTGACCTGGTTTCTAAGATAGAAATTACGCTTAAGGTTTTATTAAAGTCTATGAGTAGGTTGGAATATACTACCGATATTGACCCCGTGGTAGTTCAGGAAGCAATAGATTATGTCGCTCAATTAGGTTACATTAAGAGCAGCTTTAAAGCGGGAGATATTTTGGATTTGAGTTTTATAAAACCATGAAAAGATATAAAATATTTAAATTAAAATGGGAGATAATCCCCATTATTATATTTCTGGGAATATGGGAGATAATTGCTCGCCTAAACTTAATCTCTGGTCATTTTTTCTTTCCTCCCTTTTCTACTGTAGTAACAGAATTTTGGTATCTAACCGTTAGCGGAGTATTAGGGCGTAATTTCTTGAGCAGTCTAATTAGAGTTCTTATCGGTTTTTCTGCCGGTTCTATTGCCGGGCTATTGATGGGAATTATAATGGGGTGGAGTGAGGTAACCAACAAAGCATTAAGTCCAGTAATCAGCTTAATTTATCCTATTCCCGCCCTGGGCTGGCTTCCTTTATTGATGTTGTGGTTCGGTATCGGTGAGATCTTACCGATTGCCATCATATTTATCTGCTCCTTTTTCCCCATCCTTTATAATACTGTTACCGGAATTAAAAACGTGAATAAAAATTATATTTACGCGGCAAGAACTTTAGGTGCCTCAGATATAGAAATTATCACCACAGTAGTGATACCCTTGGCTCTCCCAAATATATTTACTGGCCTAAGGTTAGAAGCTGGAATGGCCTGGCGAGTGATAATAGCGGCAGAGATGGTAGCTATCCCCACCGGGATTGGTGCCTTGATGATGAAGGCCGAAAGTCTCCTACGTATAGATATTATTATAGTTTGTCTAATAGTTTTGGGAGTGATGTGTCTTTCCTTTGAAAATTTTTTTTCCTTTTTAGAAAAGAAATTGACCAATCGATGGAGATAATATGTCCTCTATTCAGCTCAAAAACATTTCTAAATATGTTTGTAAAAATGTTAATTTAGAGATATTCGATAAAGAATTGCTAGTATTGTTAGGACCGAATGGGGCAGGAAAAAGCACTTTGTTGAATATTATTGCTGGTTTAATCGATTACCAAGGGTCAGTATTTTTTGATCATAAACCAGTAGACCAATTACCTGCTAATCAAAGAAAAATAGGTTACCTCTTTCAAGAATTGAATTTATTTCCTCATTTTGATGTTACTGCCAATATTGCTTATGGTTTGAGAGTTCAAAAACAATCTCGAAACGAAATAAAGGCCAGAGTTGAAGATCTACTTCAAATTATGAAAATAAAGCATTTATCGTCATACTACCCCAAACAACTGAGTGGGGGCGAAAAACAGAGGGTGGCTTTAGCTCGAGTATTAGCTAACTCACCTCGTATTTTGTTGCTTGATGAACCGATGAATAGTTTAGATTATCAAACCTCTAAATATCTAAGGACTGAGTTTAAAATATTACAAAAAAAACTGGAGATTACCACCATTTATGTTACTCATAATTTTTACGAAGCAGACGAGATGGCAGACCGGATTGCTGTAATTGATAAAGGTAAATTAGAACAGGTTGGTTTACCCGAGGAAATATTTTTTCATCCCACAAAAGCAGTTAGTGATTTTATTGGTGAGCCGAATATTTTAAATTGTGATTATTATCATAGATTAAGCTTTCTAAAATCTACGGAAATTAAAGACCATTGAGGTGAGAGTGAATTAAGGGGTTTTCAAGGGGAATTCTACCCCTTGAATATCTTGAAAGTAGGTAGTATAATATAAAAAGATTTATAAAATGGAACAATTTTCCATATTGTGGAACAATATAAAAAAAGTTAAGAGCAGATGAAATCATTAAGAAAAACAATAGATATTTTAGATTATTTAAGTGATGTAAATAGAGATGTGGGAGTAACCGAACTGAGTTTAAAATTAAATTTGCCCAAGAGCACAGTTCATCGAATATTAAAAGATTTATTAGAATATTCTATAGTTGAACAAGAAAAGGATACTTCCAGGTATAGAATGGGGTTACGTTTACTTAAATATTCCAATTCGCTTTTAAGGTCTTTTGATCTTAGACAAATTGCTAAACCTATTTTGAAAAAGGTTTGTAATGAAACGGGAGAAACTACTTTTTTAACTGTCTGGAAAAACGACCAAGGGTTTTGTATAGATTCAATTTTTTCTAGTCAAAATATAAATACTAATCTTTTTGTGGAAATAGGCCGGGAAATGCCTTTTCATTGTACTGCCAGTTCAAAAATAATTTTAGCTAATCAGCCGATAGAAGACATTAAAAGAATTATTAGCAAAGAACCTCTCTTAAGATATACTCCAAATACCATTACAGAACCTAAAAAATTATTAGAACATTTATTGGAAATAAAAAATAAGGGTTTTGCAATTTGTGATGAAGAACTTGAAGAAGGAATAAAAGCAATTGCTGCTCCTATAAAAAATATTAAGGGAAAAACCATAGCCAGTATTACCATAACCGGATTAGCTAAAAGAATGTCTTCGAATAATATAGAGAGACTTATTGAAGTGGTTACTAATTTAGCTAAAGAGGTATCTAAAAGGTTAGGATATAATAAATTTATTGAAAAATGAATTGGTATAATTAAATTGATATAATTAAAGGGAACTTTGTTTAATTTAAAACATATAATAATTTATAGGAGGAAGAAAGCAAAAGATGGCAAAAGTAATTTTAATAGCCTTAGGTGGAAATGCGATAAAACAATCCAATGAAAAAGGATCTTCAGAGGAACAATTCAAGAATTGCTGGAAAACCACCAAACATATCTCAGAAATTATCAAAAACCTTGACCAGGAAGATCGGCTAATCATAACCCATGGAAATGGACCGCAAGTTGGTAATTTAATGGTACAACAAAAGTTAGCTCAAGATATTGTCCCGGCTCATCCCATGGATGTGGTAGGGGCAATGACTCAAGGGCAAATTGGTTATATGTTGCAACAAACCTTAATAAATCATCTTAAAAAAATGGATCTTGATGTACCGGTTTGTGCGATAATAAATCAGGTTTTAGTAGATAAAAATGACCCAGAATTTTTTGGTGATAAAGCTTCCAAGCCAGTAGGTAATTTTCTAACCGCAGAAGAAGCTAAAGAAATGAAGGAGAATAACCCTCAATATATAATTAAGCAGGTTAAGCCAAACGGAGAGCGTTGTTGGAGGAGAACCGTTCCTTCGCCAGATCCTATAGCTAATATAGAAGCTAACGTTATTAAAAAGCTAGTTGCTGCAGGAGTAGTTGTTATTGCTTCCGGTGGCGGAGGAATACCAGTGTTAGAAGATGAGGAAGGAAATTACCAAGGGATTGAGGCAGTAATAGATAAAGATCTTGCTGGAGAAAGATTAGCCGAAATAGTAGGTGCCGATATTTTTTTAATTCTTACCGATGTAGAAGAGGCTAAAATTAATTATGGTAAAGCTAATGAGAAAGGTTTAGGTAAAATAACTTTCCAAGAAGCTAAACAATATTTTGATGAAGGGCATTTTCTGGCGGGAAGCATGGGGCCAAAGGTGAAAGCTTGTTTAAGATTTTTAGAAAATGGAGGGAAGAAAGCTATCATTACCTCTTTGGGTAAGGCTTTAGAGGCTTTAAAGGAACAAAGTGGAACAATTATAGAAAAATAAAATGATAGGGTAAAAATTACCAGGAGCACGATGCATTGTGCTGTAGCATCACGGCGTTTCCGTGATGAAGAAAAATATAATAAATAAATTTAAGGAGTGGATAAAATGTTACAAGGGAAAGACATATTAAATACTGCTCAGTTTTCGCCTCAAGAATTAAATTTGATTATGAATACCGCTGCAAATTTTGAAAAACAAGTCAAAGATGGAAATATTATCAGAAATATGGAAGGTAAAATAGTAGCAACTTTATTTTTTGAACCAAGTACCAGAACCCGTCTTTCTTTTGAAACTGCTGCCAATAGGTTGAGTGCTCGAGTAATTTCAGTAGCTGACGCTAAGAGCTCTTCTGTAGCCAAAGGAGAATCTTTGGCTGATACTATTAGGACAGTGGATGGTTATGCAGATGTTATTGTTATGCGTCATCCCATGAATGGCTCTGCCCAGATTGCAGCTGATAATGCGAAACACCCTTTTATTAATGCCGGCGACGGAAGCGGAGAACATCCTACGCAAGCTCTTTTAGATATATATACCATTCGTAAGGAAAAAGGGGCTTTAGGGGGACAGACAGTTACTTTTGTGGGAGATTTAAAATATGGGCGGACCGTACATTCATTAAGTTATTTTATGACTCTCTATGGCAATAAAATGTTTTTTGTGTCTCCCAAATCTCTACGAATGCCATCAGAAATAACTGCTGACCTTAAGGCTCGAGGAGCAGATATTGAAGAGACTGAAAATTTGGAAAAGGCTTTATCGGTCAGTGATATTGTTTATGTTACCAGAGTACAAAGAGAACGATTTGAAAATCTACAGGAGTATGAAAAAGTAAAGGGTTCTTATATCATAAATAATTCTATTATTAATCAAGCTAAAAAAGGTATTACCATTCTTCATCCCCTTCCCAGAGTAGATGAAATCTCTACTGATGTTGATGATTATGAAGGAGCAGCTTACTTTAGACAAGCTCATAATGGAGTTTATATTAGAATGGCTCTTTTAGCTTTAGTTACAGGGAGAGCATAATCCAAAAAAAATTTTTCCACGAGCCACAGTATTAAGTTATAATATAAACTGACTGTTGAAAAGTAACAATACGGAGGATAAGATGTGAAAAAATTTGATCTCGCAATTAAGTCAGATAAGGTATTTATAGATGGTAGGTTAATAGATTGCTGGATAGGAGTTAAAGATGGAATAATTATTGCTATAAGTAAAGAAAAATTAGATGCTGAAAAAGTTATCAACGCAAAAGGTAAAATTGTTTTACCAGGCACCATAGACCCCCATGTCCATATTAGAGCTCCTGGACATGATGAAAGGGAGACTTTTGAAAGCGGCACAAAAGATGCTGCTTTAGGTGGGGTTACTACCGTAATTGAAATGCCCATTTCCACCCCTCCACCCCATTCTCCAGAATTGGTACAAAGAAGGATGGATATTGCAAGTCAACAAGTAGTGGTAGATATTGCTTTCTTTGGTGCAGCTGGAACGGATTGTATGGAGGATATTATCCCTTGTGCTAAATCTGGTATAGTTGCTTTTAAAACCTTTTTGCATGAGGCTCCTCCGGGAAGAAAAGAGGAGTTTATCGGGCTTACTGCACCAAATACCGGAGACCAATATGAGCTTATGAAAAAAGTTGCTCAGACTGGGGTAATGATTGGTTTCCATACAGAAAATAATGATATGGTTAATAAAAATATTGCGAGGCTAAGGAGTGAAGGTAAGACCTCTCCATTATATCATGGCAGGTCTCGGCCACCAGTGGTAGAGATTGAGACAGCAGCCAAGATTTTACTCTTTGCTGAAAAAATTGGTACTAAGGTAGAGATATGCCATATTAGTACACCAGAGGTTGTAGAATTAGTAAATAGAGCAAAATCTAAAGGAGTATATGCTGTAGCAGAAACCTGCCCCCATTATTTGTTTCTTAATGAAAATGTTCTGGAGAAAGTTGGAGTATTTGCCAAGTGTAATCCTCCCTTAAGAAGTGAAGAAGAAAGGCTGAAAATGTGGGAATTTGTGAGAGATGGAAGTATAGATATTATAGGAAGTGACCACGCACCTTATACTAAAGAAGAAAAGGAAAGAGGAAGTGAAGATATATTTACTCCTCCTGCGGGATTCCCAGGGTTATCAACCAGATTACCCTTGCTTTTCACCGCAGTAAAAGAAGGAAAAATTAGATTGGATAAAATGGTAGAACTTATCTGTGAAAATCCGGCAAAAATATTTGGTCTTTATCCCCAGAAAGGAACGATTGCCGTGGGTTCTGATGCAGATTTTGTAATATTTGACCCTGATAAGAAAGATATTATTTCTAAAGATAAAATGTTTACTAAATGCAGAGATAGTGCCTTAGTATATGACGGATGGGAAGTCTATGGAAAACCGGAAAAGACTATAGTTAGAGGGAATGTCGTATTTGATAATGGAAAAATAACTGTTTCTCCAGGATATGGAGAAATTATAAAAGTATACAGAAGTTGATGATTTTTTAATAAAATTGTAGGTAATTTTTAAGGGAAAGCGGGGAAGGATAAATGGATAAAATTGATTTACAGAAATTAGAAGAACTAAATAATCAGCATGTTATAAAAGTAGTAGAAGAAGCTATCCAGCTTTGTAAGCCGGCAAAAGTAGTTGTGATAACTGATTCAAAAGAAGATATTGCCTATGTAAGAAAATTAACCTTGATTAACGGAGAAGAAAAGAAATTAAAGATGGAGGGCCACACTATTCACTTTGATGGTTATTATGATCAGGGTAGGGATAAAGCCCATGCTAGATATCTTGTATCTAAGGATATTGACTGGGGGATAGAAGTAGAATATACCGAAAAAGAAAAAGGACTTAAAGAAATACATTCTTTCTTTGATGGAAGTATGAAAGGGAAGGAGATGTTAGTAAGGTTCTTTTCATTAGGTCCTGCTAATTCCATTTTTTCCCTTAAAGCACTACAAATTACTGATTCGGCCTATGTCGCTCACAGTGAAGATCTGCTCTACCGACCAGGATATGAAGAGTTTAAAAGATTTAATGGTTCTAATGAATTTTTCTATTTCCTTCATTCTGCTGGGAGATTAGAAAATGGAGTGAGTGCAGATGTAGAGAAGAGAAGAATGTATATTGATCTTGAAGAAAATAGGGTGTATTCGATAAATAATCAGTATGCAGGTAATTCTTTAGGATTAAAGAAGTTGGCTTTTAGACTGGCCATTAATAAAGCTCAAAACGAAGGATGGTTAGCTGAGCATATGTTTATTATGGGAGTTCATGGACCACAAGATCGGGTTACTTATTTTACCGGTGCCTTTCCCAGTGCTTGCGGAAAAACCAGCACTGCAATGATTCCTGGTCAGACCATAATCGGTGATGATATAGCTTACCTTAAAAAAATTAATGGTAAAGTAAGGGCGGCAAATGTTGAATCTGGTATATTTGGTATTATTAAGGATGTAAATGCAGTGGATGATCCATTAATTTATCAGGCCTTAACCAGTCCCAGAGAACTTATTTTTTCTAATGTATTAATTAATGATGGCATACCTTATTGGCTGGGTATGGGAAAAGATATACCAGATAAAGGCACTAATCATTCAGGAGAATGGTTCAAAGGTAAAAAAGATCGAGAAGGTAAGGAAATCGACTGTGCCCATAAAAATGCAAGATTTACCATAAGTTTAAAGGCATTAAATAATCTTGACCCTAAAGCCAATGATCCTGCTGGTGTTCCTATCAAAGCAATTGTTTATGGAGGAAGGGATTCTGATACTACTATTCCAATAGTAGAAGCACTTACCTGGGAGCACGGTGTGTTTTTGGGGGCCATTGTAGAATCAGAAACCACTTCAGCCACTATAGGCGTTCAAGGGGTAAGAGAGCATAACCCTATGGCTAATCTTGACTTTATTTCAATACCTTTTAAGACCTATATAGAGAATCATCTAAAGTTTGCCGATAGTCTTAAAGCGGTGCCGAAAATTTATGCCACTAATTATTTCTTAAAAGACGAAGTCAGTAATTATTTAAATAGTAAACTCGATAAGAAAGTATGGCTTCTCTGGGCTGAAGGGAGAGTCCACCATGAATACGAAGCTATCGAAACCCCGGTAGGCAGGATACCAAAATATAAAGATCTTAAAGATTTATTTGCTCTTGAATTAAAGAAGAATTATTCTGAAAAAGAGTACATTCAACAATTTTCTTTAAGAGCAGTAAAGTATCTGGAAAAGATGGAGAGGATGAGCAGGATCTTTGAAGATATTGAGATGCCAGCTACCTTTACTGAAGAATTAAAAAGCCAAATTGAAAGACTAAAAGAGACCAGAACAAAATTCGGAGAGGACATAATTTCTCCTTTTGAGTTTTTAGACCAATAAAATAAATTAATCATAGACTTACCCCCGGCAAGAACCAGTGATTTTACCCTTCCTTTTATCTTCATTTTTGTCTTCATATTATAATTTTTAAAATATTTTTTTAAAAAAGATGGATTTTTTAAATTTATGTGGTATATTAAAAGTAGTTAATTGGGTCACCCAGTAACCCAATAGTTTAAAAAAGAGGTAAATATGGAATTTAAAGAAATTACTCCGGTCCGTTTATACGAAAGTGTAATAGAACAAATTATGGATTTAATTAAAAATAACGAATTAAAACCAGGGGATAAACTTCCCCCCGAGAGAGAACTGGCTGAAAAGTTATCTATAAGTAGAAATTCTTTACGGGAAGCCTTTCGAGTTTTAGAATCAAGAGGCTTAATTAAGAGCAAGCCGGGGGGAGGAAGGTTTATTCGAGAGATAAGGGAAAACGGTCATAATAATACAGAAAATATTATCTTAAGCTTAGAAAAATCTTCTATCTTAGAACTTTTAGAAGCAAGAGAGATATTTGAGGTAAAAATTGCTGAAATTGCTGCCCAAAGAGCCACTCTCGAAGATATAGAAATAATTGAAGAAGCTCTAAATAAAATGAACCAGAATGAAGAACTAAAAGATGATAAAAAAACGGAATCAGATACTGAATTTCATTTGGCAATTGCCGGGGCATCTCATAATTTTGTCTTTGTTAATATAATGAAATTACACTTGGATCTATTAAAAGAGACTCGAGAAAAGACCTGGCAAATACCAGGAAGACGGGAAAAACAATATCAAGAACACCGGGCCATATTTCAGGCTATTAAAGAACATAATAGCAAAAAAGCTGAAGAAGCTATACTAAAACATTTGAGGAATATAAGAGAAATTGTGGTTGGGATATAAATGACAGATTCTAATAGACCGGAGAAGAATAGAAAAATAGCTCAAGGATTAAAAAAATGCAAGCGGAGCAATTAAAGGATGAAATTTATTAATAAAAGTTAGGAGATTTTATAATGAAGGAAATAAGAGTTCTATCCCCAGTGGGGATGTTAGGATATGGTTTCCCAGCAGAATCTTTTCAAAAGGGCCTAGAAAAGAAACCTCATGTTATCGCTGCCGATGCCGGTTCTACTGATGCCGGTCCCCATAAATTAGGAGCAGGAGTGGGTATTGTAAGTAAAGAAGCAACCAAAAAAGACCTTACTTTAATGTTAACAGCCGGTTACGAACATAAAATTCCAGTTATTATCGGTTCTGCGGGAGGTTCCGGTGCTGAGGTTCATCTTAACTGGACCTTGAAAATAGTAAGAGAAATTGCCAAAGAGAAAAATTTACACTTTAAGATGGCTTTGATTCACGCCGAAGTTGAAAAAGATTATCTTAAAAAGAAGTTAGCCCAAGGGAAAATAAAACCTTTAGGCCCTGTTCCTGAATTAACTGCTAAAGACATAGAAGAAGCTACTCGAATTGTGGCGGTAATGGGGGTGCATTCTCATATAAAAGCCCTGGAGATGGGGGCAGAGGTTATTATTGCCGGTCGTTCTAATGACCCTGCTATGTTTGCCGCCTTACCCATTAAAGAGGGTTATGACCCCGGTCTGGCTTTACATCTGGGGAAGATTTTAGAATGTGGGGCTATGGCCTCTACCCCCGGAACTACCTCTGATTGTATGATGGCATATTTAAGAGAGGATTATTTTATTGTAGAGCCAACTAATCCCTTGCGAAAATGTATCCCCAGCACAGTAGCTGCTCACACCCTTTATGAAAAATCGAGTCCCTTACATATTATTGGTCCAGAAGGAGTAGTAGATGTTACCGGATGTAAATTTGAACAATATAGCGAAAGGGCAGTAAAAGTATCGGGTTCTAAACTAAAGAAAAGTAAAACTATTAATATAAAATTAGAAGGGGCAAGTAAAGTAGCTTACCGGACTATATGTATTGCCGGCGTGAGAGATCCTATTATGATTAAACAGATCGATGAGTGTGAAAGGCATGTCCGTAAAACCGTGCTGACTTATTTTAATGATATTCCTCCCGAAGATTACCGCTTAATCTTTCATATTTATGGAAAGAATGGAGTTATGGGAGAATTGGAACCCCAGAAAGAGGTTACTTCTCATGAACTCTGCTTGATTTTGGAGGTGGTAGCCAAAGACCAGGAATTGGCTAATACTATTTGTGCTTTTGCCCGTTCTACTTTAATGCACTATTCTTATCAAGGGCGTATTGCTACTGCCGGGAATTTAGCTTTTCCTTATGCTCCTTCTGATATACCTACTGGAGCGGTTTATAAATTTAATATCCATCACTTGGTAGAAGTTGATGACCCCGATGAACTTTTTTCTATAGAAATGGTGGAAGTTTGAGATAATAAGGAGTTTGAAAAGGAGAATAGATAAATGACTAAAGAAGCCTCTATTGTTGATTTAGTAAAAGTAATTAGAAGTAAAAATGCCGGTCCTTTTGAATTGACCTTCGATATAATTTTTAAAGATAAACTCACTTACGAAAAAGTTAAGAAAAGCAAAGTAATTACTAAAGAACTTATTGCCAAACTTTACCATATTCCTATTGAAAAAGTTCTTTATTTTGTGGAATTTGACCCGGCTAATGCTATAAAAGCTACCATTGTAAGGCCGGTTGATTCAGGAAGTATTGGAGAGACCGATGTTTATGGTGCTCAGCAGCATGCCCCACTTTTAGGTATTAAAATTCCCTATGAGGAATAAGGAGGAGAAATGAAAGAAGATTTATTAAAATTTATTCCAGAATTTAATTTAATTAAAGATTCAGATTTAAAGGAAAAAGTTTTAAAAGTTTGGGAGATTGCTCTTAAAGCTGGAAATTGGGAAGCAAAAGATCTTCAAAGAATGCCCTTTACCTTATTGATTGACCCCTGTCCCTGTACTATGGTGGAGCATATACGCGGAGTAGTAAATGTTTCCATAGAGGCAGCGAAAGCCCTTCAGAGTATTTACCAGGATAAAATAAAGATAAATGAAGATTATCTTATTGCCGGAGCCTTACTTCACGATATTGGAAAATTAGTAGAATATAAAGAGGAGAATGGAAGGTTTATTCAGAGTAATGGGGGAAAATTGGTACGTCACCCCATATCAGGGGTGGGTCTTTGTTACAGTCAGGATATACCTGAAGAGGTAATGCATATTATTGCCTCTCATTCCTGGGAGGGGGATCGCTCCAAGCGAACTTCAGAGGCAGTTATTGTTCACCATGCTGATTTTATCAACTTTGAACAATTTAAATAGACAAACACAGATTACTCAGTGTAATCACTTCAAGGAGGTTATAAAATGGGTAAGACTTTTGCGGAGAAGATATTAGCCCTGAAATCAGGGAAAGATAGTGTAGTTGCCGGAGAAATTGTGACCGTTTCTCCAGATATAGTAATGTCTCACGATAATAGCGCCGCGATAGCTAAAAAATTCAAACAAATTGGGATTAATAAAGTAAAATATCCAGAGAAGATAGTGATCCCCCTGGATCATTGTGTTCCCGCTGCCACAGAAAAATATGCTGCTAATCATAAAGAAATAAGAGAATTTGTCCAGGAACAAAAGATTAAGAATTTTTATGATATTAACAGCGGAGTTTGTCATCAGGTTTTACCGGAAAAAGGACATATCCTTCCTGGGACTCTTGTTTTAGGTGCAGATTCTCATACTACAACTTATGGTGCATTTGGTACTTTTGCAGCCGGTATCGGGAGGAGTGAAGTAGCTTCTATCTGGGCTACAGATGAAATTTGGCTTAGAGTACCAGAGACCATTAAGATAAATATTGAGGGAGAAATTCCTCCCGGGATATATCCCAAGGATATTATCCTTTATATCATTGGAGATTTGGGGGCAGATGGAGCACTTTATAAAGCAGTTGAGTTTTCTGGGAAGGTAGTGAAAAATATGGATATGGGCGGAAGAATGACCTTGTGTAATATGACCGTGGAGATGGGAGCAAAGATTGGTTATGTAGAGCCAGATAAAAAAACTATCCAATGGCTTACTCCAAGAACCAATAAAAAATACGAAATAATAAAATCAGATCTAAATGCTGAGTTTGAAAAGATCATCGATTACGATATAAGCAAATTAGAACCGCAGATAGCCTGTCCCCATACCGTAGATAAGGTGAAGCCTGTTTCTGAAGTAACTGGAACCAAAATTAATCAGGCTTTAATTGGAACTTGTACTAATGGAAGGATAGAGGACTTAAAGATTACCAGCGAGATTCTTGGTGATAAAAAAATCTCTGATAGAGTTAGACTTTTAATCTTTCCTGCCTCGATGGAGGTCTTTGCCCAGGCTATGGAATTAGGAATTCTTCAAAAATTAGTAAAAAGCGGTGCAGTGATAATGAATCCGGGATGTGGTCCTTGTTTGGGAGCTCATGAAGGAGCTTTAGCCCCAGGAGAAGTTTGTTTGAGCACTGCTAATAGAAATTTTAAAGGAAGGATGGGATGCAAGGAAGCAGAAATTTATTTAGCCAGTCCTGCTACTGTAGCTATTTCTTCTCTTTATGGTGAAATTACTGATGTAAGGAGGTATTTAAAATGAGTCTAAAAGGGAAAGTATGGAAATATGGAGATGATGTGAACACCGATGTCATTTTTCCTGGAAAATATACTTATACCATAACTGATCCGCAAGAGATGGTTCTCCATGCCCTGGAGGATCTTGACCCGAAGTTTGCCAAAGAAGTGAAAAAGGGAGATATTATTGTCGCGGGAAGGAATTTTGGTTGTGGCAGTTCTCGAGAACAAGCCGCCACTTGTCTCAAATATGCCGGGGTAGGTGCAATTGTGGCAAAATCATTTTCCAGAATATTTTTTAGAAATGCTATTAACCAGGGACTGCCCTTAGTTCAATGTAAAGAAGCAGTGGAGAATATATCTTTAGGTGAAATAATTACCATTGATTTTGAAAAAGGAAAATTGTTGGTTAAGAAGAGAATTTATGATTTTCCTCCTTTACCAGAATCGGTGTTGGGAATTCTTAATGATGGAGGGCTTATTCCTCATATCAGAAAAATTTTAAAGATAGATAGGCCTGTCTGCGTGCGAACCGCACAGGCAGAGGAGAGTAAAGATGACTAAATATAGGATTGCCTGGCTACCAGGTGATGGAATAGGAAATGATGTAATGGAGGCAGCGAAGATTGTATTGGATAAATTAAAGCTTGATGCTGATTATCTATCCGGTGATGTAGGTTGGGAATTTTGGAAAAAAGAAGGGAATCCTTTACCGGATAGAACTATAAAAATACTTAAAGAGACTGATTGTTGTCTATTTGGAGCAATAACTTCCAAGCCTAAAGAGGAGGCAGAAAAAGAACTTTCTCTCGAGCTTAAAGGGAAAGGTTATGTCTATTCGAGTCCGATTGTAAAGATACGTCAGGAGTTTGAATTACATACTAACATAAGACCCTGTAAGGCTTACAAAGGGAATCCTCTTAACTATAGGGATGATATAGATTTGGTGGTTTTTCGGGAAAATACCGAGGACCTGTATTGTGGAGTAGAATTTCACCCTTTACCGAAAGAGGTGATGGATTCGCTTTTAAAAAATCATCCCCAGATGAAAAGATTTAAAGATATACCTTTAGAAGATATTGCTCTATCTTGCCGAATTTTTACCAGGAAAGCCTGTCAGTCGATTGTCCGTCAAGCCTTTAAATATGCCAGGAAATATAAAAGAAATTCAGTTACTCTTATTGAAAAGCCAAATGTAATCAGAGAAACCAGTGGATTGATGATCAGAGAGGCGCGTAAGATTGCCTCAGAATATCCCGAAATTGAACTCTGGGAAACCAATGTAGACGCAATGTGTATGTGGCTGGTGAAAAATCCTCAAAAATATAGCGTTCTAGCTTCTTCTAATATGTTTGGAGATATAATTTCCGATCTCTGTGCTCAACTGGTGGGCGGTTTAGGTTTTGCCTCCAGTGCCAATATCGGCGATGATTATGCCCTCTTTGAGCCTACTCATGGTTCTGCTCCTAAGTATGCTGGGCAATATAAAGTTAATCCCATCGCGATGTTATTAACCGTTAAACTAATGCTGGAATATTTGGGAGAAGGAGAATTAGCTGAAAGGTTAGAAAATTCAATCGTTCAGGTTATTGAAGAAGAAAAAGTGAGGACCTATGATTTAGGCGGAACAGCTTCAACTTTAGAGGTAGCCCAAGAAGTAGCCAGAAAATTATCTTGAGTTTAAAAAGAAGGTAAAAAATGGAGACCATAAGTCATAAATGGGCTGAATTTGCCCTAAGGTTAAAATATAAAGACATCCCTTCTGAGGCCTTAAAAGAGGCCAAACGATTTCTTTTAGATAGTGTAGGGTGTGCCCTTTCTGCTCTGGACAATAAAGATATGCAAGCAGCTTTTCATTATATTCAAGATTTAGGAGGAGAAAAACAAACTACTATTTTTGGTTGGGGATTGAAAACCAATCTCCCTCTTGCTACTTTAATGAATTCCTTGCTCATCCGAGCTCGAGATTATAATGATATCTATTGGGAACAGGACCCTTCTCATCCTTCAGATATTATTCCTGCTGCCCTTAGTACGGGAGAATTTATGAAAAAAAATGGTAAAGAAGTGCTGGTAGGAATAGTACTTGCCTATGAATTAGAGATGCGTCTCTGTCAGGCCGCTTATCCAGGAGTGCGGGAGATAGGTTGGCACCATGCTACTTTAACTCAATTGGTAAGTCCGGTAGTAGCTGGACGGTTATTGGGATTAACAGAAGAAGAAATAGTAGCAGCAATAGGGATTAGTGGTTCTTCTCATTTTACTTTAGGGGGAGTGGTAGCTGGTCATCTCACTAACATGAAAAATGCGGCTGACCCTTTAGCAGTTGAAGCAGGGGTTCGAGCTGCTTTACTGGCGAGTAAAGGATTTACTGGTCCGGCAGAAGTATTTGAAGGCAAAGAAGGATTGTTTGAAGTATTGGATAAAGTAAAATGGGATAAAGATATTTTAACCAAAGGATTAGGAGAGAATTTTCTAATTAACCAGTGTGGGTATAAAGCATTTCCTACTGAGGCTTTAACTCATCAACCGATTACTGCTGCTTTAGAGGTTATGCGGGAAAATAGTATTAACCCAAAAGAAGTAAAAGAAGTTTTAGTAGAGACTACTACTCGGGGAGCGGATATTCTCTCCGATCCTAGTAAGTATAAACCAACCACTAAAGAAACCGCTGATCATTCCTTACCTTATTGTATAGCGGTAGCTATAGCTAAGGGGAATGTTCTTCCTTCTGATTTTGAAGAAGATGCCCTTCGAGATCCCTTGGTCTGGTCCTTGCTCAACAAGATTAAGGTAGTGGCAAATCCTGAAATTGACAATCTCTTCCCCAAAATAAAACGAGTTATTGTCACCATTAAAACCTCTCCAGGAGAATATAAAAAGCAGGAAGATTTTGCTAAAGGTCAACCAGAGCGGCCTTTAAGCGAAGAAGACCTCATCTCTAAATTTACAGCCAATTCCGAGAAAAAAATCTCTTCTTCCAGAATGGAGGATATTATAAAAGCCACCAAGGGATTAGAGAATATCGATGAAATCGGAGAATATATGAAACTTTTAGTAAGTGACAAATAGAAAAAATGTTTATATTTGCGAAGAAGGAAGGGGTGATTTAAAGATAATATTATAAATTATATTATTAACTTGCATTTAAAAATGTGAGGTAGAGGCGCGGACAATAATGAGTAAGGGCGAAGAGTTTAGAAATTCGCCTGGAAAGGTATTTCCGCCGAAGCGAAAAGATAGTGTAAAATCTTTTCTGCTGGGCTTATAGTGAATAACTATAAGACTGTCATCAAATCTGTCCCCGGATTTAGATGGAGCGCTACCCAAGGTAGAGTACTTCATCTAAAAAAGGGTGAAATAATAGGCAATTAATGAAGGCTCTATCATTAATTGCCAATTTTATTTAGTAGATATTTTTATCAATAAACATCATTTTAAAACTAACTAACCAGCTAACTAGATAACTGAATAACCAAATAAGGAGGAAAGAAGATGAAAGTTTTGGTTTTTGGAGGATCAGGAAAGATGGGCTCTGCTGTTGCCTGGGATTTAGCTAAAAATTATCAAGTTGAAGAAGTAGGAATTATTGGAATTACAGGCAGACAGGAAAATACTCTTAAAAAGATTAAAAAATGGATAAATAGTAATAAAATAGTGCTTCATGCCATCGACGTTAATAATCGCCAAGAAACTATGAAATTAATGGAGAAATATGATGTGGGGGCGATTGCTCTACCCAATAGAAAGTGTAGTTACAAAGTTGTGGATATGGCCCTTGAAGCCGGACTTAGTATTGTAGATATATTAGAAGAGTACCATAGAAGGCCAGATGCTTATGAAATTGAGGGCTTAGAAATACCTGAGGGAATGACTTTAAACGAGTATGGAGAATCACTTCACCAAAAAGCGGTAAAAAATGGAGTAACCTTTATTGATGGAATGGGTTTTGCTCCAGGGTTAACTAATATTACTTTAGGTGAAGGTATTAGGAAAATGGATCAAGCAGACTCAGCTATAGCTAGATGTGGAGGGATACCGGCTAAAGAGTTTGCCTACAAACATCCGTTAAAATATATGATTACCTGGACCTTTGAGCATGTTTTAAGAGAATATATGGTTAAAGTAGATGTAGTTAAGGACGGTAAAATTGTAGAAGTAGATGCTATGAGTGATTTTGAAGAATTTAGATTTAATCAATTAGGCAAAGATGAGAAATTAGCTTGTGCCATTACTCCTGGAATGCCCAGTTTTCTTTATACCAGACCACAACTTAAAGAATGTACAGAAAAGACTATCCGTTGGCCAGGTCATTGGGAGGGGGTAAAGATGTTAAAAGAAAGTGGGATGCTTGAATCTACTCCGGTAAATTTTAAAAATATGAAGATATCTCCTCGTGAGTTTTTATCTTTTGTTATAACTCCCAGGCTTAAACCCTTAGAAGGTGAAACTGATGTTTGTGTAATGTGGAATACAGTAACTGGAGTAAAAAATGGTCAAAAAATAAGAATCGATTATTATATGTGGGAAGGAGCAGATCTCGAAAAGGGCATTTCTGCTATGGGAAGAGTTACTGCCTTTCCCGAAGCAATTGCCACAGTAATGTTAGGAAAAGGAGAGATAACCAAGAAAGGGATAGTAGCCCCTGAGGATGCTATAGAAGGAAAAATTTATGAAAAATACTTTGAAGAATTAAAAAGGAGGAAAATAAATATACTTGAGGTTTCTAAGAAGATGTAATAAGATACTAATGGGTTAGTAAATTTTTTAGAATGTTTATTATACAAATTCAATTGGTTAAATTTTGGTAAAGGAGAAAAATTATATGACCAAATTTATTTCCCTTAAAACTAATTTACCAGGACCGAAATCTATGGAAATTGCTAAAAAAAGAGAGATGTATGTGGCTAAACCTATGGGAGATTCTCTTTCTCCCTGCTATATCGCCAAAGGCAAAGGGGTTTTAGTTACTGATGTAGATGGCAATCAGTTTATTGACCTTACCGGGGGATGGGGATGTCTGGCTGTAGGGTATAGTCATAAGAAAATTGTATCGGCAGTTAAGGATCAGATTGAAAAATATTTACATACCGATTTTACGGCTATTCCCTATGAACCTCTGGTGGAATTAGCCGAGAAGCTGGTAAAGTTAACTCCCGGAAATAGCCCTAAAACAGCTGCTTTTTTTAACTCCGGAGCAGAGGCAGTGGAAAATGCAGTAAAGATAGCTCGGGCTTATACTAAAAGACCAGCTATAATTGTTTTCGAAAATGCTTTTCACGGACGGACTCTTCTGACTATGACTATGACCCATAAGGCTATGCCCTATAAATATCACTTTGGACCCTTTGCTCCTGAAATATACCGCCTACCTTTCCCCACTCCCTATCATCCTTCTATTAAAATTGAAGATTTTGAAAAAATACTTGCTAATACTGTAATCCCTGAATCTGTTGCTGCTATAGTAATTGAACCAATCCAGGGAGAAGGAGGATTTAACCTTCCGGTAGAGGGATTTTTAGAGCACTTAAGAAAATTAACCAAAAAATATGGGATGTTGTTTATTACCGATGAAATTCAAAGTGGCATAGGAAGGACGGGAAGGTTTTTTGCTATAGAAAATTGGGATATAGAACCAGATATTATTTGTCTGGCTAAATCTTTAGCTGCCGGCCTGCCTCTTTCAGCAGTTATTTCTAAAAAAGAGATTACCGATTCCCTTCCGGGAGGATGTATTGGAGGTACTTGTGTGGGTAACCCAGTAGCCTGTAGAGCTGCTCTTGAGGTGATAAAAATTATCGAAGAAGAACACCTTTTAGATAGGGCAGTCAAAATTGGGGAAAAATTAAAAGAACGATTCCTAAAAATGAAAGATAAATATACTTTAATAGGAGATGTTCGTGGAATAGGCGCAATGATGGCGATTGAGTTGGTAAAAGACAGAGAGACTAAGGAACCTGCTACAAAAGAAACAGCTCAGATTATTCAGGAATGTGTAAAAAATGGAGTATTTGTGCCCACCGCAGGAATAAATAAAAATGTATTGCGGATGCTGGTTTCACTCGAGATTACTGATGAACAGTTAGAAGAGGCCCTCGATGTGTTAGAAAAGGCAGTTGCTAAAGTGTAGTAGGTTTTTAAATTTTTAGTAAAAAATAAAAATAAAAAGAGGATTTTTAAAAGTTATGTCGAATAAAATAATTAATGTTAAGTGGAGGAATATTTAATTGAAAAAAGATAGAGTTATAATAATGGGAGCAGCTGGAAGAGATTTTCATAACTTTAATGTATATTTTAGAAATAATTCAAATTATGAAGTAGTTGCCTTTACGGCTACTCAAATACCAGATATCGCCGGTAGGAAGTATCCTCCTGAACTTTCTGGACCATTATATCCTGAAGGGATACCAATCTATCTAGAAGAAGATCTATCCGATCTAATCAAAAAAAATGAAATAGACCAGGTAATTTTAGCTTATAGTGATCTTCCCCATCAGTATGTTATGGATAAAGCTTCCATAGTCTTAGCTAATGGTGCTGATTTTAGATTAATGGGGCCAAAAAACACCATGTTAAAAGCTAAGATTCCGGTAGTATCAATATGTGCTGTACGCACCGGTTGTGGGAAAAGCCAAACTACTCGTAAGGTTAGCGAAATATTAAAAAGAAAGGGCTACAAAATTGCTGTAATCAGGCACCCTATGCCCTACGGTGACCTTAGAGAACAGATCTGGCAAAGATACGAGACTTATGCCGATTTAGATCGTTATAATTGTACCATTGAAGAAAGGGAAGAATATGAACCTCATATTGATCGAGGAAATATACTCTATGCCGGAGTAGATTACCAAGAAATATTAACCAGAGCAGAAAAAGAAGCTGATCTAATTCTTTGGGATGGAGGGAACAATGATCTTCCTTTTTATCAACCGGATTTGCATATTGTGATAACTGACCCCCACCGAGCCGGAGATGAAATGACTTATTATCCCGGAGAGGCTAATCTCAGAATGGCTGATGTGGTGGTAATTAATAAAATAGATACTGCTTATCCAGATAAAATAAATTTACTTAGAGAGAATATTCATAAATTAGCCCCGAATGCAATAGTAGTAGACGCTGCTTCTCCTATCACCGTGGACCATTCTGAACTTATTAGAGGTAAGAGGGTATTGGTAGTGGAAGATGGTCCTACTTTGACTCATGGTGGAATGAAATATGGCGCTGGGGTAATGGCAGCTCAAAAATTTGGAGCTAAAGAGATTATCGACCCCAGGCCCTATGCCGTAGGCTCTATTGCCGAGACCTATGTTAAATATCCCGACATAGGCATCTTGTTACCGGCCATGGGATATGGTAAAAAACAGGTTCAAGAATTAGAAGAAACTATAAATGCTGCTGACTGTGATTTAGTCATTATTGGTACTCCTATTGATTTAACCCGAATTATCAAGATGAATAAGAAATCAATAAGAGTAAAATATGAATTACAGGAAATTGGCAGGCCGGATTTAGAAGAAGTCTTGAACCAAAAATTTAAAGACAGGGGGTGATATTAGGGGATTTAAGACATAATTAATAGATTGGTTATAATTGAGTAGTGAGAAAAAGTTTATTTTTTAAAAAAAAGGAGAGTAAATTAAAATGTATCACTGGAACAAGTATAAGAATATATTATTATTAACTTTACTAATATTTATGTTCTTTATATTATCTGGAATAGCTTGGGCTGCTGAAGAAGAAGTAGCAAAAAATTACGGCTTCTTATCTTTATTGCCACCATTAGTGGCTATTACTCTATGTTTTATAACTAAACAAGTTTTAGCCTCCCTGTTTATCGGTATATGGGTAGGAGCCACTATCTTAATAGGGTGGAATCCCCTAAGCGGGGTTACTAAAACCCTGGGTTATATTGTAGAGAATGCAGCAGATAGTTGGAATGCTACCATCTTACTATTTGACTTTGTGGTTGGCGGGCTTATTGGTTTAATCTGTCTTTCTGGTGGAGCCCAAGCCTTTGTTAAGAGTGTTACTAATAAAGTAAAGACTTCTCGTGGTGGACAAGTTACGGCCTGGTTATTCGGATTGATAATTTTCTTTGATGACTATGCCAATTCTGCTATAGTTGGAAATGCCTTTAGAGCAGTATCTGATAAGTTGCGTATGTCTCGAGAAAAATTATCTTTTATTGTAGATGCTACCTCTGCCCCAGTAGCCTCTATAGCTCTAATTTCTACCTGGATTGGTTATCAGGTAGGGCTTATCGGTGATGCTATTGAAGGCACTTCAGTTGCAATGACTCCCTATTCTATTTTTTTACATTCTATACCTTATAGCTTTTATAGTATCTTTGCTTTAATATTGGTTCTGGCCATTGCCTTATCTGGAAGGGATTATGGTCCTATGTTAAAAGCTGAATATAGAACAAGAACCACCGGTAAAGTTTTTGCTGATGGAGCAACCCCGCTTTCTGGTGGTAGTCAATTAAGAATGTTAGAAAATGTTCCTCAGAAGACTATGAATATGATTGTGCCTCTCGTAGCTCTAGTAGGAATTAGTATGTTTGGAATGTGGTGGACTGGGGGAGGAACTTCTGCCGAATCATTCATCGCCGCAATTTCTAATGCCGACGCTATGACTGCTCTTTTATGGGGAGCTTTTTTTGCAGTAATTATTGCCATAATTATGTATAAAGTTCAAGGTATTGGAACTTTAGCCGATATGATGGATGCCTTTATAGATGGAGCCAAAATGATGGTTTTAGCTAATTTGATCTTACTTTCCGCCTGGTCAATCGGTGCTGTTTGCGATGAAATAGGGACTGCTCCTTATGTAGTAAATGCTGCTAAAGGAGTAATTTCCCCACTTTTATTACCTATGGTTATGTTTTTAATCTGTAACCTGATTTCCTTTGCTACCGGTACTTCCTGGGGGACCATGGCCATTGCTGTACCCATAGCTGTTCCCTTAGCCCTTGCTTTAGGTGTTCCTTTACCTTTGGCCATATCTGCAATATTAACCGGTTCGGTTATGGGAGACCATTGTTCACCAATTTCTGATACTACTATTATGTCTTCGATGTTCTCAGGTTCTGACCATATGGACCATGTAAAAACTCAAATTCCTTACGCCTTTACCGCTTCTGGGGTGGCAGTGTTAGCTTACCTCGCAGCAGGAAGTGGTATTTCGGTAGGTTTAATATTACCTTTAGGAATAATATTAGTGGGAATTCTACTTTATCTATTTTCATCAATTTCCGCAAAATCAGCTGGAATTTCCTTCCCTCTGCCTGAACCTAAGATAGAGGAAGTAAAAGAAGTTTAATACAAATTTTAGTTATTAATAAATAATTAAAAGATGAGGCCATCTTATTTTGATTGTAAAAAGGTAAGATGGCTTCATTTAGGTAAATTATTATATTAGGAGGTTTTGAAATGAAAGGCTGGATCGGTAAACTTCTTAGAATAGACTTAACTACTAAAAAAGTTAAAGAAGAACGACTTAGCGAACAGTTTGTCAAAAAATGGGTGGGAGGAAGAGGCTTTGCTATCAAAATTCTCTGGGATGAGTTAGAACCAGGAATTGACCCATTGGGGCCAAAGAATAAACTTATTGTTGCTGTTGGTCCTATTGCAGGTATTCCTGCTCCCAATACCGGGAAGACCGTGGTAGCTGCGAAATCACCTCTTACTGGAGGCTATGGAGATGGAAACTTAGGTACTTGGCTGACCATCCAATTAAAGAAAGCAGGTTATGATCTTCTAATTATTGAGGGGAAGGCAAATATCCCCACTTATTTATATATTAAAGATGATAAAATAGAATTTCTTCCGGCTAACGAAATTTGGGGCCAAGGTTCATATAAAAGTATAGGATGGCTTAATGAAAAATATGGAAGTTCGGCCGGTATTCTCACCATAGGTCAAGCTGGTGAGAATAAAGTTTTATATGCAGTGATTCGTAGTATGGAAGGAAGATCTGCAGGTAGACCTGGTATGGGGGCGGTAATGGGTTCCAAGAATTTAAAAGCCATTGTAGTTAAAGGAACTAAAGATATACCTGTAGCTGAACCAGAAGCTATGAAAGAGCTTGGGCATAGTGATCTGAAAAAGGTGAGAAAAATAGATCAAAAAACTGGATGGTCTAAACAAGGTACTACCGGTGTTTTAGCCTGGTGTAATGAAGTAGCTGCTTTACCAGTAAGCAATATGAGAAAGACTTCTTCTAAAGATGCCTGGAAAATAGATGGAGAAAGGCTAAATGCTGCTCGGGTGGCTACCTATGGCTGTCCAAACTGTAGTATGCCTTGCGGAATAGCTATTTTAGATCAAGAAGGACATCAATCAGAATTGGACTATGAGAATATTGGAATGTTAGGAAGCGACCTGGAAATTTTTGATTTACCCCAAGTTGCCTCCTTGAATTATCTATGTGATGATTATGGAATAGATACTATTTCAGCAGGAGGAGTTTTAGCTTTTTATGCCGATGTGATTAAACAAGGTGTCATTAAAGGAGACTTTAAATTTGGGGAAACCGAAAAAGCCAAAGAACTTTTGAGAAAAATTGCCTATAGAGAAAAAGAGGGAGATTTTCTTGCTCAGGGAACTAAAAAAATGGCTGAAAAGATTGGTCAAGGCTCAAGCACTTATGCCATGCAGGTAAAAGGATTAGAAATATCAGCTTATAATTGTAAATTCATCCCCGGCATGGCTTTAGCTTATGGGACCTCCTCTATTGGTGCTCATCATAAAGAAGCTTGGATTATCACTTATGAAATTAATGAGACCCTAAGAGATTCTTATGACCAAGGAAAGGCAAAAAAAGTAATTGAATTACAAAGAATTCGAGGGGGTCTTTTTGAAACTATTGTAGCTTGTCGATTCCCTTGGATTGAATTAGGTTGGGGAATTGATCACTATGTAGAATATTTTAATAAAATTACTGGATTGAATTGGAATCTTAATGATTTTTGGAAGGTAGCAGATAGAATTTATGCTCTTATTCGGGCCTTCTGGGTGCGAGAATTTCCTGATTGGGATAGAAATTGGGACTATCCGCCAGAAATATGGTTTAACCCTTCTAATGCTGACAAAGAAGGAATTATCGCTGGGAAAGTCCTGGATAAGGATAAATATGGACAGTTACTTGATTATTATTACGAATTACGGAATTGGGACGAAAGAGGTATTCCTAAGCAAAAGACTATGCAGGAACTGGATTTAGAAAAAGAGTCTGTCGAGCTGGAAAAGTTTGTTTCCTTGAAATAATCTAACTGTAAATGAATTGGATTTTACTTAAATGGTGAAGATTAAATTAAAAATTATCAGTTACTTAATCTATCATTCCGGATTTAGTGAGAAAGATTTAGAGCTTCCTCAATCAATAACTATGGAGGAATTATTATCTAAAATAAATCTAAAAAAGCAATTTCCCCTCGTAGTTATTCGCAATGGAAAGAAGATAAATTCTACTGATAAAATTGAAGATGGTGACAGAATTGTTATAGCGCCGTTTTTCTCGGGTGGGTAAATTAGAGTATTTTTATTAAAAAATTTATTCGAAATGATTTAAAATAGGAGGTTTTAAACCTCCTATTTTTATTTTGGCTAATAATATAAAAATAATAATTAATAAATTGAGGAGATGCCTGGCTTACTAACGACTAATCGATTGGAGAATTGGTTAATTGGAGAATTGTTTTATAAATTTTTTCTTGCAATTTTTATTCAATAGTGATATTATTTGAGTAGTTAGGTATACCTAATAATGATAGGTAAACCTTTAGATTAAAAATAATTTTAAGTAAAGCTAAGAGTAATTAAGAAGGGGGAGTAAAAATTAAATGACTACCCGAAATATGGAAGATTATCTGGAAGCGATATGGAATTTACAGAGTAGGAAAGGATACATTAAAGTAAAAGATATTGCCGATAAATTAGAAGTAACCCGCCCAAGTGTATCTGAGATGATTAAGAAATTGGCAGAAAATAATTATATATTATATGAGAAATATGGTGGAATTGTATTTACTGACAAAGGTAAAAAATTAGCCCAGGAGATCAAAAGGCGACATACTTTATTGGTAGAGTTTTTAAAGATTATCGGAGTTGATGAACAAAATGCTCAAACCGATGCCTGCAAGTTAGAGCATGATGTTTCACCAGAAACCATAACTTGTCTGCTTGGATTTGTAGAATTTATTAGTTTGTTACCAGAAAGCTCCAAGTGGAAAGAAAAGTTTTAAGAATATTTGAAAAAAAGGCTTGTTGAAAAGAAGCAGTAATAAAAATAAAAATTATAAAGAAAAAATGTTGAGGGAGAGAGAATAAAAAGATATGACCATTACTTTGGATTCAATAGGTGAAAATCAAAAAGCAAAAGTTGTGAGTATTTCCGGGGGATGGGGACTAAGGCAACGCTTAGGTTGTTTAGGTATCCATCCCGGAGACATAATAATTGTAAAAAGGAGTGCTATCATGCGAGGACCTATTTTGATTAGTGTTCACGGCAATCAAGTTGCTTTAGGTAGAGGAGTAGCAAGAAAAGTAACGGTAGAGGTAGGATAATGAAAATAGCTCTTATGGGACAACCTAATTCAGGTAAGAGTACTATCTTTAATAGTGTTGCGGGATATAAGGCAGTAACTTCTAATTTTCCTGGGAAGACCGTAACCTATAATTTAACTAAATTTAATCTTTTTGGTCAGGCTTTAGAGTTAGTGGATTTGCCAGGGACCTATTCTTTAACCTCATTTGACCTGGCTGAGCTTGAAGCTCGAAAGTATTTGTTGAGGAATAGCGTTGATGTAGTTATAGATGTTATTGATGCTTCATTGTTAAGTAGAAGTTTAGAACTTACCCTTCAACTTTTGGAACTTAAAGTGCCAATGGTAATATGTCTAAATATGATTGATGAAGCTGTTCGTAAAGGAATTAAGATTGATATTGAAAAATTGTCTAAAATTTTAGGTCTTCCAGTAGTACCGGTAATTGCGGTAAAAGGAAAGGGAATAAAAGAGCTTTTTTCAACAGCCTATAAGATGGAAGAAAAAAAGAAAATAGGAAAAACTCTGAACTTTAGTAAAGATGTAGAGGAAGTGATATCTCAATTATCTGCACAAATTAAGGAGAAACAGATTAGTAAAGAATTTGATGTGCCTGAAAGATTTTTGGCTATTAAATATTTAGAGAATGATCGTTATTTTATGGAAGATTTTAAAAATAGAGATAAAAAAATTTTTAAAGAGATTAATTACTTTCAAAATTTGCTTAAAGAAGTTCACGGCAGACCTCCTGATGTAGTTATTTCCTCTGAACGGCATCATTTATCGATGAATATTGATGAATCTGTAGTTTCACTTACTAAGCCCCAGGCAAGTTTAATAGATTATCTAGATAATGCCTTAATGCATCCAATTTTAGGGTATATTTTTTTAGCCCTTATTTTTTATTTATTTTTTAATTTAGTTTTTAATGTGGGGAAAATAGTAGAAGAACCATTACTACATTATTTTTATAGCATAATTCCTTTAATTGGGAAGAGTATTAGCACAGAAACCTTATTATTTTCTGTGCTTAGTGGCATTATCCAGGGTCTTGCCGGTGGGATAGCTATTGTGTTGCCTTATTTGTTCCCCTTTTTATTTGGCTTAGCTATCTTAGAGGATTTAGGTTATCTACCCCGCATAGCTTTTCTTATGGATGCCTTCTTACATAAAATTGGTTTACATGGTAAGGCAATTATACCTTTTATATTGGGTTATGGCTGCACTGTCCCGGCCATAATGGCAACTAGAATTTTAGAATCAGAAAGAGACCGTTTTATTACTTCTGTATTAGCTACGATGATTCCTTGTGCGGCAAGGATGACGATTATATTTGCTTTGGTAGCTTTTTATATTAGTCCTAAAGCCGCTTTTGCCATTTATATTTTAAATCTTATTGTAATTATCATATCAGGAAAGATATTGTCTCGCTTGCTGCCAGAAGTAACCCCGGGAATGATCTTAGAAATTCCGGCTTATCATATTCCTTCCTTAAAGGTAGCTTTAGCTAAGACCTGGCTCAGGATGAAAGAATTTATCTTAGTAGCCTGGCCTTTACTTATTGCGGGCAGTACAATTTTAAGTCTATTACAATATTATAAAGGGGACATGCTCATAAATAATCTTTTTTCTCCTCTAACCTCTTTACTTGGCCTCCCCTTAGTGGTGGGCACTACTCTAATATTCGGTGTTCTTCGTAAGGAACTTTCTATGTTAATGTTGATCCAAGCCTTAGGAACTGTTAATGTTGTCTCAGTGATGTCCACAACCCAGATTATGACCTTTACTATTTTTATTATCTTTTATATACCTTGTGTAGCTACTATTGCAGTCCTGTGGCGGGAGATAGGAAGTAAACGCACCTTATTTACTATTGCCTTTACTTTTATTTTAGCCATTATTTTAGCAACCATTACTCGATTTGTATATTGAAAAAAGTATATAGTATCGAGTATATAATGAAAAAGAAGAATCCAGAAGTCAGTAGTCAGAAGTCAAATTCGTATCTCACATTTTAGCGTAGAGCGTATAGCGTATAGTTATGAAAGAGGGAATCAGAATTTAGGAGATAAGTTGTAGGGGCAGACCTTGTGTCTGCCCGAAATAAGTAATGTACAAAAAATCTAAAAATATATACACAATACGAAATGATGATTACCGCTAACCAATACTAATATAATTGGTAGATCGGCAGATTGGCAAATGGGAAGATTTTAAAGGTTTTGAATTTTGAGTTATGATTTTTACTTTTTCGCTTTTAGTTTGCTAAAAATATTTGACAAAAAATTTTATTTAGTATATTATATTAACGGTAATCATTATCAATAAGAAAGGACTAATATTATGCCTGGAAGATGGTGTAGAGGGCCGGCAAAATGGTGGCACGGTGAATTTAGAGGCTGTGGTTATAGAATTACTATTCCACGTCAAATCATTTTACAGGTCTTAGATGAATCTAAAGAACATTTAAGTGCAGAAGATATCTATTTAAGAGTACATAATATTTATCCAGCTATTGGTCTTACCACTGTTTATCGAACCTTAGATTTATTGGCTAATATGGGATTAATTTTTAAATTTGGTTTTGGCGATGGACGAGCCAGGTATGAGTTATCTCGTGGTCCTAAGGAGCCATCACATCATCACCATTTAATATGTACTAATTGTGGTCGGATAATAGATTATACAGATTTTGTAGATGAGGAATTAGAATTAATAAAAAAAACAGAGAAAGAACTTTCGAAAAAGTATAATTTTGAAATAAAAAATCATACCATTCAATTTTATGGATTATGTGATAAATGTTCAGATAAAGAAAAATAGATAAATTTTTTTAGTATATTTTATTGATAATGATTACCATTATAATAAATAGTATTTTAAAAAAACAAAAATAGAAAGGAGGAGAAAGGTATGCCCAGAGGAGATGGAACTGGACCAGGGGGATTAGGTCCTATGACCGGAAGAGGAGCTGGATACTGTGCAGGTTATGCAATGCCAAGATTTATGAATCCCTATGGAGGTAGACTGGGTTTAGGTTTTGGTTATGGCAGAGGATTTGGTAGAGGTAGAGGTTATGGCAGAGGATTTTGGCCTGCATATCCCTATCCTATAGCTTCTCCTATACCCTATGGTGGCGGATTTTACCAACCAGCAGCAGAGCCTAAACAAGAGATGGAGATGTTAGCCGAAGAAGCAAAAGCTTTAAAAGAAGAACTTGAGGCTATTAATAAACGTATCACCGAATTAGAAGAAAAAGAAAAGAAATAAAGAAGGTAGGGGCGTATTGAATACGCCCCTAATCTCCTGAAGAATGTAAAAAAATAAAAAAATAGGAGAGTGAAAGAATGAAAATAGCAATTACTTCAAGTGGTTCAGATTTAAAATCTGAAGTGGATCCCCGATTTGGGAGATGTGCTTACTTTATTTTAGTAGAAACTGATACTGATAAATTTGAAGCAGTAGAAAATACTGGTGCCCAAGGAATGGGAGGAGTAGGAATACTATCAGGTCAAATAATGGCTGATAAAGGAGTAGAGGCAGTACTAACTGGAAGCTGTGGTCCAAATGCCTTTCAAACTTTACAGGCAGCAGGTATAAAAGTGATAACTGGAGTAACTGGTACAGTTCAAGAGGCTATCGATCAATTTAAATTAGGTGATTATAAAGCAATTTCTCAGCCTAATGCCTCTGCCCATTCAGGCATGAAATAAAAGAAATAAAAAGAATTGGAGGAGAAATATAATGAAAATAGCAATTTCAACCGATGCCGGTTTTGTCTCAGCTCATTTTGGAAGATGTCCTTCCTTTACTATCGCTGAAATTGAAGAAGGAAAGGTTTTAAAAATAGAGGAAATAAATAATCCTGGTCACCAACCCGCATTCTTGCCAAATTTTCTCGCAGAACGTGGAGTAAAATATATAATCTGTGGAGGTATGGGTAGAAGAGCGCAGGATTTATTTGCCGAAAAAGAAATTATCCCTATAGTGGGAGTCATGGGAAAGGTTTCAGAAGTGATAGAAAAATTTGTAAAGGGACAGTTAAAAGAAGGGGAATCACTTTGTAAACCTGGCGCAGGGAAAGGTTATGGCTTAGAAAAAGAAGAATGTGATCACTCTGGTGAAGATAATCATTTTCATTAAAAGTAAAGATGATGTTAATAAGGAGGTGAAAAAGATGCCAAGAGGAGATGGTACTGGACCAACAGGAGCAGGACCGGGAACTGGCCGGGGAAGAGGTGCCGGACAGGGACGCCGAGGAGGTGGAGGAATTGGAATAGGGGGCAATTGTGTTTGCCCTTCTTGTGGTGCTATAGTTCCTAATCAAGTAGGTGTTCCTTGCAGTAGTATTAAATGCCCTAAGTGTGGAGCTATGATGATAAAACAATAGAATAAAAGGGAAGGATTAAACTAAATGATAATTTCAGTAGCTAGTGGAAAGGGTGGGACTGGTAAAACAACAATTGCCGTTAATCTTGCTCTGGCTTTAGCTAAAGATAAAGAAAAAAATGTGCAGTTTTTAGATTGTGATGTAGAGGAGCCTAATGCTCGCCTTTTTTTAAAACCAGTTATAACAAATTCGGAATCAGTAAAAATCCCGGTACCGAAAATTGATGATGAAAAATGCAATTATTGTGGTAAATGTGCGGAAGTTTGCGTTTTCAATGCTATCGCAGTTACCAAGAATAAAGTTTTAGTTTTCCCCGGGCTGTGTCATGGCTGTGGGGCTTGTACACTATTTTGCCCGGAAAATGCAATTAGTGAACAGGGAAGAGAGATAGGAATTTTAGAAGAAGGAAAAGCAGGGTCTATTAGTTTTATAGATGGACGTTTAAATATAG
>Ga0315293_10000614_pt1 | contig 33571 bp, 40 predicted proteins | sample YL17G13_20_MG_FD_203071 | JGI IMG/M metagenome (GOLD analysis project Ga0315293, IMG submission 203071) | Sediment microbial communities from Yellowstone Lake, YNP, Wyoming, USA - YL17G13_20 | ecosystem: Environmental > Aquatic > Freshwater > Lake > Sediment | place: USA: Wyoming | collected... | reverse complement strand
CTATAAAAACTCAACATTTTGTCTTATTTTATTTTTATTTAATTTATATTTATTTTATCAAAAAATAAATAAATAATAATTAAATGGCATTTAATCTCTATAAAAAAACATGTTTTTACTTATTTTTATTTAATTTATATTTATTTTATCAAAAAATAAATAAATAATAATTAAATGGCATTTAATCTCTATAAAAAAACATGTTTTTACTTATTTTTATTTAATTTATATTTATTTTAATATTTATTAAATAACTGAGATTATTTAATAAAATAATAATAAAAATTGAATTGTTTTGCAACACTTTATTGTTCATTATTAAAACTAATAAACCAGAACAAATGAGCAATACTCATGATGAAAACACCACGATTGATTGTTCCATCTGCATGGACATACTTAATCCTAATCTCAACTATATTATTACCGAATGTGGTCATCAATTTCATTCACGTTGTCTTCTCACTAACATTTCTCGCAACGGTTTTGGGTGTCCTAATTGCAGAACTAATATGATTGATGAAAATATGGTAAATAATACCAATAATGAAGAAAATTTAAATTCTGGATTCTTTATAGATGATGAAGAAGATGATGTTGACTCTTGGCATCCACCAAACGATGACGATGACGACATAGAAGAGCGCAACGATTACGCTTTACGTGGGATGCGCATGTTGTTTGCTCTTAATGAAGGCGATGAGATTGAAGAATCTCTTTTGGACCAAGAAGGAGAAGGACTAGTCCAAAGTGATATTGCATTTATTTTAGAAAACATTAATTATTTAATTAATTCACCATATTAGAATAGGATTGATTTTTGTGTTATGTTAATTAAATAAAATAAATTTAATTTATATAATGCCAAGAATTCCCATGAGATATATTCCAACCAATTTAACTAAAAAAGATAAAAATACCATAAAAAAAGAACTTGTCAAATCAAGGAAATTATATAAACGTGGAATTTATCACACGCGTAAAAAAATAAAATCATTTAAATCTAAAAAATCCAACCATGTTTTAACCGCGAAAAAAATTTACAAAATTAAAAACATATTACCAAATAAGGAATTATCTAGAAAAACAGGATGTTCTATAAAAACTTTAAAAAAAATAGAAAATAAAGGAATGGGAGCATATTATTCGTCTGGTTCTCGTCCAAATCAAACCGCAAAATCTTGGGGTCGTGCTAGATTGGCATCGGCAATAACCGGAGGAAAAGCATCAGCAATAGACTTAGATATATTAAAAAAAGGTTGCTCGTCTACAAGCAAGGCATTAAAACTCGCGATTAAATCAAAAAAACAAGGAATGCGTAGCACCCGCCATGTTATCATTGGTGGAAATTCTAAAATGAAGGAAAAAATATTAAGTTTTCAAAAAAGTTCTAATCCAGACAAGAAATACATGGTAATTGTTCAAGATTTAAATTCTGGAAAAAATAGAACAATTCATTTTGGTGCTTCAGCGTATGAACAATACAAAGATAGAAGTCCTATCAAATTATATTCTAAAAAAAATCATTCTAATAAAAAAAGACAAATGAATTATTATAGCAGACATAGTCATGGCATAACAAACCGCAAAAAAGCAATTGAATATGAAATTAAAAAATCTAATGGATATTATAATCCAAAGATATTAAGTCACACATATTTGTGGGGATAAATATATTATAATTAAAGTACAATATATTTATTATTAAACCTTTTCATATTTCAATTGTCTTATTTCATAAATTTGTTTTATTACTTCATCAACTATATTTTTATCATACCTATCATAACTATTAAGAATATGAACTAAATTTTTAATTTTTTTTCTTTATTATATTTTTTACCACCATGAACACCATCACAAGTTCTTCCACAAACATCACAATATTCGGTTTCCATTGTATTAACATATAATTATTTCTTTATATGTTAATCTTAATGTTTAATTAGTAAACCTACTTTGGTGCAACATCAAATGATAGATTGCTCAATTCACTTAATCCATGATCAGTATCTAAATTGGTAACAACATTGTCGCCCTCAAACAATTCTCTGCGAATGTCGGCTGAGGTTACAGTAGATGATTGTGATAGCAATTGCATTTCTTGAGTATTCATGTCCTTAACACTAACAAGATTGCCTTCTTTATTTAATGCCTGTGTTAATTTGTTACCACTTTCTAATGCTTTCTTCTTATTGTCTTCAATTGCCTTATTTTTGGCTTCCTTCACACGCTTGTCAAAATCTTCTTTTGCCTTTTCTTCATTTTTCTTTTTTTCTGACATAAGTTGATTGAGTTCATCTTCAAGATATTCTACGCGTCCGGTCTTGTATGCTTCTGGGTGGAAAGGAATCCACAGTCCAACTGGTCCAACATAAACATCGTGATGAGGATCTAATTCTCTCAACATTTTGCATCTCAATTCTGCCTCCTGTTGAGTAGGAAAACATCCGCGAACTTTTAGCCCACGCGTACATGTTTTAAAATTACTTAATTCATTAAACACCTTTTCAAGGTCATCCTCGCGACGATCAAGAAAATTTTTATAATCATCTAACAAATTATTTTGAGTCAATGTTTCCTTTTCTTCTTTAACAAATGATTGCAAATCCTCCGTGACATTTTCAAAGTTAAGATTGTATTTATATGAAACAAAACTTAAAAACTGAGTAAATTTTTCCATGGATTTAGTAAAATCCCAACCTTTAATAAATTCTTCCATCAAAAAATGTTCACGTTGTTTAATAATGTGTTCGGGAGACACAAAAGAAACACAGCAAAACTTTTGCCCAGCAATGGGCTTGTCCTCGTCTAGCAAGTCAACGTATTTAGGGTTCTCTTCTCCATCTAAATTAAATTTATATTCAACTCCTTCTTGGCGATTATCTTTAGAATCATTTGACAGTTTAGAATTAGCCATTTATATTATTAAATATATATTGTTTAAGTTTTTTACGAATAATATATTTTTTTCTAATTAATTATTATAAAGATGTCTCTCTTAGATTTTTTAGATATTGGTGAACTCCTTAAAAGACTTATTAAATATTTAGTAGAAGGTTTAATGGTTGCGATTGCTGCATTTGCAATTCCTAAAAGAAATTTATCACTTGACGAAGTGGCTTTAATTGCTTTAACTGCTGCCGCTACATTTAGCATTCTTGACACTTATTTACCTAGCATGGCTGTTTCGGCACGTGGTGGTGCTGGATTCGGCATTGGTGCTAACTTAGTAGGCTTTCCTCGCTAAATTACACTGAACGAAAAGAAAATAAGATAACATAATTATTTTATAAATTTAATAATTATGTTTTATTTAATTTATTTACATACAACATAGATTTATTTTATTGAATCATTAACATAACTATGTAATTTAATTGGTACTGCGTGAGTCAATATTCTAGACAAATGTTCTGATATGTACATTTTCATGTCGCCTTGACAATCAAACCCTGTATAATCACAATTGGCAATATAATATACATAATACTCTTTGTCTTTACATTTTATTTTTCCAATAAATTCCCATGGTTCTTCATCATTTTTTCCTTTTTTATACCAATAAACATCAACAATGTCTTTTGGTAAATTTATAGAGTTAACATCTATATTTTCACTTTTTAAATTATCATCAAACATCATAACAGTAAAATTTTCTACACGATAATCATTTATTGCACAATTTATAAAACGAAAAGGATAATTAAACGCAACGTAAAATTCATTCATATTTATTTTCATATTTATACGTATTGTTCATAACCTTTTATATAGTTTATCATTATATAAAAATAAATACAAATACAACAATCATATAAAACTAATCATTTTTATTATTTAATGATGAAATCGTATTATGGATGTTTGAATTATTATCATAATAATTGTAAAATAAAATCTATTACAACACAACATATCAAAAAAGAGCATCAAACTGACAGAAGTAGTGGTCTGGAATGGCGCGGATTCAAAAAAAATAAATGGTTGCCTAATATTTTATATAGTTGCATTATTAAATGTGTAGCATATCCATTAAACAATCATAAAAAATATTTTAAAAATTAATTAATATTTATTTTATTATGTAAATAATAATAAAATAAAAAATTCAATTTATATAATGAGTTGGAAATTAAAAAATAGTAAAGTTTTAGATGAATTATATCTCTCTGAGTTAGAAAAATATAACCCTGAATTAATACATCGTTCAGATGACATTATAGAGGGATTAAAAAAATTAAATAAAGAAATGCCTAATCAAAAAATAATAATTTTGCGTTCAAATAAATCAAATAAAGGATTTGTGTGTTTTAACGAAAATGATTGTGGTTTAGAAGAACAATTTGAAAAAATAATTAAAAATTATAAAACTAAACATGAAAATGTTCACAATGTTTTACGTGATTATAAACATTAAATTGTTGGAATGAATTCCCAATCTAATTCTTCACATATTTTTTTCCATATTTCATCTTGTTCAATCATTTTCTCTCTATCTTTAAGAAGAGCAAAGTACGGCAAAAATTCATTTTGACCTAGAAGTTCACATAATTTATAAACAGTATAGTAATAGTTTAAGAAATTTACGCGATCATCTGGGCAATATTTTGCATAAGGACCTTGAATATCTATAAATAGATTACACAATGTCTCTTCTAAATCAGGAGCCATGATAGGAGGTTTAATTCCTAGTTTGTCTTTTATAAATGGAATATGCTCATAATATTTATTGTATCCGAGTTTTTTAAGAATTTCCTTCATTTTTTTATTAGTAATTTGTTTTAATGTAATTCTTTCTTTCTTTATTTGCTGTTTAATGTCTTCAATGACATCTTCGTGTATTTGTGTTGTTTCTTTTGCCTGAAATTGGGCCAAAATTTCTCTAAAATGATTTATGCGCTTGTAAGCATAAAAACAAACTTCCTTTGGAGGCTCTTTGTATGACGGTTTTTCATTTTCAACTAAGTATTTTGTATTTTTTCCACAATTTTTACACACTAATATGCCCTCATGTTCAACTGGTATCAATTCGCCATTATGACAATATTGACAAATGTCTTTTTGAGTAATATAATTATTTATATCAAAAAAACTTTCATCAATATTATTTAGAAATTTCTGAACATTATTTGTTATAATTTTATCAGTTTGGTCATCTTCAAAATTAGGTTTTATATTAAAAAAACAATCTAATTTCTTTGTTTTATTTTTCCCATCTGCTATTTGTTTTTTATTTTCAAAATAATCAAAAATATATTTGGAATTGTCCAAATGATATTTTTTCTTCTTATTTTTAGTTTCTTTAATTTTAATTTTAATAGAATTTATTTGGTCTTTAATGTCCAATATTTCATCTATATTTAATTCTTCATTTTTTAATAATTTTAGAGATAATCTTTTTTTTTCATTCATTAATTTAGGAATTACAACATTTTCATCATGCTCAAATTTGTATATCATTTCGGTATGCTTGCTATCTAATGTTACAATGCTATTGTGATTTACCATAATTTTTTTATTGTTTTTTGGTTTAAAAATTGGCATAATTTAATAATTAATTAACCAATGTTATATTTAATTTAGTATTTAACTTAATGATATATATTTTTATTTAAGGTAGAAATAACTATAAACTTTCTCATAACAACGTAATGGACATCCATATAAACACTGGGGAAAATATACAAATTAACTACCTAACACTGCAGAAGATGGCATTTTTATTCAATGCTTTAGAAGATGGATGGCAAATAAGAAAAAACGAAGAAAAGTACATATTTACGAAAAAACATGAAGGCAAAAAAGAAGTTTTTTTAGACAGTTATCTTAAACGATTCATAGAGGAAAACTTTGACATTAATAAAATAATTAATTAAAACAAATAAATAATTTTGAATTAAATTAAATTTCAAAATTTTTTTTTCTTTAGCAATATTATAAAATGGGAGGTGGATTAATGCAACTCGTCGCTTATGGTGCCCAAGATGTATATCTTACGGGTAACCCTCAAATTACTTTCTGGAAAGTAACTTATCGTCGCTACACTAACTTTGCCATGGAATCTATTGAACAAACTTTCAATGGACAGGCTGATTTCGGTCGCCGTGTAACGTGTACCATCAGTCGTAATGGTGATTTAGCTTACCGCACATATTTACAGGTTACTTTGCCTGAAATTAATCAGGCTATGGCTAACTCGAGCAATGCCACCGGTGCAAGTGCCAGTGGCGTTTATGCCCGTTGGTTAGATTTCCCTGGTGAGCAATTGATTTCTCAGGTTGAGGTTGAAATTGGTGGTCAACGCATTGATCGCCAATATGGTGACTGGATGCACATCTGGAACCAACTTACCCTTACATCTGAACAACAACGTGGATACTACAAGATGATTGGTAACACTGTTCAGTTGACTTTCATTACCGACCCGTCTTTCAGTGCCGTTGATGGACCCTGTGACAGCCAAGCCCCTCGTCAAGTGTGTGCTCCCCGTAATGCTCTTCCGGAAACCACGTTATACGTTCCTTTACAATTCTGGTATTGCCGCAACCCCGGTCTTGCTCTTCCCTTAATTGCCCTTCAATACCACGAAGTCAAGATTAATCTTGATATTCGCCCCATTGATGAGTGTTTATGGGCGGTTTCATCACTTAACTGCACTGGTTCTAGCACCAACATGAAAGTAACTCAGGCTTACAACCAGTCGCTTGTTGCTGCCTCGCTATATGTTGACTACGTGTTCCTTGACACTGATGAACGTCGTCGTATGGCACAGAACCCCCATGAGTACTTGATTGAACAACTCCAGTTCACTGGTGATGAATCTGTCGGTTCATCTTCCAACAAGATTAAACTCAACTTTAACCACCCCTGTAAGGAACTCATCTGGGTTGTCCAGCCTGATCAGAATGTTGATTACTGCTCATCTCTTGACTGCAACCAGTTGCTATACCGCACTCTTGGTGCTCAGCCGTTTAACTACACTGACGCGGTTGATGCTCTTCCTAATGCTATCCATGCTTTCGGTGGACCCGATGGTGTTGCTGCTGGAGGCTATGAGGGAGTAAACACCTCGTTTGTTGATGGTTCTGGATTATTCCACGATGCTGGAGGTGTTGATGTTACCGGCAGTAGTGATTGGTGGAATAATAGTGGCGCCAACAGTAGCGGCAATTACGGTCAACCCAATCTTGGATTTCAGGCTGATGGTCCTAGTGGTTTCCATAATGCGGGCATTCTCAACTCTGGTGTATCTGATGCTGGTACATTTGTCCTTGCTGAGACTTCTCTTGATATGCATTGTTGGGGTGAAAACCCGGTTGTCACTGCTAAGCTCCAACTCAATGGTCAGGATCGTTTCTCTGAGCGCGAGGGAACTTACTTTGACCTTGTACAGCCTTATCAGCACCATACCCGTAACCCCGACACTGGTATTAATGTGTACTCATTCGCCCTTCGCCCTGAGGAACACCAACCCAGTGGCACGTGCAACTTCTCGCGAATTGATAACGCCACACTACAGTTGGTCTTGTCAAATGCGACGGTTGAGGGTACCAAGACTGCTAAGGTCCGCGTGTATGCGGTGAATTACAACGTGTTACGTATTATGAGTGGAATGGGAGGTCTCGCCTACTCAAATTAAAGACCATATGTCGTATGGTTTATATTTATATCTTTTAATAATTAAAAAATGCATTTTAATTATTAAATTAAAACAAGTAATGATTTAAAATAAATATCATGGTCATTGCATATGTGATCATAAAATGTTTGCTCCTGAATCTTCAGGCGCAAAAAAAGGGTGTCAATAGTATTGACGCCCTTTGTATAAATAATATAAACTATTTAAATAAAGGGTGTCATATATGCACATACAGATATTATTATTAAAGGAGATTATAGTAATCCTTTATTTAGAGCAAATGATATAGGGACTATATTAGAAATGTCTAATATTAGGGCAAATATCCAAAATTTTGATGAAACTGAAAAGGTAGTACATAATATGTACACCCTTGGTGATGACCAACAAGTAACTTTTTTAACCGAAAAGGGATTGTATAAAGTGTTATTCAAATCAAGAAAACCTATTGCTGAAAAATTCCAAAATTGGGTATGTGAAGTTATAAAAGAAATTAGATTAAATGGATTATATGATTTGCAAAAGGAAATAGAAAAAAAACACAGTGAATTACAACAATTAGAAGACACTAAAAATAAAGAAACCGAAGAAAAATTAAAAGAACAAAAATATTTGGAAAGAGAGAAAATTTTATTAAATCAATTTGCAACAATTGGTTCTATGATTTACATTATAAAAGTTAAAACATTGGAGCATGGGAAATACATTATTAAAATTGGTGAGAGTCGCAGAGGCATATCAAACCGTTATAATGAACATAAAACAAATTATCCAGAATGTCTTCTATTGGATTGTTTTTCAGTCCAAAATAGCAAAGATTTTGAAAATTTTATTCACAATCACGAAACTATTAGATTAAATAAGGTCACAGATTTGGAAGGACATGAAACAGAATTGGAATTATTTTTAATTGGCAAAAATCTCTCTTATAAAACCCTTTTAGATGTCATTAATAATAACATTAAATATTTTAACAATAATACAAATAAATTAGAACTTGAAAACGAACAATTAAAAATGTTGATTGAAATGAATAAAACAAACAATGACAATGTATTAATACAAGAATTAATTAAAAGCGTAAAACAATTAACATCTAGAATTGACAATCTTGAACAAACCAACAAAATATTTGTAGAAAAAATAAACTCAACTCAAACCAAAGTATCTACTGGATTTAATGAACCTCTTGTTACATTAGGACCAAGACTTCAAAAAATTCATCCTGAAACTTTAGAACTTGTAAAAGTTTATGAAAGTGTAACAGAAGTTATGAAGGAAAATAGTGATATAAAACGTAGTAGCATTAATAAAGCAGTATTGGAAAATACCATTTATAGAGGGTTTAGATGGTTATTGGTGGATAGAGAGTTAGACCCTAATGTGATTCATGCTATTAGTCCAACTAAACAAACGAAAACACAAAATTTAGGTTATATTGCTAAGTTAAACAGTGATAAAACTGAAATATTGAATGTCTATATAGATAGAAAAACAGCAGCACAACTGAACAATTATGAAAGTGTTTCTGCATTAGATAATCCAGTTAAAAATTTAACAATCACAAGAGGAAATTATTATGTGTTATATGATAATTGCGATGAAGAATTAAAAGAAGATTTTGAAAGCAAACATGGAACTCCGCAACTATATAAAATTGGAGTAGGACAATATGATTTAAATAATACTTTGATTCGTGAATTTACTTGTAAACAAGATTGTATTAAAAGTTTATATATGAGTGATAAAACATTAAAAAAATCATTAGATACAAACAAACCGTATAATGGACATTATTTCAGAGAAATGCCAATGAAAATAAAATGCGTCTAGACAATGCTATTATAAAATTAATCCAACTTGTAGTAATATGATAATATAATTAAAATATAATTATATTATAAATGTCTTTAATTGAACCAAATACATTATCATTTAATGATGTTAAGAGAGAATATGGAGAGCGTCTTAATGGATTTATTGAGTTTGTAAATTTGAATCTAGACTATCAAGTAGAATCAACTATTGCCAGAACACGTCAAGAAAATTCAGTGGAGGTGAGAGACCAAATCAGACGCGAACTTTTAAATAATAACAGAGCAAACCAATTTTCAAAAGGTTTTGAAAGATTAAAAACTTGGCTAGATTTAGCATATAGAGATCCGTCGGTATTTATAGATTCAAAGGGCAATAAATATCCAATAAATGCGTTTAATGGTTTGTCTCATGAACAAAAAATATATTGTTTATCAGGGTTAATCATAATTTTTCAGGTTTTTGGAGATGGCAATCATAGAACTGCTTATGAATATTTTAGAAGAATGGTTGGTAGGGAATTGACTGATGGTGAAAAATCTAGGCTTTTAGAAGCACATTCAGAATACAAATGGGACTATCTTTCATATAGATATAACGATCCTATTAAAATATTAGGAGGTATGATAAATAAATTATCAAATAATTCAAATACTAATTTAATGAGAGGCGGTTTATTTAAAAAACGTAAATTTTACAAAACAAAAAGGGTTTACAATAAATCAAAAAAAACAAAAAAACATAAAAAATATAAAAAACTACATAAATCATTACGTGTAAAACAATCTAGAACATTAAAATATAAGAGATAAACGATACACGACATGGATGCAAAATTTGTTTCAGATGTAATCACATTTAATCGCAATATATTCTTCATTATTTTTCACTAATTTAAATGGTTTTCCACAACCTATTATTAATCCGTTTATAGTTAATCTATCGCAATCTGCTTTAGGTAAATGAGGGTCCATTTGTTGCATGGTTGTTTTCATAACGCCGTGTCTAAATATAGCACAATTTATTTCATTCTTATAAATTAAAATTAAATTATTACAATGTGGACAATGAACACATAGTTCCATTTATATAATAAATAACAATTTAATTTTAATTTGTATTGTCAATTTTAAAGTTTTATTTTTTATTTTAGATAAATTATTATATAAATAATAAGTTATACAATTATACATAAATGATAATCTCATATGGAACGAAAGAAACTAATATAGATGTGACAATGAAATGTTTGATGAGTTTAAATAATAATAATATAATTTCTATTCCTTCCGGAGATCATAATAGAGCATTTTATTTTACAGACCCTTTATTTGGAATTAAAAAATTTATATATATATTAAATGGCGAAGAGTTAAATGAATATAATGATGAATGTTCTATTGAAATAAATACAATAGATAATACAATAATTACCACAATTAATATTAATTTAAAACTCCAAAACCTTCATTCTAAATTAAAATTGAACTATGGTACTTTTAATGATGAACTACCTGAACAAAAAATGTCAGTTAGATATTTAACCGGTAAAGAAAAAGTGTTGGAAATAGGTGGAAATATAGGAAGAAATTCATTAATTATCGCTTCTATTTTAGAGAGAAATAATTTTGTCACATTGGAATCTGACCCAGTCATAGCAAAACAATTAGAAGAAAATAGAGACATAAATAATTTAAATTTCCATGTAGAAAGTAGTGCATTATCAAACAGACAATTAATTCAAAGAGGATGGGATACCTTTCCAAGTGATACTTTAATTGCGGGATATAATTTGGTTAATACTATTACATTGATTGATTTAAAGCGAAAATATAATATTATTTTTGATACATTGGTATTGGATTGTGAAGGGGCATTTTATTATATTTTAATGGATATGCCAGAAATACTAGATGGTATTAATTTAATAATTATGGAAAATGATTATCATGATATATCAAATAAAAATTATATTGATGAAATATTAACAAATAATAATTTTTATAGAGATTATGTAGAGAGTGGAGGATGGGGTCCTTGCTATAATAATTTTTTTGAAGTGTGGAAAAAATAAATTATTAAATTATTAAATTAATAGATGTATTTTTAGATTAATTTTAGGATAATTTAAATCATAACAATAAGTATTCATATAAATTCTTATTATTATTATTATTTTATTCGTTGGGTATTATATGAGAGGAGGTGCTATTTTTCATATACAAAATGCTAGAGTAACTATAGATAACGCGGTATTACTACCAGCAAGTTCAATTGGAGGTTTTTTAGTTAGAATTACAATTCAGGCATCAGATAATATAATATCGGTTTATCCAGGAACAAATCAAATGGTTTTGCCTACAACTGAATTATTACTTAAACTAGTTCAAATTGGTAATGTTAAAGGCGTTGCAAATAATAAAGAGGTAACTACTTTATCAGAGTTTAACAATGAAGTAACAATTCAAAATCAAATATATCAAAATTCCATGGATTTATGGAATGAACCAATATGTCCAGCAATTGTTTTATCAGGAAAGATTCGTCGCACACGCGCTACTACTGAACCTGCGCATTCAGATATATACGACACAATGCGAAGCAACCATATATTACGTAATATTGCTGACACTATTTTTACAAATGCGAATGTGAATGAAATAGGATTTATTTTTATGGAATTGTTAAATGGAGCAACTAATATAAGTAATGCTTTTATTGGGTGGAGTCAGACAAACCCTGTGCTAGACATTACTGATAATAGAAGAATAATACTTGAAAATTATGCATATCAATTGAATAGGCTTTATTTGTTAGGTTATGTTCACGGAGATACACATCTAGAAAATGGAATGTATGTAAACAACTATGATTATTTAGAAGGTCATCGTGTTTATTTAATTGATTTTGGTAGAACACGAATTGCAAATGATCCAATACAAGGTGAGTTACCAATAATTACATCAGATACTTATTGGTCTTATCGCCAGATATATGAATTTTATAATACACAAATTGGAACGACACGTCAACAAATAAACGACTGGAATAATAGAAAATTAATACTTATTACTGATTCTAGGAAACGATTTCTAACAAAACTATATACGCGAGACACTCAAGGACGTAGTGTTTTATCCAAACTTAAACAACTTAATATTGTTGATTTAAGACCAACAATAGATCTTAATAATATTTTTATACACAATAATATACCACCGCATTCAGTTACATCTTCAGTTACTGAGATAAATATGAATTTAACTAATTTATGTTGTACACAATTTGAAGGTCATTACCTAGGAATAAATAGAAATTATTTATCTTATAGAACAGATTCAATGGAACTTATTAAACAAAATAGATATTATTCGTATTGTGATGAAGAATTTTTTAATTATACATCAACAAATGGTATATTTTTATGGGTTATTGGATTGGGTGCTGGAAGTATATCACCTAAATTATTTATTGTATATGTTGAAAGTTGTTTTGAATTTGGAACTAAACACATAACAATATTACAAAAGTATGGAATTTCGTCTATTTATGCTGCGGGGGAAATGATTAAAATTAATAATAATTTAACATTTAATATGTTATCGGGTAGTTATATGATAGCACCTTATATAAATAGAATTGTATCACTTGATAAAATACAAAATTTACGAAATGTTTTACTTACATTTGTAGATTACAAACTTAATAGAACTACGCCCATGCGATATAACTTATATCTTTCTGCAGACTTTGCGGCTGACTTGAGGCATCAAGAGCCATTTTTAAATGCTAGATATTGTTGTGACGCTGAGTATACTAAACACCAATTTAACTATGCAACATACATAAATAATTTATTTAGAAATCGTGGCATGCCAGAGGTATTTACCTTTTGTCCTACCAAAGAGTGTGATAATTGTAGACGACCACGAGTTGGAGGAAAAAAAACGTATACGCTTAGAAGTAACCATATCCAAAATATAGAGAATGATATTACATTTGATAAAAATATAAAAAATGATATTACATTTGATAAAACTATAAAAAATGCTATTAAAAATGATATTAAAATTGATCAAAACATAGAAAATGATATTAAAATTGGAATGCAACAATTAATGACTGTTAATAATTTGTATATGTTTGACAATGGCATGGAATTATTAAAAAATGCACTCTCAGAATCAGATAAATATTTTGAAGATAATATAATATTATTAAATGAGTATGCCAGAATTAAATGTATGAATTCATATAATGTATATTTAAATGTAGTCAACAATTCCCCAATAAATGAAATCAGTGGAAAATTGATAGAATCTTCTGTTATAACACCTGAATTGTCTAAAACAGCATCTAGACAATTAGAATTAATAACTGCACATGGAGACTACATAAGTAAAAAACCTAAAACTAAAAGTAAAACTAAAAGTAAAACTAAAAGTAAAACTAAAAGTAAAAGTAAAAGTAAAACTAAAAGTAAAACTAAAAGTAAAACTAAAAGACAGATGACCCTCAAAAATATTTTTAACTTAATCTAATAAAATCAGAACGACACAAAGGGCAACTTATATTATTTCCTCTCCTTGAATTCCAATGAGCAAAACAATCTATGCATAATAGATGGTCGCAGTTAAAATATTTATTCATTCTAGCACTTGATTTGCTATCTAAGCATACAGGACAATCAAGTGTTTCAATTGGTTGATAATTGTCTGTAATCATTGGTGATGTAATATTGGCTCCTTCTATCATAGGGCGAACATAAAATGATGGGGTTTTTGACAGGTATTCATGTGCTAGAATTTCATTTAAATTATGTTGGGAGCGATTTATAACTGTATTAATTTCATCCCCTGCTTCGTATCTTAAACTAATCGGAATAATTTCAAAATGTTCCAATCCAAAATCTTCACTAACTAATTGTCTTAAATGACTGAGCATAATAGATAAAGGTGTATTTTTTTCAATCGCGTAATGATGTTTAACCGTTCCATCTACTAGTTTAAACGGAACATTTAATACATAATTATAATAATTTATGTTTCTTATGCGTCGTTCATTTAATAATGTCATATTAAATATGGTTCTACCGGTTCTTAAAAAACTTTCAGTTGTTGACATGTTATTTATTAGTTGTTTTATGTAATCACTGTTATAATCATTTCAATTTTAATTATTAAAGAATAACATGTTTATAAATTTATCATAACTTATTATTAATTATTATTAATTATTATTAATTATTATTAATTATTATTAATTATTATTAATTATTATAAATTGTCTGGTCCTTTAGGGTCTTCATTTGACGTATTTTGTTTTATGGCTTTATAAAGGGCGTGATTAGTGGTAATTGGATTTAAATATTTGGTAATAAACATGAAAAATAATATAATAATTAGAATGGTTCCATACATTCGGTCTTTAATGAAAATAAACCAAGTTACTATGAACATAAATATAAACAAATGTTGAATTAATGTAAAAAATCTTTCAAAATTTTCTTTTAATTCCATGCCTTCATTAAAATCATTATGTAGAAATTGAAAAAAAGTATATCCTTCATTTCCTACAGGTTCAAAATAGTATTCGTAGAATGGTTTAATGTTGTAGCGATTTACATATAAATCTACTAGGTGTTGTGGCAATAAATAGAATATATTAGATGTTGTAAAACATTTAAATGCGTAATAAGGTTTAATTTCCATTTGTTTATTTGATGAGTAATCCCAATATTTTCTCTCAATTAAATTATTTATATTTTTAATTAGTGCCTTATTTTCAGTGCTTGTGATATATGCGCCTCCTCTTGCTAAACGCAGTCCAATTTCTATAATGACATCTCCTCTATATTGTGCATTTACTACTCCAGTGTATCCGGTCATGTTTTGAGTGACCCATTCAGTTATCTTATGCGGTGGTTTATTTTCAGATGATATGTATTTCCATACATCACTAAATCCGTTTTGTTCATTTGAATACATGTATGTTACTTGATGTACAATTTTTCCATCCAATAAGAAATAATCTGTCATTCCTTCTTTTTCCTTTATAAATTCACACCACATCATATGATCAACGTTTAAATGTTTTTGCAATTCTTCTTTTGTTTTAATTTTAAAACAATTTTTAGATGATCCTGTTTTATGCCCCCATCTTGGTTTTATAAAAATAGGATAATTAATATTGTTTTTATTTTTTAAATCTTCTAATTTTCCTGCCATTAGTCCTTGCATTTGCGCTATTAGTAATTTATCATAAACCCAATTATGTTTAGGATACATATTATATGCTTCATAATCTCCATAAGGCATTTTTGACGATAATTTATGTTCAAATGGGTCTAAATAAGGATTAAAATAATTCATTTTTTCGCACCATTTTTCATCATATTTTATTAATGGGCTTAAATTAAATGTTAAAAAATTCATAAATTTACTCATTTTATAATATAGTATATAAAAATATAATTATTTACTATATTTTGTAATTATTTTATTTAATTATTTAATCTTTCATTTACTATTTTAATTTTCTCTCTTAGTCCTGTTGAGAAAAGGAATACAGATAGTCCCAAAACTGATGCGGTTGTTATTTCTTTTATTTTCTTATGATTAAATTGATTAACATTGTCTAAAAAAAATGGAATTTTAATTAATATTTTTTTAGTGTAATGAATTATAATAGTTAATGATATGATTATTATAATGGTTTCGCTTATATGTCTAATCATTGTTTTGTATTGACTTTGTAAATTTTTATCTTGTTGAATGAATCTATTTATAATGAACCTATCATTTATTTCTGTGAAAAAAATTCCAACTGAAACAAAAATAATTGTATAATAAATTATAGAAATTAATTCTATGATTTCAAATTTAATATTCATTTAATTATATATTATTAAAATATTTTATAATTTAATCGCTATGAAACAATCTATTCATATTAATTACTTCTGGTCTATCTTCCGCGGTTCTAAATAGTTTATATATCAATTCATTGTCGCGAAATCTCAGGCTATAAGTGCTTTGTAAATTATTTCTCCCAACTCGTCCCATTGCCTGAATACATTTTTCTTGACTCATGGTTCCTAGGTCTTTGCTAATGTATCCGTGACAAAATTGGTAGTTTGTACCGTAAATATAATCAGTAGAAGCAATAATCATATATAATTTTTGTTCTTGTGCTAGTTTTTTCATGATTTCCATGTAAGCCGAATTTTCTTGATTTGCAAAAACTCCAATTCCCATCATAAGAAGTAATTTCCAACTGTCTTCAATGCCATGAATGCGCATGATTTGTTCAATTACATTATCTGAAATATCACACGTGAACGCATTAGTAGTTTCGCCGTGATTAAATCTGTTTAAATGTTGTCTGGTATTTGGCACAAACATTGCGTTTAGAGCAACGCTTTTAATCATTTTTCTCAAATCTTCAATCTGTTCCTTTAGCCGTTTCATTTCTTGTTCTTTATTTCCTTTTTTATTTTTGCCTCCTCCACGTTCCTTATCATCACCATCCTTGCTTATTTTTTTCTCTTTATCCGCATCTTTACTCGTTCCATCTTCAAGTTCTTTCTCCATTTGGTCAACATCTCTGGTAATGTTATTATTATACGCAATAATCTCTGTTAAATCAGTAATAACTTCTGATGGAATTTTAGCAGTCTGTACACAGAAACTTGCTACTTTTGTAGTATCATCTGCTAAGAAGATTGTAGGTCCGTCGGTGAGAGTGTATGCGTCTTCAGTTGTAATATAAATATTAGATGGTTGTTTGCAAACTCTATTTGTGTTGAAATATCTATAAATGTCAGACCATTGTTCGCGTCTAATTTTCTTCAAAAGTTTCAAATAATACAATTTAATATTTTTCATGTTAATGCTTTCAATTGTGGGGAAATTCCGTTCATGCTCAACACCATCCGTTTCATTAGAAACTAGTCCTTGTTCGTTTACATAAACAATGAATTTAATTGCTTCATTTAAATCTAAATATCTAAGAATTGTTTTAAATTTTTCGCAATGTTTTACAACTTCTTTAATTTCTTTAAAATCTTCGTATAAATAATGGGGCATTTCAATAAATCCTTCTTTGTTAATAATTGGAATGGTTTTTTTACAATCATAACTAACAATTGTATGTATTTCTGGTTCCAATTCTCCGTTTGAAAATTTGGATTTGAAATCAGTAAGAGTATCGCAAATTTCATCTTCAAATGGCAATGTGGCAGATGATAAAACAATATTCGGAATCATGTTTTCGCTCCAGTTTCGTTTAATAATTTCGTGCAGAGCATGATTTTCATAATCAAGTGTAATGGTTGGTTCGTCCCAATACAGAATGATTTTCTCTGCAGGGTTAAATGCTAACATATAGAGCATAGCAGGAATATAAGACTTAATATCACTAATCATTATTTCTACTTTTTCTCCAACTGTATTATCAACTTTAAATATGCCTCCTGTTTTTTTATGTACTACGTAATCTTTGGCAGCAAAGTAATGAAGGCGAATATCTTGGGCATCGTTACATCCAAATGCAAACGCAACCTTTTTATTTACAGATATAGCATTTTTTGCCAGAGCCAATCCAACGTGTCGTGCGGCGCAAACGAAGATGACCCTATGTTTTTCGGACAATCCAATGGGCGACAATGTTTTGCCAGTTCCCGTAGGCGCAATATACAGAATAAGTTTGGGATTATTGCGCTTGCTAACAGTAAATAACTGTTTTTGATGTTCATAAAGTTCTTCATCTGAATATTTCAAAATATTATTATTTTTTTCTATCATTTCATATCCATTTTTAATAAATTCAAGTTTAGTGATATTTTGTGACTGTTCTTCTAAAACCTGATTTAAATATTCAATCAAAACTCTATTAACATTTGACACATTGTAACCAATAAGCATTTTAATGGTATAGAATTTGATGATTGAATTATTTCGTTTATGTTTAATTTCTAACATTTCAGACAGTAACTCAATTAATTTAAATTCAAACAATTCTTGAGTGTTGTCTCTATTTTCAAAATACTTGGCTGAATTTTTTACTCTAATGGAGTCTTGTTTTTTCATTTTAATATTGGATAAGTTATGGCGAGGAATTGTAATTTTATATTTTTTTACAAGAGGTAATAATAATGGGACAATATGTGTTTCATAAATGTATTCTGAAATAGTTTCAAATGGTGAAAGTTTTAAAAAGTCAACAATTGACAAACTATTATTTTGTTTAATTTGGACATTATTAAATCCTCTGGTAATTAAATTTAAAATCATTTTTTCTCTTTCATTAACAGGCACTTCAATACCATTCCACTCGTCGCGGGTAAGTCTGCGTTGGTTTAGGTCCATTGCGGTTTGTTGTATGTTGTTATATTGCTATTGTTTTATTATTGTTTCAATTTTTAAATTATTTCTGTATTTAAATTATATGAACATTAAATTATCATTGAAACGTGCGATGTTTTTGGTTACCATTTTCTTATTAGCAAAACATTTTTATAAATATAAAGGTTTAGAAGGTTTTAACCGAGGACATGGTGGCAGAGGATACCGGGGTGGTGGACACAGGGGAGGATACAGGGGAGTAGGAAATCATAGATATAATGTCCGTCGCAAAAGTCCTTATTATGGTGGCTATTGGGGGTCAGATAATTATTATTATCCAAGAAATGTTGAAATAGTATCTGAGGTACCGTTTTACAAAGATGACAATGAAATGAATTATGAAGATTATCCAATTTTATATTATCCCTATTACTATGTAAAACGTTGGTTTTTTTAAGATGATAATTTATATTTATTTTTGATTTAATTATAAAAATTGAAATGTTCATTTACTAATTATTAAATAGCAATACTACCCAAAATGAACCAAGCGACACCTAAGATTATTGCTATTGAAGGAAACATTGGATCTGGAAAATCAACTCTTGTATCTAATATGGAAGATGCTTATAAAAATGACAGTGATTATTATTTCTTGCAAGAGCCTGTAAACATTTGGAATACTATCAAAGATGAGAATGGTATTACTATTCTTGAAAGGTTTTATGCTGAAACCGAAAAATTTGCGTTTCAATTTCAAATGATGGCTTATATTTCGCGTCTTTCTCTGCTTCGCGACGCGCTTAAAAATAAAAAGATTAAATACATTATTACAGAGCGTAGTATTTACACTGATGCTAATGTGTTTGCAAAGATGCTTTATGATGATAAGAAAATTAGTTTAATTGAATATACTATTTATAAAAAATGGTTTGATGAATTTGTTTCTGAGGTTCCAGTTACAAAGGTCATTTATGTAAAGACCGAGCCTGAAATTGCGCATGAACGTGTCGTAATTCGTAATAGGACAGGGGAGCATATTCCAATTGAATATTTAAAACAATGTCATAAATATCACGAAGATTGGCTTACGGCTGAAAATTATGATCAACTTACTCTTGACGGCAATGTGAACATTTATGAAAATCCGAATGTTGTGTCTGATTGGTTGTCTAAAATTAGAAATTTTATTGTACCCAATAAGATTGATTATGTTTCAATTGCACGTGAATACACCTCATTAATGTCGTCAAATTATGACAATGCATTATCTAATAATTTCCATAATTAAATTAACCATCTTCAAGAAATCTAATGTTTAATATTTGTTTAGGTTTAAATTTTAATATATCTAATATTTTTTTTGTAGTAGGAAAATTTTCTTCACCGTATATGTCTTGTAATAACATCCATTCAAACAATCCCCCTGAATAAATATGAGTGTTTATAAATCCAAGAGATATTAATTGATTGTATTTTTTAAATATTGTTTCGTCATTCGCATTTTTGCCATAAATAATTATATAAACATCTGTTTTGTTTTTTTTTAAACAATCATTTAAAATGTCTATTTCTCTCTCCGCATTAACAGTGCCTTCTATTAATATTTCTTGTTCTCCGACAAGTAGTGTATTAATTATAATGTATTTATTTTGTATTGATTGTTGCATGTCTTCAAAATTAATTTTTTTAATTGATTGTTGATTTCCCATACTGTTAAAATGATTCGCTATATTTAAATAATCATTTTAACTTAAAACATTAAATAAATGTTTATTAATCAAATGTAACAACAATTTCAACATCTTCTTTTTTAATGTTTTTTGAAGCATAAACTGATAATTCTTCTCTTTTTTTGCGTGTTTGATTTTTTGTACCAGTTAGAGTAACTGTTTTTCTTTTAGACGTGCTATTTCTATTATTCATGTCTTTCTCAATGTTGGAGTAATTATCATTAATGTATTTAATTACTTCGTTTTCTAATGCCCATTTAAAGAAATTTAATTGTCCTATTGTTGTTTGAATGAATGTATTATTTTTATAAGGAATATTAATTCTATCCCATCTACAAAAAGGGTCAAATCTTTTTTTTGAATATGCCTTTAATTTTAATTTATAATCCATATAAACTTTAAATCTTTTATTTGTTCCTGACAATGTGTATAATGTATAATATTTTTTGGCAAAATTAGTAGCAAACCAGTCAACTATTCTCAATGATATTTTAGATTCTCCATTTATAATGGACAACATTGTATCTAAATTATCTTCTTGTTTATAAAAATCCATTAATTTATTTAATAATAAATCATTTTGAGTTGTATATGACATTTTAAATATATTTTGTATTTTCTATTTAAATATTTAAAATACTTAAATATAATTATTTTATTATTGGATTATTTATTTTTTAGTTTCAATGTCAAAATTACTATTTTTTGGTCTAAGAAATGTTTCTTGTATGTTTAAGTCTTCTAAGTAATTATTTCTATTTAAAAATGGATTTTGTCCGGTTTGGGACATCATTCCTCTTTCTAATATTTTATTATTTGATAGTTCTCTCTTGTTGTGAGTTGTAAGTCCTTCTGGAACGGGTCCTTCCTTAAGTGCCTCTCCTATGGGGTTATTTTCTGCAAGTCTATTAGTTCTTTCGCATTTTGTACCATCTGTCCATTTTAATTGCTCCATTATAATTACTAAATTGTTTTAATTTTATTTTTTAAACCTATATATTTAATTTTCTTTTGTAATTTTTAATTGTTTTGTAAATAAAAATTTATTAAAATCTCTTGTTCTACGCTGTAAATTACAGTGCATGCACGAAATTAATGTATTTTCGTTTGAATGACACAAATCATTATTTATTCTGTCAAGTGTCCATTGTTTAGGGTCTCTTACATTTTTGTAAAATAATAGAACATGTTCCTTACAATAATAACAATTTAATCTGCTACAAACTAATTTTTCCAATGTATCGGAGAGAGAAATAATTAATAATTCATTGTAAATTTTTTTATGAATGTCTTGTGATTTATAACTATTTATTTTCTTAATTATTTCTCTCTTCAATAGTTTGTCATTCTCACATTCCCCATCAATAAATAGTTTATTTAACATCTTTAGTTGTTCATTGTACGAGAGAAATTGATCATCTAAATCATTTAATTGTGTGCGTTTGGCTATAGTACCGTTTTTTATGTTATTAAATTTATCTATTGTTAATTTTCCTGAAAAATTTATTGTTTTATCCATGTTGATATAAAAAATGTCATATTTTAATATTAATTAATTAACCCATATGTATTATGTCAAAAATTTAATTTATTTTATTTTAATTTATTTTAATTTATTATCATTAATGTATTAGTCAACCTTAAAATAATATATATTATAATAATTTAAAAAAATAAGTTAAAATTATAGTCTTTATATATTGTAATAGAATGAGCAAAAATGATAGCCAAGAACTTAAAAATATTAAATACAAAAGCATGATGTTAAATGGAAACAGTGATGCGAAGTTAACTATTTCAAGTGATATATCAAATATAGATCTATTTCTTGAAAAAGAAAGCAATATGAATAAAAATGAACCTTGGAGTAAACTAGATAAAACCGCAAAACTTAAGAAATTAAATGATTATGCTAATGGAATTAGTAAAGAAAATAAATTAACAGCCCCAGAATTAAAAACATTAAAAAAAGATTTTAGTGTTTATCTTGATAAAAAACAACTACAAAAAGCAAAGGATGTAAATTATGATAAAGAAACAGGAGAAATTAAAAGTATTCCTTCGCTACTTTTTAATAAAAATACAAGGAAATTTACTATGAAACGATCCGAAAAACATGTATCAACTACAAAGGGTCTAGGTCCTAAAAAATCTTCAACAAAAAAAGCACCAATTAAAGAGAAAAAAGATAAAATTGATACAATTTAAACATATAATTATAAGTTACTATAATACAAATAATCATGGGCACTGTTATTGACCTAACAAACAAGGTTGAATTACCACCAATGTTTAATGTTAATGATGAAGAAACACTAATTGAAACAATTAGCACATTAATTGAGAATATTATTTTAGATGACCCTTTAATCTATAATAATCCAGATTATAAAGACATGATAATAGAATATGTAATAGAACTATTGGAAGTTCAATTTGACTGCAAATATTCAGAAGATGATTTTGAAGAAATAATACCCCTTATAAAGGAATCATTTAAATTATTGCCTTATAAACTCGTACCAAAACGGTCGTTTAAAAAAACATTTATAAGAAACCCGCCCAACATTAAAAAATTGACAGAAAAGATAAATATTTTAAAGAATAAACCGCAACCAGAACAAAAATCAAGTGAATGGTATGAATTTAGACACAATTGTTTAACTGCAAGTAGTATTTGGAAAGCATTTGCCAGCGAGTCATCAAAAAATCAATTAATTTATGATAAATGCAAGCCATTTGATATTAATAAGTTTAGTAGGGTTTCAACTGAAACCCCAATGCATTGGGGAAATAAATATGAACCGGTTTCAATTATGTTTTATGAGAAACATTATAATACTAAAGTTCATGATTATGGATGTATTCTTCATGATAAATATTCATTCTTAGCCGCATCACCTGACGGAATTAATGACTGTCCACTATCAGATAGATATGGTAGAATGCTTGAAATTAAAAATATATTTAATCGTGAAATTAATGGAATACCAAAAATGGAATATTGGATACAAACTCAGGTACAGATGGAGGTGTGCGATCTAAACGAATGTGATTTTTTAGAAACTAGATTTGTTGAATATGAAACATATGAAGAATTTGAGAATGATGGTTCATTTTGTAGAACAGAAATGCATGATTTAAAGGGCATTATTATGTATTTTGTAAAAGATGAAAAACCATTATATGAGTATGCTCCTCTTGAAATATCACGCGAAGAATTTGAAGAATGGCAAGACAGCATTATGGAAAAGAACAAAGACCTTATGTGGTTGCGTAATATATATTGGAAACTAGATGAAGTTTCTTGCGTTCTTGTTCTGCGGAATAAACCATGGTTTAATAGTGCAATTCATGTAATTCAAAACGTTTGGAATACAATAACAAAAGAAAAAGAACATGGGTTTGAACATCGTGCGCCTAAAAAAAGAGAGAAAAAACTAATTAATGAAACAAATCGTAAATGTTTTATTGATGTTACAAAATTAACAAGTGATTACAATATGTCAAATGAAATAAATAATAAATTGGATGATGAGCAAGTTAATGCGGATGATATAAAAATTGTATTATTTAATAAATAAAAATTAAATAAATTAAAATAACTAAATAAATGAATAATTTATTACAAAAATTTTATTTGTAATAATTTATATTTTAATACTAATTTAATTTAATTTAAGATTCATAATAATTTACACGTTGAGGTCCCCATTCAGGAACTGGTGGATTTATAACATTTATTGGTATATTTTTCTCTCCGTAGTAAGCGTCACAAAATTCTGCTGGCGAACATTTTCCATTATTTGGGGTTTTCCAGTAACGAATGTTATTAATCTGCGTTGAATTAGCAGGAAATACAGGATAAAATTTATATAATTGTTCACTTCCTAAGTTACTAAGTTCCATTTTTGGTTTTTTTAAAGGATAGTCTTCATATAATAAAGGATTTACTTGATCGCGTGGATATTCTCCCCAAGTCATAAATCCTTCTGTTTTTTTATTTTTCAATAATATATAAACTAACATCATAACTGCGAGTGACACTTTTAGAATTGTTAACTGTTGATTATTTATTTTTATCATAGACAACATATATCATATATGTATATTTTATTCATTTATTTGATGAAAATATTTAGGATATAATTATTTGTCTTTTCCTAAAGTTAAACGCACACCTATTATGGTATATTTATTAATTAAGTATTTGCGGGTCAAGATTATTAATTTAATACAAACAACTTAAACTTAATTTATCTAATTAATATTATATCATGCAGGAATTCATGAACATGTCTGAAATGAAAGTTATTAAACGTAATGGACATCAAGAAGACGTTTCATTTGATAAAATCCTTAATAGAGTAAAAACAATTGGTAAAGAATTCAATGTTAATATTAATTATTCTGCACTTGTTGTAAAAGTAATTGACCAACTTTATAGCGGAATTCCTACTAAAAAGATTGATGAATTGACGGCAGAGCAATGTGCTTCTCTCTCAACTCAGCATCCAGACTATGCTATTTTAGCAAGTGTTATTGTAGTATCTAATCATCAAAAGAGTACAATTGAATCATTTAGCGAAACAATGACATTGCTATATAATTTTAAAGACATTAATGGAAAACAAAGTCCTCTCATTACTAAAGAACTGTATGATATTGCAACAGAACATTCGGATGAACTACAATCAATGTTAGATTTTAAGAGGGATTATTTAATTGATTTTTTCGGATTTAAGACGCTTGAGAGGGCTTACATGATGAAAGTAAATAAATCAATTGTAGAGCGTCCGCAACATCTTTGGATGCGCGTAGCGATTGGAATTCATGGATCTGCCCTAGACAAAGTAAAGGAAACATACGATTTAATGTCGCAAAAATACTTTACTCATGCTACGCCGACCCTTTTTAATGCCGGTACGCCTCACCCACAATTGAGTTCTTGCTACTTGATTGCTATGGAGAATGACAGCATTGATGGAATTTATAATACACTAAAAGATTGTGCAAAAATTTCAAAATGGGCTGGCGGAATTGGTTTGCATGTCCATAACATTCGCGGAACTGGCTCTCATATTAGAGGAACCAATGGAACTAGTAATGGTATTGTTCCTATGCTTCGTGTTTTTAATATGACTGCTCGCTATGTTGATCAGTGTGTTGTACCAGAAACTATTATTTATACAACGAATGGTCCAATTGAAATACAAAATTGCTCTATCGGAGAAACGAAAATTTATAATCTTAAGGGAGAAATAGAAACAATTGAGAATGTATTAGAACATCCATATGAAGGAGAGATATTGAATATTGAAACTGCTCATTCAATTGATAATCTAAAAATTACACCAGACCATCCTGTATGTGTTTTAACTAATCAACCAAAAGGATTAAATTATAATTTAATTAAAAATAAGTTAGAAAATTCAATTGAAAAATTTGAATGGATTGACGCAAAAGAATTAACATGTGATGATATGATTGTTTATAAAATTCCATCCCATTATATTGATATTAAAAACATTTCAGAAGATGATTGTTATATGTATGGCATCATTTTAGGACATGGATCAATGAGCAATGATAGCAATTATGGATACATTCAGTTACATTCAACATATCAATCACATGTTCTTGATTTTTGTAAGATTTATTTTGAAAATAAATTTATTAATTATAGAATTGAATCTATTGGTGAAAATGATAAGAGAATTTATTGGAGCAAATCAATTGTGCTGCCATTTAGATATAGTGATGTTTATGATTTAAATCATACAAAACACATCCATTATAAATGGTTAAATTTACCTGTTGAAAAATGTAAATATATCTTGAAGGGACTATTGTATACAGATGGATTGTTAAATGACGAGATTGTATTTGATAATTCTTCTAGAAATTTAATTGAATCTGCTCGTTTCATTTGTATGAAAATGGGATTTTTACCAATCGGACATTTTATGGAAACGTTGAATGGAGAAAATAATACAAATAAATCTTATTATCTAAGAGTTCCAAAGACTAATGAAATTTGTGACCTAATGAATATTGAACGCATTGATACACAAAAATTTGAATTTTTAAGATATAATGATTATTTGCTGAGTAGAATTATAAATATTAAGAGAGAAAAATATTCAGGAGTTCTTTACGATCTTCAAATGAAGAATGAGCATAACTACATGATCCATAATGGCATTATTCATAATGGAGGAGGAAAACGTAGTGGAAGTTTTGCGATTTACTTGGAACCTTGGCACACCGATATTGAAGAATTCTTAGAATTACGTAAAAATCACGGAGATGAAGAAATGCGTTGCCGAGATTTATTCTTAGGATTATGGACACCTGATCTGTTTATGGAAAGAGTTAAAACTGATAAACAATGGTCCCTATTTTGTCCAGACCAATGCCCCGGTCTATCAGATGCCTATGGCGATGAGTTTAATAAATTATATGAACAATACGAAACAGAAGGCAAAGCGATTAAAACTCTAAAGGCTCGCGATTTATGGTTTAAAATTTTGGACGCTCAAATGGAAACTGGAACGCCATATATTTTATTTAAGGATGCAGCGAATAAAAAAAGTAATCAGAAAAATATTGGAACTATTAAATCAAGTAATTTGTGTACGGAGATTATTCAATATTCGTCTCCTGAAGAGACCGCCGTATGTAATTTGGCAAGCATTTCTTTAACGAAATTTGTAGTTCCTGCTAAGGCGTTTAATAAAGCAAAAATTTATAGTAAAACCGGATGCGACTTCTGTGTAAAATCAAAAATCTTATTAAAAGAGAGTAATATTTTTTATGAAGAAATAGTATTGGATGATGAAACCGAACGAAAATTATTTTACAAAACAGTAAGCGAAAATGAGAACACTACAGTAAATACTGTGCCTCAAATATATTTGGACGATGAATATGTAGGTGGTTATCAATCGCTTGAACAATTGTTGAAGCCAGTTTTTGATTATAATAAACTACATGAAGTTACCAAAGTTGTCACTGAGAATCTTAATAAAATTATTGATATTAATTTTTATCCAACTGAAAAAACTCATAGAAGTAATATGCTTCATCGCCCTATTGGAGTTGGAGTTCAGGGACTTGCTGATGCATTTTTTATGTTGGACATACCTTTTCATAGTCAAGATGCAATTGATGTTAATAAAAATATATTTGAAACTATGTATCACGCCGCACTAGAAAAGAGCATGGAGTTGTCTAGTGTGAGACGTGAACATTTGATGAAGTTATATGAACATTTAATGGATAATGATTACAATGGTCAAGATTTTCCTGAATTGTTTATTGAAAAATCAGTAAATAAGTTTGATAGTTTTAAACAAGATGAAATTAATGATATTTATAATAAAATAAAACCAGTTAGAAATGAATTATATAATTTGGTAGATGGTGAGTTTGTACTGCGTGACAAACAATTAATTGGTGCTTATAGTAGTTTTGAAGGGTCCCCTACATCACAGTCAATTTTGCAATTTGATATGTGGAATGTAACTCCATCTTCACGGTATGATTGGAATAAATTAAAACTAGACGTTGTCAACAATGGAATTCGCAATTCTCTCTTACTCGCTCCCATGCCAACCGCAAGCACAAGCCAAATTCTTGGAAACAACGAATGTTTTGAGCCAGTAACTAGTAACATTTACACTCGTAGAACATTGGCAGGGGAGTTTGTAATTGCGAACAAATATTTAATGAATGATTTAATTAAAATTGGAAAATGGGACGAAAGTATTAAAAATAATATCATAGCAAACAAAGGTAGCGTACAACAATTAAGTTTCTTGTCTCAACATCTCAAAGATAAATATAAAATTGTTTGGGAAATACCAATGAAACAACTAATTGACATGAGCAAAGATAGAGGCGCATTTATTTGTCAATCTCAAAGTTTAAATCTCTGGATGGAAGACCCAGATTATAAAAGTCTTACAAGCATGCACTTTTATTCACATCAAGCAGGATTGAAAACCGGACTATACTATTTGCGTCGTAAGCCAAAACATCAGGCTCAACAATTTACGATTGAGCCAGAAAAAAACGAGACGGCAATTTCGGATAATCAAGAGTATGAAAATTGCGAAATGTGTTCTGGTTAATAAAATAAATAATTAATAAAATAAATAAAAAATTTTGTTAAATTAAACATAATATTATATTTAAATATTATGTTTTAATCTCATGTTTTTAAATAATTAGATTTTATAATCAATAAACAAGTGTTTAATTCTCTCTTCATTTACAATATCATAATCATTTGTCATTTTAACATAGCATCTTAAACAAATTAATATGTCAACAAATGAATTATGTAATCCATTTGGAATTTCCCCAAACAAATTATTATGCAATTCACTTAATTTAGGATATTTAAAATACTTTTTTCCATTTTGATTAGTCATTTCCATTTTACAAATGTCAATACCGTTCATCATTGTACAATACTCGGGTTTTTTGCATTCTCTAAAATTAAAACGTTGTTGCACATTATTTCTAATACATTCCACCATTATTACTCTTTTATCAAACGATATATTGTGACCAATTACAATGTCAACTGTCTGAATGGCATTGTTGAATTGGTTAAGACATTGTTTAATTGGAACTCCAATAGATTTACATGTTTCTTTGGTTATGCCATGTATATCAATACTATCTTTTGTAATTTCAACGTCATCTTTTAAATCAATTACATTATCAAATGTTTCTATAATTAAATTATTGCTAACATCATATATAATATAACTTAATTGAACAATATATGGCCAGTCATGTGTATTTAATATAGATGGGTTACGTCCATTGGGTAATCCAGTTGTTTCAGTATCAAATACAAGTACTTTCATTTATCTATCATAAAATAAGTATTGTTCTTTTAGTTCAATTTTTTAAATATAAATAAACAAAAATGTGTATTTATAATTATAAAAAAGGTAATAATTACTATTCTAGAAATGTATATGTGAATAATTTTTCTGGTCTATCTTCATATGATGTTATTTTTATTTTTTTTTCGTCTAAATATGTAGAACATTTTTGTTGTTTTACAATTTTAGCATTTTTTTTTTCCATTTTTTTCTCTGATCATAACTATCCCAAATAATTCTTTGCAATGCCGTATCATAAACATGTATGGAATCTTCTGATTTTTTCGCTAATTGTTCCGCAAATCCAATTGCATCCTTGGAGCAATTAAAACAAGATGTTATATCTCTTGCTCCGCCATTTGGATGCCATCCGTCATATTTAAAAATAATGTAGCAACTCATGTTCTTATATTATAAATTAATATTCTTTCTTTATGTAGTTATTATTTATTTTATGAAAATGTTTTACAAATTCCAAAACTTCTTCGGTGCCATTCAGTGATGCCATGTTCTTTAATTCCTTCCATATGTTTTTTTGTTCCATATCCTTTGTTATTTTGCAGGTCATATTTTTCTATTAATTCTGGATATTCATTACACATTTCATCTATGTAGGCATCGCGAGTAACCTTGGCTAAAATAGAAGCAGCTGCAATAGAAGTATATTTATTGTCTCCGCCTTCAATGCAAATATGAGATACTTGTTCTAGTACATTATCATTCATAATCATAAAAGGTTTAAAATCATTTCCATCTACCAATAGAAGAGTTTCTTTAGAATTGTCATAAATGTCTCTTATTGCTTTATGCATAGCACTATGCGTAGCATTTCTGATGTTAATTTTATCAATTGTTTTTTCATCTTCCCATTGAACGCTCCAAGTAATTGCGTGTTGTTTAATATATTCGGCAACTTCATTAATTTTCTTTTTAGAATGAAATTTTTTACTATCTTTCATTTTTGAGTGATCAAAGCCTTCTTTAGGTAAAACTACAGCAGCGGTATAAACACGACCGAACATTGGACCTCGTCCTACTTCATCAATCCCAATCTCGGTAGTATCTGGTTCATCATAAAAACTATTTTTCAATACATTAACCGTCCTAATAGACTTAGGTTTTTTAATGTGTGTTTCGGAAGGTACGTCCATTGTAGTATATCTATAACATAATGTTATTTTTTTGTATCAATTTATTATTAAACTTTTTTCCAAACATAAATTATACAATGAAACTTAAAGGAGTTCACCTATTTATTATTTTACTATTAGCATTAGTATTTGCTTCCAGTTTAGGCAGTATTGTGGAGGGTATGAGTAATAATAGACCCAAAAAAAAATCTACTGTTCAAAAACAAAATTCAAATAATTTATCAAGCCGATCTTATGATCCTCAATCTAATATTTCAGGTTCAAACTACTATGACAATGTAGATGGCGATGGAGACGTTGATTCCAGTCTCTCTAAAATGGTATCATTAGACAACGGACAATCCGTTTATGCTACGCCACAGAATACAATTGAAGGTATCCCAAGGCACCAGATTCCTTCAGGTCAAGAAGATTTGTATATATTGAAATCGCAAGTTGTACCTCCAGTATGCCCTGCATGTCCTACCATAATAAATAATTGCGACAAAAATAAAAAATGCGCACCCTGTCCTCCTTGTGGTAGATGCCCAGAATCAGCATTTGAGTGTGTAAAACGCCCAACATATCAGCCAGAAAATCCATATTTACCAATGCCAGTATTAGCGGATTTTAGTCAGTTTGGTATGTAAATTAAATAAATAAATAAAATAATTAATTAATTATTAATTAATAAATAAACGGCATTTAATAATTAATATTTTAATCTCCTCTTTTTTTCAAACATTTTTCATCAATTTGGAATGTATCAACTTTCTCTTCTTGTGGAACAATTTTAATAATACACTTTGATTTTTTTCCATACAATGGTTCAGTGCAACCTTTTTCTTTTTTGTTTAAGTGACCAACTTTTAATAAAATTGAGGGTTCTTTTGTGCAGCGAGCCCTAAAATGTTCATATCTCTCTCTAATGTCGCAGTATGACAATCCAGATTTTTTTCCCAGCATTTTATTAATGGTCTCGTGTAAATTGTACATGTATTTAGAAAATGTTTCTCTGCTTTCCATACAATCCATTGTCAGTGGCAATAACTTAAAATTTTTCTTTAAATTTATGCGACAATATTTACATGGTAATACATTTTGTAAATTTATTATAAAATTTCTATAATGTTTTTTCTCTTCTTGAGTTGGGTTTACTGGATAATTAAAACTAATCATATGCAATGAATGCCATAGAGCCGGTCCCCAAGCAGTTGTAAGCATTCCATCACCAGCACTATAATTTTTTTTAGTAAAAACCCTTTTCTTTTTAGTTTTAGTTTTATTTTTATTTGTTCTTTTATTTTTACGCGCGAGTGTTTTTAATGCCATATATAATAATTTAGAAAATATTATATTATTATATATGGCAAATAGAAATTCTACAATTTATTATTTTTCAAATAATACGAAAAATGTTTCGTATCTAACAATTGTTGCATTATTATTGCTAATAATAGTCTTTTTTATACCTTTATTAAATAGAATTTTAATATTTATAGGAAAAATTACAGCATTGTTTTTGTTGGGAAGTGCGTTTTATTTAAATTTAAAAAGCACCAATGCCACGTCAAACAATTTAAAAAACTTATTCATTGACCCATCAATGACACAAATAAGAAATAATGTTGTTGCAAGTTATTTATTATCATTTAGTTTATTAGTATTGATTATTGTAATCATTACTTCTTTTGCTTAATAAATTCAACAATTTTACCTTTTACATTATCATTGTTTGAATTAAAGTTAATTCCATACACTGACGATATTTTTTTATAATATTCAATGTCATTTGAAAAATCTGCTTTATTAATTTCAACGATATTTCCATTTTCATCTCTAAATAACATTTGATTAATTTTATATCATAATTTATCTTTAAATTTTTTAAGATAACTTATTTTAATCTATCAATATATATATATATTATGTCCGGAAAATGCGTAGTACTTAAATTAAAGAAAGGTGTAACTCCACCATTTGGATATATTTTAAAAAAGGAATTAAGAAACATAAATGTTTATCAAAAATGTTTAATAAATCAACAAGATGTTGACGAGTTAATGAGTTTAATGCAAACAACCAGATTGCAAGACCCAAATGTAGAAATGGCAGTTGTAAACACTGATGGCATTGATAGTGTTTTAGATGCTTTCGGAGAAATGAAAATTGGAGGTTTCATGAAAAAAACAAATAAATCTAGAAGACATAAATCTAAAAAAAATAAATCTAGAAGACATAAATCTAAAAAAAATAAATCTAGAAGAAATAAAACCAGAAGACATTAAAATATTTAATTTTGCTATTCGTTAAATAAAGATACTTATTTATTCTATATTATTATATAATGTTCGCCAACGCAACAAACAAAATAGGGACTACTTTAGTAAATTACAAAAAATTCATATTGGTTCTTTTTTTAGCGTCACTATTTATAATAACAGCAATTTATGTTTACAAGAATTACATTAATAAAGGAAGAAGTTCTCAAGGGAACAATACAATTTCATCATCTACTTCACATGAAAATAAAAGTGCTGAATTATACTTTTTTTCAACTGAATGGTGCCCTCATTGTAAAAAAACTAAACCTGAATGGGAACAATTAAAGAATAACTATGCTGATAATAACAATATAAATGGGTATAATTTGACATTCGTAGAAGTTGATTGTGACGCTAATCCGGAGTTAGCAGATAAATTCAAAGTTGAAGGTTACCCGACAATAAAACTTGTAAAGGGCAATCAAATTATTGAGTTTGATGCCAAACCAGATGTTAAAACAATGGAAAACTTTTTATCAACTGTACTTGCGAATTAATTTAATTTAATAATAAATATAAATAAATCAAAAACTTTAGACAATAATAAACCAAATATTTAAGATTTGTAACGATTAAACATGAATCCTGCCATTTCTCCTTTCTTAATAAATTTCTCTCTACTATCTTTAGCACCAAGAACATTAAACCAATCTTCATACCCATTAATCTCTTCTATGATA
>Ga0315293_10000612_pt1 | contig 33624 bp, 36 predicted proteins | sample YL17G13_20_MG_FD_203071 | JGI IMG/M metagenome (GOLD analysis project Ga0315293, IMG submission 203071) | Sediment microbial communities from Yellowstone Lake, YNP, Wyoming, USA - YL17G13_20 | ecosystem: Environmental > Aquatic > Freshwater > Lake > Sediment | place: USA: Wyoming | collected... | reverse complement strand
AAAGAAATGACAGCCCAAATTTCATATGACATTAGACATGAATATGGATTTCAGGGGAACTTAATATTCACCCCCCCCAATGAAGCACCAGAACATATGAGTAAGGCTCAATATTTACAGTTCCTTTATCAAATGAGATTAGGGATTAATGAAGCCAATATTGCTCAAGGAACTTCGTATCTATCGGCAGGATGTCAAAGCGCAGGGGATCAAAGTTTTTATAACTTCATATTCCAAAATTCGGGATTAATTGACTACGTTGATACCCATACTTCAAATGATGGCGATGTGAATAAAATCAAGTGGGTAGTAGATAGTTCACCAAAGCCTGTAATTATTTCAGAGCACTATCTTTGGGATATTGCTAATAAATATAGTTATGATCATAACAACGCAGTAAATCAGAATAAGATTCTATTCGACTATTATCTACGAACTCCGAAAATAAAATCAGTTTATCTATTATTTCCTTCGCTTGTGAGTGGAACGAGATACCAGAATTTAGCAATGAGCATAACTGATAGAAATTTAGATTTGATTCACAAGACAAGATATTACAATCAGTGTGTTGATTATTGGAATTTAATTAATCAGGAGGACGATTTGAAATTAGAGCTTGTAAAACCTGGATCAAAGAATGAAGAGACAAGAGCGATCCAACAGATAATCAATGACGAAGGAGCAGCAAATCCGCCATTAGTTGAAGATGGCATATACGGAATTAAAACAAAAAATGCGGTAGTATGGTGGCAAACCGAAAATAACTTAATCACTGACGGAGTAGTGGGCAAACAAACTTGGCAGTGGATTTTAGAGAACATAGAAAAAGGTCCATTAAGATTTAATCAACTTTTAGTAAGGAAGGGATTTCAATGACAGACTCGTTTAGCATTAAACCAGTAGAAACTTCTACCACACCAAATAACAATGGCACATATTTTGTTTCAACCCGCTTATATCCAAGTGTGGAGGTATATGAAGATCACCCCTTTAAATCACATACCGATAGCATTATCGAGATTATGCATGGTGTAAAGTGCGAGATTTGTGGTAAGGATTTAATGGCTCATATGAAATCAATTTAAGGCTGGCGAGGGTTCTGGCACTCCCTAATTGCTCATTGGGATAATAAATAATGGATGCCAGATTGGTGAAGTGGTGGGGGGCATATAGCCAGCCTTATTTACTATAAAGAAAGGAGGGAATCATGATACCTGAATTTTGGATAAATTTTATTTTATTCGTATTACCGATAGCAGTATTCTTTGGACTTGAAGGATTGAAGAAGATTGGGCTTGCTAATAAATATGCTCCTGTTGTTGTAATCGGAATAGGTCTTATATTCGCAGTAGCATTCTATTATCTGCAAGGAACTGATTTTAAAACTGGCATAAATCTATTCTTTGATGTCCTTGCTTCTGGTAGTATATATGGGCTGTATAAGACTTCGATTAAACAGTAGTAGTGCATAACAATGCTTCTCCTAATCACGGGGCGGTAGGTGCCACGTATGCACAGAAATATCATGAACTCGGGCCGCGCGGTGAAATACTGTTCAAGGCATTCTTCGAGGCAACTTCAAACCTGACAAAGGGGAAGTGGCTTGACTTCGGGCCCTTTGACCCATCCATTTTGCAGATGTCGGAAAACAGTGATTTGAACAGGCGAGGTGGACTTGATGTCTCTGAGATAGATGTTGATACGGTCTCAATATCAGGAGTAATAGATCCGGTGATCGTGTACCCCAGTGCTGTGATAGATGGTGCCACAAATTATGCAGTTTTGGGCGGCCATCTTGGTGCCTGTTATTCGGATGAATCCATGGATATCATAGAAAGAGAGGTTCGAGGGATCGATCCAGTTAACATTAAGAACAGGTATTTTCTTCCAACTGTCGGTCAAATCATTGGCGAGGACTTTATTGCACCTGCTGAAAGGACCTTTTTTGAATTTATCTATTATCTGTTAAGATATGGATAGCGAATGAAATCATTAACTCAGTTGAACTGATAGCTTCATGAAGGTAGTTTGAATTTTAATAATTTATTTAACTCAATCGGATTTGCAGTATGCCATCAGATAAAGCTAAGGACTCTTTCTTATGGCGGAGTTTACCTGCCTGTCTGCGCGAGGGATACGGGCATATACATGGGCTTCCTTTTTGCGTTTGTTTATCTCTGGACTACCCACAGGAAGAAGCAGAACGGTCTCCCAGGGTTATGGGTATCGCTGGTTGCGATAATTTTTGTAGTAATAATGGCGATAGATGGATTTACATCCTATCTGGGCATTCACGAAACGAACAATTACATCCGCTTAATTACAGGTTTGGTCACGGGCATTTCTCTTCCCATTTTTATTTTTCCGATCCTGAATTTTCAAGTATGGGAAACCTCAACTGATGAGCGCATATTAAGAGGGGCATGGAAGAATACAGGATATTATCTCTTGCCAGCGGTGTTGTTTTTGATATTGAACCTGAATGTTTCGTTCTTCAGATTCTTCCTTCCAGCGCTGGTGGCTTTTTCGGTATATTTCTCCTTCGTGACCATAAGCTTGCTTGTTGTGACCCTGCTGCCGTGGTGGAACATGAAGGCAAGAGGAGTAAAGCAGATGATTGTCCCGGTCCTGGTTTCCATGGCTCTGGCGGTCGGCGAGCTATACGCAGCAGCCTACATGAAGATCCTGCTTGATAGGTTGATAGGGTAGACGGGATAGAATTTTCAAAAGGGAGAATGACCTTTCCCCTGCAGCCTGTAGGCGAAATTATCAATTGACTAGCTATTTGTATTTTTATAAACTTTACAGCCTGGCTTTTTAACTGATATGATAAAAAAGTTTGCAGTGGGCCGCTAGCTCAGTTGGCAGAGCATCGGACTTTTAATCCGAGGGTCGAAGGTTCGAATCCTTCGCGGCTCACCACGCCCCCATCGTCTAGAGGCCCAGGACACGGCCCTTTCAAGGCCGCGACAGGGATTCGAATTCCCTTGGGGGTACCGGGCGGATAGCTCAGCGGCAAGAGCGCCTGTCTTACACACAGGAGGTCGCAGGTTCAAATCCTGTTTCGCCCACCATTTGAAAACTTTCAGAAGTGGTAGTCATTCTTGTGAACTTCTGGTTTAATATCACCTATGCGGGAGCCGTGGTGTAGCCTGGTTTAACACACATGCCTGTCACGCATGAGATCGCGGGTTCGAATCCCGTCGGCTCCGCCAATTTTAATTATTAATCCAGCTAGGCGGTAAAATGAATCTCAAAAAAAATCCTAATCACATTAAGTATTTGGAAATACTTCGACAAATGCCACCTGAGACAAAATTATTAAAAGTATTTGAGTTATCGGAATTTACAAAACAGCTTTTTCTTCATGGGTTACGCAAAAGATATCCAAATTTGCAGGACGAAGAAATTAACAAGATATTTTTGGAGCGTTTAGATAAATGTCACAACAGGAACTATTAAAAAGAGTTATTAAAGCGTTAGAGGACATTGAAGTGAAATATATGATAACGGGCTCTATAGTTTCAAGTCTTCAAGGCGAACCACGATCGACTCATGATATGGATATAGTTATTGCTATTCAAAAATCGGCAGTTAAAGCCTTGATAGAAGCTTTTCCACCCTCTAAATTTTATTTGGATGAGAATGGTATTGTTAATGCAATAGATCAAAAGGGGATGTTCAATTTAATTACTCTTGAGGGAGGGGGTAAAGTTGACTTCTGGGTTTTAAGGGATGACCCATTTGATAAATCATGTTTTGCAAGGAAATATGTTGAGGATGTTTTGGGTATACATATGTACGTTTCAAGTCCAGAGGACACAATTCTATCAAAACTCAGGTGGGCTAAGCTCTCAGGTGGCAGCGAAAAGCATTTCATAGATGCTTTACGAGTTTATGAAGTACAATTTGATAAGTTAGATATGAGTTATCTAGATAATTGGGCTGAGATACTAAGCGTGGAATCAATGTTAAAAAGATTGAGGGACGAGGCAGAAATAATATAGAGATGGGAATTTTCAAGGATTGTGATATTAGGGGTAAGTACCCCAGCGAGATTGATGAAGATGTAGCCTTGAGATTTGGCAAGGCTTTTGGCAAATTTTTTTCAGGCAAAAGAGTTCTGATGGGCGGGGATATTAGAGCACATACCCCGAAGTTAAAATCTTCGATGATAAAAGGGTTAATATTTTCTGGCTGCAAAGTTCTTGATCTGGAAATATGTCCAACTCCAATGTTCTATTATTTTTATTCTAAATTCAAATGTGCCGGGGGAATAATGATTACTGCATCCCATAACCCAGGTGAATTTAACGGATTTAAGGTAGTCATGGGCACTATCCCGGTGACGACAGAGCAGATAGGGGAGATAAAGAATGTTTATGACATGGGAGAATTTAAGAGGATTCATGGAGGTATTATTAAAGAGGTTGGCAGCACAAATGAATACCTTGATTACATTCGTTCGTTTTATAAGGAGAAATTTGATTTCAATGTGTGCATTGACTGTTCCAACGGTTGTTACTCTGATATCGCCCCCGATCTTTTAAGTGATTATGGGGTTAAATTGACGGAGTTGAATTGTCGTGCTGATGGGAACTTCCCTGGACATGTGCCAAATCCTGCAGTTGAGGAAAACCTGCTTCAGTTAAAGGAGTGCGTGAAGAGTAATAAGGCTGACTTTGGAGTTGCTTTTGACTGTGATGGCGACAGAGTGGCCTTCGTTGATGATGAGGCAAGAGTGGTTTCAGGAGATAAATGCTTTTTGATAATTGCGCGTTATTTGACAAAACGAAAAAAAGAAAAGTTTGTTTTTGAGACCAAGAGCTCCAGCATAGTTGAAGAGGGAATTCTCGGACTCAAAGGAATACCAATCCAGGAAAAGACAGGTCATACTCATATTAAAGCCAGGGTAATCAAAGAGAACGCACTGCTTGGGGCTGAGATAACTGGGCACTATTTTTACCGCTCGCTTAACGGCGGAGATGATGGTCTTTTTACCATGCTTTTGATGTGCGAGATACTTTTAAGCACAGGAAGAAAGCTTTCTGAGCTTGTAGATGAAATTAAGGGGTATTACACAACCCCGGATATTCGCATTCCTTTCGATGAATCGGACGCAAAGAGAGTGTTATCTGAGCTCAAGGATGTTCTAAAAGATTTTAATCTGGTGACGGTTGATGGAGTCAAAGCGATATTTGATGAGGGTTGGGCGCTTTACAGGGTGTCAATTTCAGAGCCGCTTGTTTCGCTCAGGTTTGAGACGAAGAAAAAGTCTGACCTTGGTAAGGTCATAAGACGGTTTCTCAGGTCTCAGCCCAAGCTTATGAAGGAAGTAAAATCCCGTCTTGAAGTATTTGGGATGAAAATTTAAAATACACTTTCACCGTATATAGTGGCGAGATAGCTCAGTTGGTAGAGCGATGGACTGAAAATCCATGCGTCCCCAGTTCGATTCTGGGTCTCGCCACCATCTAATGTGTCTGGCTCATATAGCTTGTAAAAGCATCCACGACTTCTGAATCAAACTGCTTACCTTTTTCACTTTTGATTATCTTGATTGCTTCATCCATCGGCATGGCTTTTCGATAAGGACGGTCCGATGTCATTGCATCATAGGCGTCCATGACCGATAGTATTCTTGAACACAGAGGTATCTCATTCCCCTTGAGACCGAAGGGATAGCCCTTACCGTCATATCTTTCGTGATGATAGAGGATTATCTTGTAAATTGATTTTAGCCTTCCGATGTTCCTGATTGCATATGCGCCAGTCAGCGGATGTTTTTTTATGATTTCGTATTCCTTTTCGGTAAGCGGACCCTTTTTGTTTAGGATTTCATCGCTTATTCCGATCTTCCCTATGTCGTGCAAGCTTGCGGCTAATTTAAGGTCTTCGATCTTATTCTGGTCTAAACCCATTTTTTTACCGACTGCATCCGAGATCTCTTTGATATTCTTTACGTGCTGTCCGGTATAATGGTCCCTTATTTCAATGAGCTCACCCAACACAGCGGTGGTTTCGATGAAATCTTCAAGTACCTGTTTTGTCTGGCTTTCGATCTTGTTTGAAGCATTCTTTGCGATTCCGAGCAGTAGTCCGTAAAATATGAGAGAGCTTGCTATAACAATACCAAAGATGGTTAACCTGGTTTTAAGAATATCTTTATTTAATTCTTCAATATCAACGTATATTTCAAATACACCCCTGACATTTTTGTCGGGGTAAAAGATCGGTGAGTATATCTGCATGAGGAGATCATTGTTATCGTTGTTCTGTGTTCTGGTGAGATTTAGATCGCCTGCCTTAACAATGTTGTGAGTCACCTCACCGCTTAAAGACTTTATGAAACTCCTGTCTTTTACTTTGTCTTTACCAGTGATGTAGCTGGAATATAAGACTTCTCCATCTGTGTTCAGTATTTTTATCGCTTCTAACTCTCCATTAGCAATGATGGAAGAGATGATATTGTCCAGTTCCGCCTTATTTTCGGTGGAAAAAGGTTCTTTGAATGTCTCTTGCGAAAAGTGATGACTGAGCGCGCTGGCCAGGATATCTGACACTATATGGGCATGCTTGCTGAATATATCGTTTCGCATGTTTGCGGGGACGATAACCATGATGGAAGCAGCAAGGATGAGTATCGCAGCCCCACTATATATTAGAAACTTCAGGAAGAAGTTTAAGTTTTTTAATATTCCCATCTCATATATTTTCGGCAATTGAATACTATTGCTTTACCTTAAAGTCAGTATTTACGGGAAGCCAGGCATATTTTTTGATAAACTATTCAGGAAATTTCCGGAGGAACAGTTGAGCAAAATAGTACTAATTGCCCTTCTGGGCAGTCCAAGGAGAAATGGAAATACCGAAACCGTGCTGGATGCTGCAATTTCGGGGGCGCAGGGTGCTGGTGCTTATGTTGAGAAGATAGTGCTTGATATGCTGAACATAAAACCGTGCAAAGAATGTTACACATGTTCGAAGAATGGCCATTGCGTCATCGAGGACGATATGCAGCCCCTGTATGAAAAAATCCTTGGATCAAACAGGATAATCCTGGCTTCCCCGATCTTTTTTATGAATTTCAGTGCCCAGTCGAAGCTGATGATCGACAGGTGCCAGTGTTTTTGGGAGAGGAAATATGACTTGAAGGAAAAGCTCCCTGATGAGGTTAACGGTGTATTGAGGAAAGGTTCCATAATAGCTGTGGGCGGAGCGCATAACAGAAATCTTTTTGAGGGGATTTTGATGACCGCAAGGGTATTTTTTGATGCCATTAATGTTAAAATGGATGGCACGCTTTTATTCAGGGGTGCTGATGACAAAGATTATATGAAAGGCAGGCCTGATCTGCTGAAGCTGGCAAGGCAGTTTGGTGAAGAGTTTGTTTCAGTATAAATTAATTGATGGAGGAGAAGGAAATGGCAAAGGTAATTTACGATTCTGATATTGACGAGGGAGTGTTAAAAAGCAAGAAAATTGCCATTATCGGATATGGCAATCAAGGACATGCGCATGCTCTCAATCTGAGGGACTCCGGGTATGATGTGCGGGTCGGGTTGCCCAACGATCCCTATAAAGAGGTTGCGCTTAAAGATGGCATTAATGTTAAAACAATTGCTGAGGCTGCTGCTGAGGCAGATTTGGTCTCGATGTTGATACCAGATGAGATCCAGAAGTCCGTGTACGAATCGGAGATCGCAGATGGCTTAAAGAAAGGCAACACGCTGCTTTTTGCGCATGGGTTTAACATTCATTTTTATCAGATCGTGCCACCAAAAGATGTTGACGTGATAATGGTTGCACCCAAGAGCCCGGGTCGCCTGGTAAGGCAGCTATATACTGAGGGTAAGGGTGTGCCAGCCATTGCTGCTGTCTATCAGGATTACACAAAGAATGCTTACAATACAGCCCTTGCCTATGCGAAAGGCATCGGTTGTGCGAGGGCTGGTGTGATTGAAACAACGTTTAAAGAAGAAACCGAGACAGATCTTTTTGGTGAGCAGGCTGTTCTTTGCGGCGGAGTTACTGAGTTGATTAAGGCTGGATTTGATACGCTGGTGGAAGCGGGTTATCAGCCCGAAATAGCATATTTCGAATGTCTCAATGAGCTTAAACTTATTGTGGACCTAATATATGAACGTGGAATAACCGGGATGCGCAAAGCTATTTCCAACACTGCTGAGTATGGAGATATAACCGTTGGTAAGAAGATCATCAATGAGCAGACCAGGGAAATAATGAAGGAGGTCTTGCAAGACGTCCAGTCGGGAAAGTTCGCCAAGGAATGGATATTGGAAAGCCAGGCGGGGGCGCCGATGTTTAACGCGCTCAGGAAGATCGAATCTGAGCATCTAATCGAGAAGGTTGGGCCGAAGTTGCGCGAGATGATGGGCTGGATAAAAAAATAAAGGCAGTACAGGTTCAGGAATTGATTGATTTAAAAATTGATGAAGATATTGCTGTAAGAAAGCTGATTGAGTTCATTGACAGCCAGCTTGCGATCAGAGGCTACACCAGAGCGATAATAGGATTGTCCGGCGGCCTTGATTCAACCGTTTTGACCTATATAACCTCAAGGGCCATCCCGAAATCCAATATTTATGCCATGATCCTTCCTTACGGCACGCAGTCGCTGTCTGCTGTTCTGGATGCAAAAGAGGTTGTGCGGGAGCTCGGCATTCAGTCCATCGAGCACGATATAACACCTATGATAGATTCGTATTTTGGTCAGTTTGCGGAGGTCGACTGGATAAGACGAGGTAATAAGATGGCCAGGGAACGCATGTCCATCTTATACGATTATTCGTCATATTTAAAGGGGCTTGTGCTTGGTACAAGTAACAAGACGGAACTGCTGCTTGGTTATGGAACGTTATACGGTGATCTGGCTGGCTCGATTCAACCGCTGGGTGACCTTTATAAAACTCAAATCAGGGCTATTGCCAGTTATTTGAACATACCAAAAAGGATAATCGACAAGCCGCCGTCCGCAGACTTCTGGTCTGATCAGACTGATGAGAAGGAGATAGGCTTTAAATACGAGGACATTGACAAATTGCTTTTTGCGATGATCGATTTAAAGAAGAACAGGGAAGAGCTGATATCAATCGGCTTTTCGCGCGAAATGATTGACAAGGTGAAATTTATGATGAAAAAGAGCGCGTTCAAGCGAAAGTTGATATCAATACCGCGAATTTCCAGCAAGAATATTGACAAAGAGATCTTTACCTGCAATGCATGGGGCGTTTAGCTTATCTTAAATTCTTGACTCAAAAATGGACATGAAAAAGGGAAAACTAATAATCTGCTCAACTCCTATTGGAAATCTCGGTGATATAACATTGCGCGTGATCGATGTTTTAAAACAGGTTGACCTGATTGCGGCTGAAGATACGCGGAGGACGCAAAAGCTGCTTAATCATTTCAGCATAAATACACCAACGCTCAGTTATCACAAGTTTAACGAAAAAGAGCGCACCGGGCAAATAATAAATCGAATCAACCAGGGCATGAGCGTTGCGCTCGTGTCAGATTCCGGCACGCCCGCCATATCTGATCCTGGGCAAGCGATAATAAGCGCATGTATAGACGCGGGCATCAAAGTGGAAATAGCACCAGGGGTGGACTCAGTAGTGCCTGCGCTGGTCCTTTCAGGTTTTGATACCTCAAGCTTCTGTTTTTATGGGTTTGCTCCGCGGAGTAAGGGAGATATTGAAAAGTGGGCTTCAAAGCTAAAAGATGAGACCAGAACCGTGATTGTCTTTGAATCGCCCAAACGGATTATTAAGCTCCTTGATATGCTTGCGAACAATTTTCCAAAGAGAAATATTGCGCTTATAAGGGAGTTGACGAAGGTTCACGAGGAAGTCATAAGGGGCAGCGTTGAAGAGGTGTTTGGGAAAGTCAGCAGCCAGGAGATCAGAGGCGAGGTTGTGCTTGTCATCGAAGGTGCTGAGGATAAGAGGCGAGGCGAAAAGGTCAGGGATGATGATATAATAGCTAACCTGGAAGAGGCTGGGCTTGAGCTCAAAAAATTGGGATTTTCTGCGAAGGAAATAGCGAAAGTTTTAGCGTGGCGATATGATATTTCAAGAAATTTGGCCTATAAGATTTCGATATCGTTTTCTGGAAAAAAATAGATGGAGAAAGATACGTTTTACATAACAACCGCAATTCCATACGTTAATTCATATCTGCATTTAGGCAACGTTTATGAAGCCATACTTGCCGATGCCTGTGCCAGATACCACAGGATAAAGGGCGATGAAACCTTTTTCCTGACCGGGACGGACGAGCACGGTCAAAAAATATATAAAAGTGCGCAGAAAAGCGGAATAAATCCACAGCAGTTCGTGGACAGGATGTCAGCAGAAGTCAGGAGGCTTTGGGACTATTACTGCATATCTTATGACGATTTCATCAGAACGACTGAACCCAGGCATGAAAAGGTAGTCCAGAGATGGTTTGAAAGATCGTATGCAAACGGTGACATATATCTGGGTAAGTACGAGGGATGGTATTGCGTGGAATGCGAGACCTTCTATATGGAATCGCAAATAGTTGACAACAGATGTCCTGATTGCTCCAGGCCGGTTGAGAAACTGGAAGAGGAAAACTACTTTTTCAGATTGTCAAAATACCAGCAGCCCTTATTAGAGCACATCGATAAAAATCCCGATTTCGTAATCCCGGAGATCAGAAGAAATGAGGTCATCGGTCTCTTGAAGCAGGGCTTAAATGACATAAGCGTGACGCGAACAGCAATGAGCTGGGGAGTTAGTATTCCTTTCGATACAAAACATGTCTCATATGTCTGGGTGGATGCTTTGATTAACTATATATCTGCAACCGGCGTGTTTTTTGACGAGGATCGCTTTAATAAGCTTTGGCCAGTCGACTTTCATCTCATTGGCAAGGATATATTAAAGTTCCATGCCGTAATCTGGCCTGCAATGCTTCTCTCAGCCGGGCTTGAACTCCCAAAATGCGTCGCTGTGCATGGCTGGCTTCTTGCAGAGGACATAAAGATGTCGAAATCAAAGGGCAACGTGCTTGACCCCTATGAGCTGGCTGGGATCTACGATGTTGATGCGCTGAGGTATTTTTTGCTGAAGGAGATTTCATTTGGGCTGGACGGCTCGTTTTCGCATGAACTGATGACCAAGACTTTTAACTCAGACCTTTCAAATGATATCGGGAATCTCCTATCTCGTTCGCTGGCCATGGTCAGCAAGTACAGGGACGGTCGAATCCCACGACCATCAGTTAATGAAGCGGCAGAGAACCAGATAATCGAAAGCTGGCAGAATTTGCAGAAGACCGTTGATGAATTCATAAAGTGGCTTGACTTCAGGAATGGGCTTGATTCAATCTGGTCTTTTATAAATGATATAAATAAATATGTTGACAGCTCTGCCCCATGGGCCCTGGCAAGAGATAGCGCGAACTCCTCAAAGCTTGATACAGTGCTTTATACGATCTGCGAGTCGCTGCGCCTGATTGCAATGCTGGTATTCCCTGTAATCCCATCATCAGCGCAGAAGATCTGGGATCAGTTAGGCATAAATGAGGATATATCGAATTCAACCCTGCCTGCGAACGGCAGATGGGGGTTGCTCAAACCGGGCACTGTTATTGGTGAAAGACAACCCATATTTCCGAGGATCGAGAAGGATAGTAACAGGTAGTTCTTTCAAAGGGATTTAATCAGGAAGATTAGAGTTGAAACAGAATTTTGGATTTTATGTTGATACTCATGCACACCTCGATTTGATCGAGGATAAACAACCAGCGGATGTGGTCAGGGAGGCAGGCAGGGAAAACGTAAAAATCATCATCACCGTTGGCATAAGTGTCGAATCAAGCTGTAAAGCAGTTCAGATCTCATCACAATTCGAAAACGTATTTGCCTCTGTTGGAATTCATGTGCATGATGCCAGCGCTGTTTTCAGTAAGGACTTTCAGGAAGTTGTTCAGCTCGCTAAATCTGCTAAGGTTGTCGCGCTTGGGGAGACTGGTCTTGATTATTACAGGCACTACTCTGAGCCCGGGGATCAGAAGCAACTGTTCATATGGCACATAGAGGCAGCGAAGTCGCTCTTCCTGCCATTGATAATTCACTGCAGGAACAGTGATGACGACATGGTCGAAATGCTCTACCAGAATAAAGTCACAAACGGTGTGATGCACTGTTTCTCAGGCGGGGAGAGCCTGCTGAAGGCCTGTCTTGATCTCGGCCTTTACATATCTTTTGCTGGCAATATTACGTACAAGAATGCCGAAGGTCTGAGAGCAATGGCTAAAAAAGTTCCTCTCGACAGGCTGTTGATCGAGACCGACTCGCCATATCTAACACCGCAGGATAATAGGGGTAAAACGAACTATCCTAAGTTTGTGCCCAAAGTAGCATTAACGCTTGCCAGGATAAAAAGTCTAAGTTTAAAGAACTTGATGGAGGCCACCACCAGGAACGCCATTGACCTTTTTGGGTTGGAAGGTTAAGTTGAACCTTAATGATATAAGAGAGTTAATTGAAGAGTGTAAGTTAACTCCCAACCGTAGGCGTGGGCAGAATTTCTTGTTTGACCGCAATGTTTTATCAAAGATCATTTCCTCGGTAAATTTATCAAAAATCGACCGCGTACTTGAGGTAGGTGCAGGATTCGGAAATTTGACCAGGTATATTGCTCAGTACTGTGAATTCGTTCTGGCAGTCGAGATGGATAAAAAGATTGCGCCGCTGCTTGAAAGAGAGACTGCCTCCTTTGAGAACGTAAAAATACTAATTAAAGATGTGATGAAGGTAGATCTTGGCAAGCTCACCATAGATCATAAGTTAAACAGGATGGTCTCGAACCTGCCTTATTCCATCGCTGCGCCGCTTGTTTTAAAAATATTGATCGACTGCCCGGGCGTTATGATGATCCACTGTGCTGTGCAGAAAGAGATTGCGCAGAGAATGACAGCCGGGCCAGGCGAAAAGAGCTATTCGGGGTACACGGCGAAACTTGGTTATTTGAGCGAAGTGAAAACCCTTTTTGTTATTAGCAGGAACTCTTTTTTCCCCGCGCCGGGAGTCGACAGCTCATTTGTGGAGATAAAGAGAAAAGAGACGTTGGATGAAGAGATAAATATCATAAATTTTTTCAACTTCGTGGGTGCATGCTTTGCTTCAAGGAGAAAGACCCTGGCCAACTCCCTTGTGGGTTCCTCGATACTTAATACCGCAAAATCAGAGATAGAGGCGGTACTCGGCAGTTTGGGATTCGCTTCAAATGCGCGGGCCGAGCAACTCAGTACGGAAGATTTGTTGTCATTGTTTAAAAAATTCACGTAAAAGAAAAAACAAAAATTTTACTATTTGAGATTTCCGTTATCTAAATGAATTATAACATTTGACATGAATATTTTTGTTTGTTATTATTTCTTTATTAGAAAGAAATAATTAAATTAAACTTTATTATGGAAAGATCACTTAATTTTTTAAGGACGGCAAGCGCAGAGCTGCAATATAAAATTAATATTTCGATAATATTTAATTACATTCGTGAAAATGAACCTATTTCAAGAATAAAAATAGCGAATGATTTGAAGATCAGTCCTTCTGCAGTATCAAGGGTAATTGGAAAACTTATTGAGGACGGTTATGTTGTTGAGGCAGATAAGCTGAAGACTAAGGGCGGTAAAAGACCAACACTTATTAAGATAAAACAGGATAAGGGTTTTGTTATAGGGATAGATTTGGGGAAAGAAAAATTTAAACTTGCCTTGACTGGTTTTAATGGTGAAATAATTGAGAAATATAGGGGCTTTAAGATTTCAAATGATAAAAACATAGCAGAAAAAATAATAAATGAAATTAAAAAAATCTTGAGTAAATATCATCAGGATAAAAAATTAAAACTGGATAAGCTTAAAGCCATTTGTGTTGGGATTCCGGCTGCTATTGATATAGACAATGGAAAAATTATTAGCGCTCCTCTTTATGGAGAGTGGAAGGATTTAAATTTAAAAGAAATTCTTGGCAGTGAATTTAATATACCTGTATACATAGAAAATGACGTTAACCTATCTGCTCTGGGAGAAAAACATTACGGGGAGGGGAAAAACTTTAAAGATTTTATATTTGTAGAAATAAGTAATGGAATTGGGGCAGGAATAGTTATTGATAATCACCTGTTTAGAGGCTCGCTTGGATCTGCAGGTGAAGTTGGATTTACGATAATTAATGCTGAGAATTTGGGTTTTAAGGTAAAAAATAAAGGTTTTTTAGAAAAATTTGCATCAGTAGAGAGCATCAAAAAGAAAGCAATAAGAGAAATCAGAAAAGGTAGAAAAACCATAATCATCCAAATGGTAAAAAATGATATTGAGAAAATAGAACCTTACATGGTGTGTGAAGCAGCAATTAGTGGTGATGAGCTTGCAAATGGTATTATCACAGAGACGGTTAATTTTTTATCTATTGGGATAATTAATTTAATTTTGATTCAAAATCCCCAGATTATAGTTTTAGGCGGAGATATATGTAACCTACCTGAGGTAAGTAGATTATTTTTAGAACCAATTATAGAAAATATTAGAAGTTCAATACCTTTTGAGATTCCTGAGATTAAACTGTCTTTGCTTGGTGAAGATGCTGGGGTAGTGGGTGCTTCTTTCCAAGCAGTCGAATCTCTACTAATGAATAAATTTCCTTACAAAATTGAACAAGGGGCAGTATCTTAAAAAATGAAGAATCATTCAATAAAAGAGATGGATAAAGTGAATTATTTTAATATCAGTGAAGATGAAATTCTAAATAATGACAGGATAAAGGTCTATTTGGTTGAAAATAAAACAGATATTTATGATGAAATTGCAAGAGTTATGGCAAATAAGCTTAAAGAAAACAATCAGAAGGGCAATATTACTTCATTTATATTACCTGTAGGGCCAAAAGGACAATATAGAAAATTTGTAAGAATCTGCAATATGGAGAACATTAGTTGTAAAAATCTAATTACCATTAATATGGATGAATATTTAGATGATAATGACAATTTAATATCAGAAGATAGTCCTATAAGTTTTAGAGGCTTTATGAGGCAAAACTTGTTTGACTTATTGGATGACGATCTAAAAATAAAACCTGAGAATATATTCTTTCCTGATCCAGATAATACTTCGCAAATTGAAAAAGTCATTAGTGAAATAGGTGGTGTTGACGTTTGTTTTGGTGGAATTGGAATAAATGGACATATTGCTTTTAATGAAGCAGTAGATGAAGAATTGACAACAGCTGATGAATTCAAGAAGTTAAAGACAAGAATATTAAATATTTCACGGGATACAATTGTAATAAATAGCATAGAGTATGGAGGGCATACTGAATTCATCCCCAAAAGGTGCATTACCATCGGTATGGCGGAAATCTTTATGTCTAAAGAGTTAAGGTTTTATTTAGAGCATAATTGGCAATCAGCTGTTATAAGAAAAGCCATATTTGAAAAACCGACACCCTCTTTTCCAGCAACGTTTCTAAAAGAGCATAAAAATAGCAGTATTACGCTATCAGAAAATGTATTAAGAAGGTATGTGTGCTAATAATAAATTTCTTTTTGGTTTTAATAAATGGTTATAGAAATAAATGAGTTTAGCGGCTTTGCTTGATATATTCAGATTAGAAAGTGAGGTGATAGGTTATAGAAAATAGAAAAATATAAGAATGTTTAGATTTAGAATGTATTTATTGAGAAAGTTTGAGAAGTGAGGAGGGGGGACGTGTATGGTTAAATAAATGAGATTTGTTCAGGCATAATTTAATGTCGTTGAAGCTAAAACCCAAAACAAATCTCAGGAAAGATTTTATTAAAAATTCCCTAATAAGGAAATAATTAAAAGGAGGGTACGGAATGAAAAAGTCATTATTATGGTTAGTAGCAGTGCTGTTAAGTGTTTCTATGATAACAGGTTTTTCGCTTGCAGGTTGCAAAAAAGCGGAAGAAGTTGCTGCAACCACTGAAGCTGCAACCACTGCAGTCGAAGAAACGAAAGCAGGTGAGCCCGTAACACTTTCATTTACTAGCTGGAGAACTGAGGATATTGAGAGAATGAATAGAATAAATGCTGTGTTTATGGAAGAAAACCCCAATATAATTGTTGATTTTCAGCCTATAAAGGATACAGAGTATGATGCACAGCTAACTTCTTCTCTTCAAGCTGGGGTAGGGGCAGATCTAATATTTTTACGTTCGTATGACCCTGGAGAACTTATCTATAATGGGGACTATTTATACGAACTAAATAATGATGTGCCAGCATTAGCAGATTATCCCGATGCAGCTATAAATGCTTGGGCTACAGATGATGGTATTATATATGGTGTACCAGTTGCTGGTGTAACTCATGGAGTCTTTTACCGCAAGACTATATTTGATAAATATGGTTTAGAAGAACCAGAAACATGGGCAGAATTTATTGATGTTTGTCAGACCTTAAAAGATAATGGAGAGACAGTGTTTGCTCAAGGCACTAAGGAAGGGTGGCCATTATATGAAGTTATATATAGTGGGTTAGGTGCCAATTTCTATGGTGGTGAAAAAAGTAGACTAGCTCTTATGGCTGGAGAAATGAAAATGACTGATGAGCCATTTGTAAAAGCATTTAGAGCTATGAAAGAACTTCAACCTTATTTCCCTAAAGGTTATCAAGCTCTTGATTATGCTAGTATGCAGCAGTTATTTGGAACAGGGCAAGCTGCTATGTATATAGGTGGATCATGGGAGATAGGTCTATTTGAAGATCTGGGATTAACCGACTTAGATTGGTTTGCGCCACCAGTTGAAAAGAAAGGTGATACTATCCAGTATTGTTTCCATGTTGATTGTGGTTTAGGAGTAAATAAAGATTCAGAGAATTTTGAAGAAGCTTTAGAATATGTAAAGTGGGCCAGTACCCCAGAATTCGCCGAGTTATTTATGAATGAATTACCAGGTTTCTTCTCATATACGCCAGGAGATTATTCACTCAAGAGTCCAGTAGCAAAAGAAATTGTTGATGTTGCGAAAAATGCAGATATAACTGTAAGGACTGTTTGGGAGAAGTTATCCGCTCAGGAACCTAGTGGTAATACCTTAATGTGGGATGCTATGATCGGCCTTTACACTGATGTTTATACTCCTGAAGAAGCAGCAGCTTATGTCCAAGATGGTCTAGCAACGTGGTATGGGCCTTTTATGAAGAAGTAGATAATTGACTTTTTTCTATTTATAGTAAATATAAACTGTCCTGGTAAAATTTTAACCAGGACAGTTTATGTAAATCTTATAGGTAGGTCCGGCTTCACATTTATTAAAGTGGTGCATGGTTAGAAATAGGAAGAAATTTATGTCAAGGATTTACAGGAAGAAAATAAGATATTTTATTCCCCTTTTCTTATTAGCAGGGATTATTATATATACAGTTTTTTTAGTTGTGCCTATATTCAACTCTATGTTCTTAAGTTTTTATACTGGCTCAGGTATGAGCCCATCAGAGTTTACTGGATTTGGAAATTATACAAAACTCTTTACTCAATTCCCGTTTAAAGATAGATTTTTTAACGCTTTTCGGAATAATGTAAAGTTTTTTTTAATAGTAACTTTAATCCAAAATGTTATTGGATTCTTTATGGCAGTGTTAATATCCAGAAAATTTCTGGGAAGTAGGTTTTTCCGAAGAATTAGTTTTTTACCAACTACATTATCAGTATTAGTGGTTGGATTTCTTTTTAGTTTAATGCTAAATCCTGTCTGGGGATTTTTTGATAAAATTCTTGAATTTTTGAGGCTAGATTTTTTAATAAGACCCTGGCTAGGTGATCCAGCAACAGCATTGCCGGTAATAGCTATTGTTGTTAGCTGGCAATTTATGGGAGAATCAATATTATTTTACACGGCCGGTATTGATGCTATTGATATTGAGATTCTGGAGGCTGCTAGAATTGACGGAGCAGGACCTTTGGCTGAGATTAGATATATTATATTTCCTTCGCTTCTACCTATTATTGGAATAGTTACAATACTAATCTTTATAGGTGATTTTACACAATTTGATATTGTTTATGCAATGGCAACATCTATGGGTAATCCTGCATATAGCACTGACTTGTTTGGTTCATTATTTTATAGAGCAGCATTTTCCTCTCCAGAAAGAGGCGGCTGGGGTATGGGTATGGGAGCTGCTGTAGCTGCTATTATGTTTTTAATAGTATTTGTAGGAGTTGTATTTTGGTTATATGTATTTAGAATGAGGGGATTAAAAAATAAAGAAGGTGCTTAGTTACAATTGTATTTTAACATTAGGATACTTGGGGAAAGGATAAATGGCTAGGACTAAAAAAACACTAGCAACAAGACCATTTTTATACATAATCTTGTTGATTTATGCTGTAAGTATTCTTTATCCAATTTTTTTGATGTTGTTAACATCGTTTAAAGAAAATAAAGAAATTTTTACAAATCCATATGGTATACCTCGTGTTATTACTTTGGGTGGATATATAAAACTTTTAAAAATATCAAATTATATGGTTTATTTTAAAAATAGTATTATAGTCACAGTTACGTCAATTTTTTTTATTTCAGTTATCTCATCTCTCGTTTCATTTGTAATAGCCAAGTATAGATTTTTTGGAAACAAGTTTATTTATTTTTATTTTATTGCTGGTTTAATAATTCCGATCAAGTTGGGTACTATTGGTATACTACAGACTATGCTTAAAATACATTTGTTTGACAATATAATATCTTTGATAATAGTTTATGTTGCTATGGGCATACCATTTGGGGTATTTATTCTTACTGATTTTATTAGGATGATTCCTGAAGAGTTAAGTAATTCAGCTAGAATAGATGGTTGTAGTGAGCCCAAAATATTTTATAAAATAATAGTTCCTTTAATTCGCCCGGCTCTTGCTGCTGTAGCTATTATTAATTTTATACCAATATGGAATGACTTCTGGTTTCCATTAGTATTAATCAGATCAGATAATATGAAAACTGTTCCCTTAGCGACAGCACTATTATATGGACAATATGAAACCAATTTTGGATTGGTATTTTCAGTCTTATCTATGGCTTCACTGCCCGTGATTATTTTCTATTTAATTTTGGCACGACAGTTTGTAAAGGGACTAACTTCAGGGGCACTGAAGGGCTGAATTTTTTTCCACTTTTAAGCGAGCAATAAAGGCAGGAGTAGATAGCATTATGACTGCTCATGTTTATGTACCGGCCATAGAATCCAGAAGGGATTTATCTGTGACTTTAGAGAATTAAAATATGTAACAAATTTTTTTAAGTAGGAATTTTGTTAAATTATTATAGAAAGATGGTGAAGTATTATTAACAGGAGGTTATTACCATTAGTAGAACCAAAAATATTATTACCACTTTATGATAGTTTTCGACCTGCTGTTTTATGGAATCACACTTTTCTTAATTGTGTTCGTAATTCAAACAAAAGCGTTCCTTTATCAATTGCCATTGAAAAAGAGGATGATTCTGTTTTAGTTTATGAAACCCAAATTTTTTCAAATGAATCTAACTTTGCTTCCTCTAATTATTTTTATGTAGAACAATTAATAAAAACACTTTTATGGATTTATGGTGGATATAGAATAATTATAGGCGGCCCCAAACAAATTGGTGAATATATTAAAAAATTATATTCTCAAAAGGGGAAGCGCGCTTTTGATGCAAACTTTATGTCGGGAATATATGAAAAACCTTTTGCGGTAGAAATTTACAAAATCGAAAAAATCTCTCCTGCCAAGGAAAAGTCAATTCCGTTAGGTGGTCATCTTGAGGGGTGTCGTATTGGATTTGATCTTGGGGCAAGTGATAGGAAAGTGAGTGCTGTTATAGATGGTAAAGTGGTTTTTAGTGAGGAAGTAGTATGGAATCCCAGCATACAAACTGATCCCTGTTATCATTATCACGAAATTATGTCTATGCTGCATCGTGCTGCCGCTCATATGCCCTGTGTTGATGCTATTGGGGGAAGCTCTGCAGGAATCTACATAAATAATCGAGTGATGCGTGCTTCAATATTTCGTGCAATTTCTCCTGATCTTTTTGAAAAAAAAGTAAAAAATATTTTTTTAGATATACAAAGGGAATGGGGTGTTCCTTTTAAGGTGATAAATGATGGAGAGGTTACAGCTCTGGCCGGTTCTATGTATTTGAAAACAAATGCAGTACTGGGCATTGCTATGGGATCCAGTGAAGCGGGGGGGTATCTAAATAGAAAAGGAAATATTGATGATCGGTTAAATGAATTGGCTTTTGTGCCTATTGATTTTAATGCTGAAGCACCTGTTGATGAGTGGTCAGGTGATCGAGGGTGTGGAGTCCAATATTTCTCACAGGTAGCAGCTATACGACTTGCCGAAAGAGCAGGGATTATTCTTAACGAGAAACAAACTTCTGCTGAGAAATTAAAATTTATTCAGGAACTGATGGTTAAAGGCGATGACCGAGTAAGGAAGGTCTTTGAAACAATTGGTTGCTATTTAGGTTATGGCACTGCTTATTATGCTGATTTTTATGAAATAGGGACTGTTTTGATCTTAGGTCGGGTTACCTCCGGGGAAGGCGGTCAAATAATTCTACAAAAAGCAGAGCAGGTATTAAATGAAGAATTTCCAGAGCTTTCTAAAAAGATTACCCTTCATCTTCCCGATGAATATAATAGGAGAGTAAGCCAATCTATTGCTGCGGCTAGTTTACCTTTAATAGATGATCGAGGGTAATGTCATAAGGTATTTGTCAAATCATTTAATCTTTTATGAAAAAAGAATATTTAAATAGTTAATAGGGAAATTGCTGGAATGATTGATAAGGATAAAATGACTGTTATTTCAAATGGTACTATAATTACCCCTTTTCAATTACTTGAAGATAAAGTTATTTATATTAAAAAGGGGAGAATCATATCTATAGAAGATAAAGAAAATGTAACTGTTCCTATAGAGACAGAGGTAATTGAGGCTAAAGATAAATATGTAGCCCCTGGTTTTATTGATTTGCATGTGCATGGTGGTGGCGGATCCGATGTTATGGATGGGGAATATGAAGCTATAAAGCAGGTAGCTGTCACTCATTCTCGTTTTGGTACCACAGCGTTTCTTCCCACTACCATGACTATGAGTATAAATAAAATTATTAAGAGTCTTAAGAGTATTAAAGAGGCGTATATAAAAGGAACTGGAGCTGCAGAAATTCTAGGGGCACATTTGGAAGGCCCTTATATTAATCCAGAGAAAAAAGGAGCTCAAAAAGAAAATGATATTAAGAGGGCTTCTATTGAGGAGTTTTTAGAATTTAATCAAGCTTCTGGTAACTTAATTCGTTTGATAACCATAGCACCGGAAATGCCAGGAGCAATCGGTTTTATTCGTTGGTTACATAAACAAGGAGTTATTGTTTCAGTAGGGCATTCCAATGCTAGCTATAAGCAAGTACAAGAAGGTGTTCAAGCTGGATTATCCCATGTTACCCATACCTTTAATGCTATGAGTGGATTGGATCACCATGAGCCAGGGGTAGTAGGAGCAGCTTTATCTTCCTCAAAATTAATAGTGGAGATAATTGCTGATGGAATACATCTTCATCCAGTGGTTATGAAGATTTTAATTCAGACTAAAGAAATAGGGAAAATAGTCTTGATCACGGATGCTATGAGAGCAACCGGTAAATCGGAAGGGACTTATAGTTTGGGAGGGCAAGAGGTTATAGTGACCAAGGGACAAGCCAGGTTAAAAAATGGGACTTTAGCTGGCAGTGTTTTAACTATGGATAAAGCTGTCCGGAACCTAATAAATAAAGTGGGAGTTTCATTGACGGAGGCGGTTCAAATGGCGACCTTTAACCCGGCGAAGTGTTTAGGAGTTGAAAGTAAAAAGGGAAGTTTGGAGCCAGGTAAAGATGCTGACATAGTTATTTTAAATAAAAAGTTAAAAATTGAGCTCACCATGGCAAAAGGCAAGGTAGTTTATAGGAGAGAAGGAGTATGAAGAACGCTTTTTGCCAGTGCCAGCTTTTTATGATGCAGTTGCTATGCTTTTATCTTTCTTGATTGGCTTCATTAATCTCCTTACCTGTTGGCCGGTAACTATCCAGGTGTCATCAAGCATAGACAATGAAATTATGAGATGTGTTAAGTTATAGGAAAAAGGAGAGATAGTTGGACTATATATTAGGTGTGGATGGAGGAGGGACAAGAACAATTGTTCAGGTTGCGGATTTATCTGGAGAGGTGGTTGCTGAAAGTGAATCTGGATCAAGCAATTACAAAAGTGTAGGTATAAAAATTGCTAAGGAAAATATTAATAAAGCGGTATTTAAAGTAATAGATTTATTAAATAATTCAAAGGAATTTACTTTTAAGAATGCTTGTTTTGGATTGTCAGGAAATGATTCTTGTGAAGATAGAGATATTTATCACAAAATAATATTTAACAGTAAAATTAAAGATTATTTAAACCCTGCCAGTACAATTATATGTAATGATACAAGGATTGGCCTTGCTGCAGGGAGCAACAGCAAAAATGGCATAATGATTATTTGCGGTACTGGTTCCAACTGTTATGGTATAAATGAAGAAGGCAAGGAAGCAAAGGTTAATGGTTGGGACTATATACTGGGTGATGAGGGAAGTGGGTATGCGGTTGGCATAAAGGCGCTCAGAGCTTTAATGAAGGCATATGATGGAAGAGGAGAAAACACCCTTTTATTTAAAACAATATTAGAAGATTTAAACATTAAAAATGTATCAGAATTAATAAGATGGGCCTATATTGATTCTTTTTCAAAAGATAAAATTGCAGCAATTGCTAAGACGGTATGCAGAACAGCAGAAATGGGAGATAGAATATCTATAAAAATACTAGAAGAGGAAGCTATGGAAGCAATAAACTCAGTAACTGTGGTAGCAAATAAGCTTAATATAGCAGATAAAAAGTTTGATCTTGTTTTTGTTGGAAATTTATTTAAGTGCGAGAAATATTTTAAATCTGTTTTAATGAAAAAACTAAAAAGTAAATTTACACAAATTAATTTTATGCCTCTTACAGAGAAACCAGTTGAGGGCGCAATAAAGTTAGCTCTTGGGAATTTGTAACTTTGAGTTTTCATTAAGAAATATCTCATTTATAATCTCCTTCTTTCTATTCTCCTCTAAAATTTACGTTACCTAAGCAAATTATATTATTGATTTAATAAGTAAAGTTTTGTATTATATTATTCTAAAAATTTAAAGGGGGATCTTGATGTCGGTTTCCGATGGTCCACATCTGGAAATAATTGATAGGATCAAAAAAGATCTAACTGATCTTGTTGGTAAAGAAATGAAGCTTAGGGCTAACAAAGGCCGTAAGGTTATAATAGAACGAATTGGCACAATTCAAGAGATATATCCTAACCTGTTCGTAATGCTGGTCAAGGAGGATGGGCAAAGGTTCAGCAGGGTATCCTATAGCTATGTCGATCTTCTGACGAAGACCGTAGAGCTTACGAACAACAGCACAGATGAGAATATCCTTCCATGGCTTGCCAAATATAATTAGTCAATGACCCCAGTCCCGGAAAGTATATCCTTAAATTTATTAAGGCATTCTTTTTTGTTGCCCTGATTTTTTAAAGGTAGTAACATATTTAGCATGAAAATTTTGGCAAGTGCATACGCCAAGATTAACCTTTTTCTTGACGTTCTGAGCAAGCGTTCCGACGGTTATCACGATATCCAGTCAGTAATGCAAAGCATAAGCCTGTGTGATTTACTGTTGTTTGAAAAACACCAGAGCGATATCGAGGTTTCTTCTAACTGGGACGAGATGCCGGGTGAGAACGAAAATCTGGTGTTCAAGTCTATCGAATTAATCAGGAAGCGCTATCCCGAAAAGATGGATTGTGGAGTTTCAGTTCACATTACAAAGAACATTCCTATAGCTGCGGGATTAGCAGGTGGTAGTACTGATGCAGCCGCCTCGATACGGGCGATGGATTTGCTATTTAGCCTTGGGCTTGATGCGGATGAGATGATAGATGCAGGAAAAGAGATCGGATCGGATGTCCCGTTCTGTCTGATAGGCGGTACGGCTATTGCCCAGGGGCGCGGCGACCTGCTTACTCCGCTTAACCCTATCAAAGGAGTATGGGTCGTAGTAGCCACAATTGACGGACAGATCTCCACGCGTGAAATCTATTCCGAGTTTGATAAAAGTGGCAAGCGAACAGAAATCAGAATTGAGAGCTTCTGTGCCGAACTTGCTGTCAGCAAGAATGGCGAAGCACTTGTAAATATGCGAAACGTATTTGAACCGATAGCAAAACGGAGATTCCCGCAAATCGCTGACTTAAAGGCTGCAGCACTTGAGTCCGGAGCTTTTGCAGCGGCGATGTCGGGCAGCGGACCTGCTATTTTTTGTGTCTGCCATAGTTTAAAGGATGCGCAAAGGGTGTATAATAGACTTTCAATTTTTACCAACACAATCTATATTACCAGGACAATGGACAGAGGCAGCGATATACAGGTTTTGAGTTGATATGAAGGTAGATGCATTAATACTTGCTGGGAAGAGCAACATCAGAGAGGTGGAGGATATCAGGGCTGAGGACAAGCCTCGTTTCCCTATCAATGGCAAGCCGATGTATGAATATGTGATCGATGCGGCAAGGAATTCTAAACTCATAAATAGGATTGTCGTAACGGTCCCGGTTGCTACCGATTGTTCGAGCTTCGAATATAAAGTAGATAAGGTTTTATTTACCGATCAACCGGTTGTTAATAACATACTGATGGGGGTGGAATACCTTTCGGATACAGAATTTTTACTGGTCTTATCGTCCGACCTGCCCCTCTTGACCTCTGAAGTCATTGATACCTTTATAATGGAGTGCGAGAAGGAGGGGGATTTCGACCTGTATTATCCGGTCCATAAAATGGAGGATGTTCTGGATAGATACCCCACGACAAAACGCACCTATGCCAGGATAGCAGAGGGGAAGTTTACGGGCAGCAATGCTGCATTATTCAAGCCGTTTATTTTAAAGAACAATGTTAAGCTGTTTAAGAGGATATTCGACCAGCGCAAAAATCCGATCGGGATGGCGCGCGTTATCGGTATAAACTGCATGATAAAAGCCCTGAGGGGCACCCTGTCAATTGAGCTCCTGGAAGAGAGGATTGGCAAGCTGATTGGGGGCAGGGGGAAGGCCATAATCAGCAAGCAGATCGAGATGGGAATAGATGTTGACAAGAAAGAGGATCTTGAGCTTGTTGAGTCAATCCTGAGCGGTGATAAGGGTAAGATAGTAGCAAACGCCTGCTTCTAAATACCTACTTTCTTAACACCTTGAATTAGCACATAAACGCCTTTGCCAAAATATCTTCGCTATTTTATACTAATCAGGCTGCTTTTCGAGATAAAATGATGGGGAGTGGCCAAGCGGTAAGGCACGGGAATTTGGATCCCGTATTCGGAGGTTCGAATCCTCCCTCCCCAGCCAGCATTTTTAACTGGATGATTGACAAAATAATATTATTTTTGTTATATTATTTGCTGGATTGTGGATCACGATCGGCAAGTCCCTCAGGGGACTTGTTCCATTTATGGGAATATTTTTAATCCATATCCCAAATAATCTGAATCAGAAAACTGTTTATAGATTTTATCTTCCAATACCTCAAAAGCTAAATTAACTCTTTCTGGATAAATTATTTTTGTTGCAATCGGATACGCTATAAGATCAGCAATTTGTGTTCCGATATTATTTTCAGATTTATCAATAAATTTAAAGGATTTAATTTTGTTTTTAAATCTATCACTAGTTATATAATTTGTTCCATTAGATAGAATTAGTTGGTATTGTGTAAATAACTGGCTGTCTTCTCTTTTCCCTCTTGATTCCGCTTCTATTCCAATAGAATTGCAACCAATGTTATCAGTATAAAAAATGCTTCTTTCCAAAATAAATGCAAGTGACATATTATAAGGATTATCTGCTCTTGGCCCATATTGCTGAATGAACTTATTTTTATTTATTGCTGATGAAATAATTGTGAATTTAGATGTTTTTATTAATCTGTCTACATCTGAATAAAAAGCTGTTCTCTTGTTTATATCTCCCAAACATTTAAATTGTCCCTGCCATTTTCTTATATCACGAGAGTGTAAAATAATATTTGAATCACTAAAATGCTTGATTTTTAACTCTTTAACTTTAGCAGCAAAAATATTTTTGTAATAATCATCTTCAAATATGCAGCAAGCAAGTAGAAAAATTGGAAATTCTTGATTAATTTTTTTTAATCCATGATGACCAGACTCATCTAAAAATAGAAGACAAAATTTGTTTTCAGATTCAGATTTATTATTCACTCTTCAAGTAGTAATTGCTAAGAAATTTTCCAATGTAATAATTCTATCAATATCTACCAAATTATTTAAATAAAAAGTTCGAAATGTATCCACTAAGGGCTAAGGGCAGCCACCTTCAAAAAATGAAGAGTGTGATTATTAATAAATGCTAATGTGAGTCTGGTGTTTTCGAGGCCCATAAGTATGGAATTAATTTTGCCTTTGACGATTTAAGAATTGGGGCTGGTACGATGCTGTTGAGAAAGTGGTACATTATTAGTGGGAAATGACATAATATAACAATTGTAGTATTTGCATGTTTCTAAATTTGTCCAATAAAGAAAAAGAGGCTGTGAATTAATCGAAATTAAAAACGGGAAAAATAATAGTCGTTGGATGGTAAAAATAATTGACGCCAATCAAATTTTCAGCGAATTTGATATTTTTAAATCATAGTTCTAAGAATACCTGGTAATTTGTTTTGTCAATTATTTTATATGCACTTTCCTTATAATTATCATAAAATCCCTTTGGTACCCTTACTGTCAAGGGACTTTTACTTTTCCACTTAAACTCAAAAGCATTAATTTTACCTGCTTTTTCTTCAATATAATCAATTTCCTCTCTTTGGTGGGTTCTCCAAAAATAGATATTCTTACTGGAAAAATTATTTGAATTATTTTTTAATCTCTCCGCAATTAGAAAATTCTCCCATAGTACTCCCACATCATTTCGCAGTGATAGTGAGTTCAAATTATTAATTAAAGCATTCCTGATACCTGTATCAAAAAAATAAATCTTTCTTAATTTTTTAAGTTCATTTCTTAAATTTCTGCTGAAAGGATTTAACCGAAAAATTACAAAGGCTTTTTCAAGAATTGATATATAATTTTGTACTGTTTTTTTATCGATACCAATAAAACTTGAAAGCTCATTATAGGAGACCTCATTGCCTATTTGTAAAGCTAAGGCCTGAAGCAGTTTCTCTAAAACCTCAGGGTTGCGGATATTCTGATATTGCAATGCATCCTTATACAGATAGCTCCTTGCAATTTCCTTTAAATTTCTCTCGTTATCATTTTCATTTAATACTATTTCAGGATACATGCCGAAAATCATTCTCTTTTCAATAAGGCGATCTATTTCCAGGGTTGAGTATATATTTTTTATTTCAACAACCGAAAAAGGATAAAGAAAATATTCATACTTTCTCCCAGTAAGTGGCTCAATTGTCTGGTTTGATAGTTCAAAAGAAGATGAACCTGTAGCAATTATTTGAACATCAGGATAATTGTCTACTAATAGCTTTAGGGTTAACCCGATGTTTCTGACTCTTTGCGCCTCATCGATTATTACTAATTTTTTATTACCAATAAAACTTTTAAGTTCCGTTGAAGTTTTATCCATCAGGGCTTCTTTGATATCGGGTTCATCACAGTTTAGATACAAAGATATGGCTTCGTATTTTTTTTGGATTTCTTTAACAAGGGTAGTTTTCCCTACTCTTCGCGCCCCGTAAATTATTATTACTTTTTGCTTGAATAAATTATGTTCAATATTGTCCTGTAATGCTCTTTTTATAATCATAATTGATTTATCTTATTAATACCCAATATATTATAAAATTTAGGGAATATAATACCCAAATTCTATATGAATTAGGGGTTTATGTCAAATGCATTTACTGAGGTGTTAGCATCTCTTTTTCCGTGATGGGAATTATGCAGCATTTCTTGACAACTCTTTTTTGCGCTCTTGCCAATATTCATCCCATTCTCCATTTAGCTTTAGTAGCCTTAATTTTATAAGCGGATTAGCACCACCTTTATACCAGCTCATGCCGCGTTTCTTAAATCTTCTGGCAACCGTTATGTCAACAGTCTTCTCAACTGGTCCAGATCCGGCGCAATCCACCTTTGGGATGTTAGCTATCCAGTCCAGATTAGATCTAACGTACTTAATTACCGAAGCTACTTTCTCTTTCTTCTCAGGATCACTGATCTCTTTAAGTTCCTTAGAAAGCAGGTTAATGATCTTTACTCCATCTCCAGCGAAGGCTGCGCTCATGGAGGACTCCACCAGATCATATTTTTCCTCACCAAGGGTTACTTTGAGTAACCTTTGAAGGTGCCACGGATCTAGTACCCCTATTGCATCAGGGAAGTAGTCTTTCTTTAGTCGTCTGATCCACCTATCTCCATCTGCTATGAAGATGACCTTCTTAGCGCTTAGGACTCCTTGGCTTACACAATTCAAAAAGAACTTCTGTCCGAATGCATCCACGTCCTCAATTGCGGCATAGCTCTTCTTATCCATGAGCCATATCCTGTTCTTTGAGATGGGCACCCTCTTGCTGTAACTTGCTCCGACCTTGCATTCCATCCACTCTCTAGACCCCCTATCGTTTATCCCTGTTCCATCAACCTGGATGTAGAGAACATCGGGAGCCTTACTACCCACATCCTCGGCGAATTTCCCCTCATCAAAAACAGATGCGCGCCTTTTCTCATGCCAGCGCTCTATTACTTTTCCTTCCTCTAGGGCCATCTGGTGGATCTTTTTACGGCTTACCTCCAAACCCGCAAATTTCTTTAAGAAAGCCGATGACTTCTCATAACTAACTTCAGTAGCTGCCCATAGGCTTATCTCCCTTACCCCCAAAGTATCATGCTTTGAAGGGGCTAGGCCAATTGCGTTATCAAAGGGATAGATATCAAGTTTGCACTTTTGACAGCGCATGCGAACCCGGCTCACAGCTATCTCACCAACTAATGTCTTGATCTTTCTTTTTTCCGATCCGTTCTTTACCAGGGCTGATCCGCAGATATCGCACTTGCTTTGCTCCTTTAATGCTTTCTTTTCAATCTCGGAGATCACCTTTTCTAATATCTCTAAAAATAGCTCTTCTCGCATTCTCAGTAATTTCTCTTCTACCCAATGGATGTCACTCTGATTTAATACTATACTTAATTTGAAGGATAATTTAATTTCCTTCATGGCTCACCTCCTGTGTTTCGTTATCTTCTACCTAACACAGTAACAGGTGAGCCTTTATCCTTCAATCACGAAATTGGAGATGCTTCCGTCATTGCAATATAATAGTTTACCCAAAAATGTCGCACTATTAAGCAGCAATCTCCAATAACCTTTGTGTTTTATCCATTAATTGTTCGGGATATTGAATATTTTCTATCCAACTAAAAGTTCGAAAATCGTTCCATCGCCCCAGCCAGTAGACCTTTACTTTCATATTAATTAGTAAATAATATAAATTTAATGTAAGAGAGGTCTTCTTATGAATAAAGGAGCCGAACCGAAAAAATACAGAAAATTATCAGTTGCAGCCTTAATAACTGGAATACTTAGTTTCAGTACGGCATTACTTTATAACTTCCTTTGGATGCCAATTTTAATTTTTTTAAGAAATGTTGTAGGGCCAAATATCATTCCTATTATTATACTTACATTTATAAGGGCTGCACTGGGGTTGTCAATTGCTGCAGTTGTTTGTGGCTGTATTGATTTAAACAGAATCAAAAAAGGATTTTACAATAATAAAGGTAAGATTTTTGATATAACAGGAATAGTTTTAGGCGGAATCATCATTTTGGTTGCAATTATTTTTATGCTTGGAGAAATAATATTTTCCCATTAAGTTTAAAAAGATTCTTTAAGTCTATTAATTTTTCTAAAAATTGGTTCGAGATTTTGTAACTCGGGGCAGTCAATTAATTGTTTTTACTATTTACGTGATTTTTTAACTCTACTAACTGCTATTAATGCAATTCCAACAACAGTAAGACCTATTGAAATAGGCAGTTCAATAATATCTAAGAATATTATTACAATACCAGAAACTACCAATGCTATTCCAAAAAAGGTCAAGAATATTTTTAGTTTATTGTTCATAAAATTTCTTAGTATTTTCTTCTTTTAACAACATTATTCTTTCTAATCTAATAAATTTTAACCTGGATAATTTAATTATATTTGAGTTTCATAATAATTTTAATATATATATTAATTTCAATTAGAAATATTTTGCTTTACATTTGAAGTTGAAGCTTAATTATTTTTTTTAAATCTCTAAAAAATGATTCGAAATTTCACACCTTGGGGCAGCCATTTCAGACAACTACATTGTAAATATCTTAAAAATAATAATACTCTATTAGTTTATGAGGTCTTGTATCATTTAGTAAAATTAATAGCAATTTATATTCGATGGTTTCCCGATAAAAAAATATTCTATGGATTCATTATCTTTGTGGGAAATCCTTATCTGGTACATCTTATCAGGTAGGTCTACTTTAAATCATTCACTTAAATGGCGCCCCTTTTCTGTTCGCGAGGATGGGTGATTATATTTATTATTATTTGTATAATAAAAAGGATAAGCATTATAACCCCACCCATCAAAGAGGTTTTCCAAACCATGACCACAAATCCATAATTCATCGCATAATAAAGAATTAAATAGGGAGTTAATAATTTCCAGTTTTGTTTAAGGTTTTCTCGGAAATTAATTTTCAAAATAAAATCATATAAACCTTCTATGGCTAAAAATGCCAAGAATATTCCCAAGAATATACTATATTGGACTGCTTTATGTTCCTTTATAACCAAGAAAATTCCATAAACTGCTGGAATCGCCAAAAGTAAATAAATCCACCCGATACGTTGTAAGATAGCTATTTTATTTCGAATCAGAAAGATGAAAATTAAAAATAGATTATTTATAATCCCAAGAATAAAGAAAAGATTTTCTAACATTTCAAAACAAATCCTTAAAATAATTGCTATTATTTTATTATAAATTTTAAAGTCAGTATTGAAGTTATCATAGTAGAAGTGGTTCAAAGACTCAACTTTGGGATAAAAATATCTCCATTTGAAGCTATTATTGCGGTTCTAACTTTGCGTATAGTGCCAAATGCTATTATGAAGTAGGTAATATAAATATTTTACTTTAAAACGTTTAGTTTACCCGAAATGTCGCACTATTAAATTGCTATTCCCAATAATTCTTGTGTTGTTTCTATAAATTGTTCAGAATGTTCAATATTCTCTATCCAGCTAAAAGTTCGAAAATCGTCCCATCGCCCCAGCCAAAAGCAAGTTCTTATAAATAATTTATAAAAGAACGCAATACCGAGCTACGGCGTTTCTTCGAGCACCTGGGCTTCCGCTGTAGCCAGCTTGTCAATTATGTCAGGACTTTTGAAAGTTAGGTAAACTTACAAGAATATAAATACTTTATAACCAGTTGTATAATATTGGCACAGAATTAAAATTAAAAGGGGGGAGAAATGCCAACTATTTTTAAAGCTCTAGCATCAATAGGTGCCTGGACACTATTTATTGCAGGATGGCTCTTTGCTCTGACAAACTTAGTAATCGGTATTACTACTGGAGTTCTGTTCACTGTTGGAGCAGAAGGGTGGGTGGAGGTATTTGCTTATTTCGTGCTCGCTATTGCCTGCGTTCCTTTGTCCGTGGTTGTCATGAGACTAAGACAGAAGATGGAATAAAGCAGTTATTAATCCTATCCGTTTTATCCCCTTCCCCTTATTAAGAGGGAGGGGATTTATTTATATCCGGGATTATTATATAGACTGTGACTTTCTGGATTGAAAGGTTATTATAAGGTTACAGGATATTGGCTTGTCATAAAATTGACCTGGATATGGTCAGGTGCTAGACGATGTTAAGATATCAAAGCAGGTAAAAAGATTTGGATATAAATTTATGATTTTTGATGGGCGGAATAATTTATACAGCCGTAATTATAGGAATTTAAAAGAAGTAGTTAGAGGACATTCAAAAACTCTATTTGCTGTTTTTGGTTATAAAAACTCAGTTCTGGTATAAAAATATTTTCAAATGAGACTAATATTTTGGTTCTAACATTGTCCACTATCCCCAAACAATATTATGTAGTTTGTATGGCCTATGTTTAAATTAAAGAAATTTGAGGTATACCCGAAATGTCGTGCTATTAAGCAACCATTGCCAATAGTTTTTGTGTTCTTTCTAACAAGGATTCAGGATATTCAACAACTTCTATCCAATTAAAAGTTCGAAAATCGTTCCATCGCCCCAGCCAACAACCGACATCAAATAATGTTAATTGATCCTGAAATTTTGATTAATCTGATTACTTTGGAGTATTAAATATTAAATATAACCTTATTTACAAATATATCTATAAGTTCTGGATCAAACTGGGTCCCAGCATTGTATTTTAACTCATTAATAGCTTGCTTAATTGAGCTCGCCTTTCTATATGGCCTGTTATTAGTTATTGCATCGTATGCATCAATAATCAATGTCATTCTTGATATCAGTGGTATCTCTTCCCCGATCAATTCTTTCGGATAACCTTTGCCATCCCATCTTTCATGAGAATATAAAATATATTCTGCAACATGTGATATCTCTGGTATTGCCATTGCTATTCGGTAACCTGCCTCAGGATGCTTCTTTATATGTTCAAAATCTTCAAAACTTAATTTACCGCGTTTGTTTAATACATCATCAGGAATAACTATCTTACCAATGTCGTGAAGTTCAGTTGTAAGAATGAGTTTCCTCTTTTCTTCATCAGATAAATTCATAGCATCAGAAAAGCTACTCGCGAGAGATGTCAGCCTCCCTATACGCTCTTCAGTTGTGAGATCCTTTTCAAGCATTGTTGTCTTGATGACATTTAAGATAGATTTCCTTACATCTTCTCTTTTGGGTATTTTTTCCTTAAAGAGCATATCATCTGCTTCCTTAAGAACCTGCTCAATTTTCTTTGTCGGTACGTCTTTAATTGCATATCCAGCTGATACATGTATAGGATTCTGATAGCTCTTCAATTTTTGATTATACGCTAAAATATTGTTATTTAGCCTTTGTGCAGTCTCATTTAATTTATTGTTATCAACATCTCTTATTAACACCGCAAACTCATCGCCGCCGATTCTGGCTATAACATCTGAAGGTCTGAAAGTAGCTAAAAGTATCTTTGATAGATTAATTAAAAGCTTATCGCCTTCCTGATGGCCCAGGATATCGTTTATGTATTTTAATCCATCTATATCCAAAACTATTAAGCCTATACTGATTTCTCTTTCCTTTGATAATAGTTTCATCTCCTCTTCGAAGAACGACCTGCTGTATAGGCCTGTAAGCGAGTCATGGTTTGCGGCCTGTTTTAGCTTATCTTCTAATTTTTTGCGTTCGGTAATGTC
>Ga0315293_10000611_pt1 | contig 33665 bp, 20 predicted proteins | sample YL17G13_20_MG_FD_203071 | JGI IMG/M metagenome (GOLD analysis project Ga0315293, IMG submission 203071) | Sediment microbial communities from Yellowstone Lake, YNP, Wyoming, USA - YL17G13_20 | ecosystem: Environmental > Aquatic > Freshwater > Lake > Sediment | place: USA: Wyoming | collected... | reverse complement strand
GGCGGCCAAACAGGCCAGGCTGCTATCGATAATCACATCTCCTTCGGCAGCCCGCCAACAGAGTTCCCTGCACCTAACCCGGGCTATTTTGCGCCTTATTCCACCAGCATCATTGATTCCACAACCGATACAAGCGATGTTACTCTTGACAACATCAGGATAGTAGCAGGCACAAACCCAACCTTTTCAGGCCAGGTCACCTTAAGGGGCATTGTCTTTATCGAGGCGCCAAATATCGTTAGTTTCCAGGGAAATACAACGATAACCGGCCTTATTATCACAAATGGCGAAGTCGAGGACGACTCCGGCGCAAACCAGATTATTTTTTCAGGCAACGTAACCAGTTACCCTGTCACCCAGCTTCCTGACGAGGAGCAATTCGCCGCAATTAAAAACCAGACAGGCACTTTTCTTATGGCTCCGGGCTTTGCCGCATCGTTCAGCGGAAACTTTCATACCCTCAATGGCGTCATAGCTGCCAACGGAATTACCTTCCACGGCAACGCAGGGGGAACAGTCAGCGGCTCTGTGATAAACTACGCCGAGACACAAATGGAAATGACCGGCAACAGCGACATTCTCATCTACCCTTCCGGCACAACCAATATGCCGGCCGGCTTTGCACCCAAAATCATACTTCAATACGACCCTTGCTCTTATTCTGAAATCATATTTTGACCTTCGTTACTTGTAGTAGCCATTCTCGCCGGAAGATTCGCCGCCTGGCTGCTTCCGCAGCGACTTCTTTTTTCTTATCGGACATCAAAAACAAATATGCGCACATTTTGCAACTATGCTGTGCATTTCTTATAATCTATTTAGAACCGATAGAAGTTACTAAAATTCATTTCAACTGGGGTTTTTCTGGTGGGGAGAAAATGAAACTTGTAAAAAAATTCTTTAGCTCAAAAAGGCTCGGCAGCGCCCTTTTGATTTCAATGATGTTCATAATCGTGGTTTCCGCTCTTGCCGTCTCTATGGCCACGTTGTCCGGCACAAATGCCCTAATCGCCGACAATCAGTGCAAAGTCGATGGCGCAAGAGCCTCCGCAGAATCCGGACTTCAGATTACCCGCTATTGGCTAAATCGGGTTTCCTTACCCGGGACCACGCCCACAAACCAGCGATTTCAGCAAGTTGCAAATTCTCTCCAATATGCACTCGCATCAAGCGGCATCACTAATGTTACTGCTTACTACAACGGCTCAACTATAACAATTCCGACCGTTACCTTAAATTCGGCCAAACAGCAAAGTTTCTCCGCCGTCATTACTCAAATCGACTCAGATACACTGCAACTGGATGTTACCGGCACGTTCGGTCCATTAACACGGACTATAAGAACCAATTATACGTTCGGCACCAGAGCTCAATCAGTCTTTGACTTCGGCGTAGCAAGCAGAGGCCCCGTGTCGTTAGCAGGCAACATACAACTTGCAGGCGTCAACGTATCTGTTGAGGCGAGTGCCTATATTGAAAGTCTGAATTCAAATCTGGCCTTGTCGATAATAGGCAATTCGCAAATAGCCGGTGATGTCAGCATTGTCAACCCTATCGCCAATGTATTTCTCCAGGGAGGACAGGCCGGAATAGGCGGCCAAACAGGGCAGTCTGCCATACAAAATCACGTCCATTTCGGCGTCCCGCCAACAAGCTTCCCGACCCCTAATCCAAACGCATTCAGACATTATGCTACCAACATCGTCGATTCCACAACCCGTATTTCCTCTGGTGCAACATTTGAGAATGTCCGAATCGTTGCCGGCACCAATCCAACCTTCTCAGGCCGCGTAACCTTAAAAGGCATTACATTCATCGAAACGCCAAACATTGTAACCTTCACAGGAACCACAGACGTCATCGGCCTCATTGTCGGCGACGGTGACCTGAACGACAATTCAGGCACAAATCAAGTCATCTTCCAGGGCGGTGTATATAGCCAGCCTGTTACTAACCTGCCCAACGAAGAAAAATTCGCAGGTATCAGAACCCAAACCGGAACATTCTTGATGGCCCCAGGCTTCGGGCTTTCTTTCGGCGGCAATTTCCACACCGTTAATGGTGTCATAGCCGGCAACGGTATTACCTTCTTCGGCAACGCCGGCGGCACAGTCAACGGCTCGGTAATCAACTATTCTGATGAAACAATGACCTTAACAGGCAACAGCGACCTTTACTTTAACCGTTCCGGCACAAGCACCGTGCCTGCTGGATTTGAGCCTGAAATAGTCCTTCAATATGACCCTTCCTCGTATTCAGAAATTGCCATCTAACCCTCGCCGGCGAACCTAGTCTTCACGTTTGCTCGAAACCCCAACCAATTTTCAGATTTTACTTGCAAAGTAGGCTTCTGCACCTATAATATATCCAAAATAACGAAACCAATTTGGGAAGATGTCCAATGAAAAAGAGTCTGTTTCTAATTATTATTGTGGCTGTCCTGTTGTGGAGCTGCTCCACAGCCTTCTGCAAAGGTTCGAGCAAAGGCGCAGGTGGTAAGGCCGAAGGCCCCGCAAAACCGGTTAAGCAGCCGGCAAAAACAACCGTTCAGGAAAACAGAAAATCCCGGCAAAGCGACCCCAACCAGCTCAAAGCACCCGGTAAGGCTGACAAATCGCGCCTGCGCGAGCAATTCCGCCAACCCCCGGCAAAACAAAAGGCCGCCACGGACATCAATCAACCCACCGGCAAATCTGGAAAGGCCAAGCCGAAAAGCACCGTCGATGTAAATCAGCTCAGCAAACTTGGAAAACCAAAGCTCAAAGACCTCGTCCCCGAAATAGAAAAAACTCCCGGCCACGGCCAACTACATCAGCAGCAGCTTCAATCTCTTCAAACTCAGCTCATTCATGAACAGGCCAAGCACAACTCGCGCTTAGCACGCCTGAACAGAATCCGCCTATTGGCCGCCGAAACCGCTGACACAAAGACCGTTGAACGCGTTGACAAACTTCTGCAAATGGAAAATCAACGCTTTTCACGCGAGCAGCAGCTTATGCAGGAAAGGCAACAAAAGGTTCTGCAGCTCGGCGAGAAAAGCCCGATTCAAGAAACCTTGAAAGTCGCTGGCCCGAAAGGCAAGGGCGCCGATGAAAAAAAACCCGGCAAGGACAAACCTGAAGACGTCAACAAGCCACCAGCTAAAAAATCCTGACAATCGAGTGTATTGCCCCGACACAGACCGGTGCTCGAATAACATTTGATTGCAAAGAGGTGACCAATGTTGCTAAAAATGCTGTTTATAGTTGCCGTAATAGCGATAAGTATTGTCGGCTGTAAGAAGCAGCCAGGCGAACAGCAGCCCATCAAGGAAGAAGTTAAAACTACGGCAGAGTACGAGGCTGACGCAAAAAAAGAAATCACCAAAGAAAATATGACCCAGGAGCTCAACAACATCGAAAAAGAGCTGCAGCAGGAAACCAGTCAGAAGCAATAACTAACCCTGCTCCCCTGCCGTTCCGTTATTGGGAAAAGATAATCCAACCTCCACCTATCAGCAAAAAAACTGCACAGACGACCTGACGGAACCTTTGTTTTGCCGTTGACCTAACCTATAGTATCCATACCAAGAATGCAGCTACCCAGAAATTTGACCCGCCTGCTTGACTTATAAGGATTATTAGAGAATTATTATTTGACAGCTTTGGTTTTTTGCGGTTTAATTCGCCGCAATATATTCGCGTCTGATACAGGATATTCGCCAGAGGCGGGCAAAAGAGAAACAGGAGAATTCAGGATGCCAAAACGAACGGATGTAAAGAAAGTAATGATTATCGGCTCCGGCCCAATCATCATAGGGCAAGCCTGCGAGTTCGACTACTCAGGAACACAGGCCTGCAAAGCACTTCGCAAGCTCGGCTACCAGATTATGCTGGTCAACTCCAATCCCGCAACTATTATGACCGACCCCGGTATGGCTGACGTTACCTATATCGAGCCGCTTAACCTCCAGACTATGGCAAAAATCATCGAAAAAGAGCGTCCGGATGCCCTCCTGCCCAATCTCGGCGGCCAGACAGGTCTTAATTTGTCTTCCGAACTTGCCCGAGCCGGCGTCCTCAAAAAATACGGCGTCAAAGTCATCGGCATCAACATCGATGCCATTGAACGCGGCGAAGACCGGGTCATCTTCAAAGAAACTATGAACCGTCTCAGTATCGATATGCCAAAAAGCGATGCCGCCTACAGCGTGGAAGATGCCGAAAAAATCGCCGACCGGCTCGGTTACCCCGTCGTCATCAGACCCGCATACACACTCGGCGGCACCGGCGGCGGAGCAGTCTTCAACATCGAGGAGCTTCGCGTTGTCGCAAACCGCGGCCTGTCCGCAAGCCTCGTCCACCAAATCCTCGTCGAGGAATCTGTTCTCGGCTGGGAAGAGCTCGAGCTCGAAGTCGTCCGCGATTCAAAAGGCCAGAAAATCACCGTCTGCTTCATTGAAAACGTTGACCCTATGGGTATCCACACCGGCGACTCCTATTGCACCGCTCCTATGCTCACTATTGACCCCAAACTGCAGGAGCGACTTCAAAAGTTCTCTTACGATATTGTTGACGCCATCGAAGTTATAGGCGGAACCAACATTCAGTTCGCCCATAATCCCGACACTGGCCGGGTCGTCGTAATCGAAATCAATCCCAGAACTTCCCGCTCATCGGCTCTCGCATCCAAAGCCACCGGCTTCCCCATCGCCTTTGTCTCTTCTCTGCTCGCAGCCGGCGTTACCCTCGACGAGATACCTTACTGGAGAGAAGGCACACTCGACAAATACACTCCCTCCGGCGATTATGTTGTCGTAAAATTCGCACGCTGGGCATTTGAAAAATTCAAAGGAGTCGAAGACAAGCTCGGCACACAAATGCGTGCAGTCGGCGAGGTGATGAGCATCGGCAAAACCTACAAAGAGGCCTTCCAGAAATCCATCCGCTCCCTCGAAATCAGCCGTTACGGCCTCGGCTTTGCAAAAAACTTTAACAAACTACCTCTCGATGAGCTTCTAAAGCTCCTAAACATAACATCAAGCGAGCGCCAGTTCATTATGTATGAAGCCCTCCGAAAAGGCGCCGACATCGAAACCCTTTACCAGAAAACTAAGATAAAGCACTACTTTATCAAACAAATGGCCGAGCTTGTTGAACTGGAAGAAAAACTCTTAAAATATAAAGGCAAAATGTTGCCCGACAAACTCCTGATTCAGGCCAAAAAAGATGGCTTCGCCGACCTGTATCTCGCCAAAATCCTCGGCCTCTCACAGGAGCAAATCCGAAAGAAACGCATCTCTCTCGGCGTAGTCGAGGCCTGGGACGCCGTCCCTGTCAGTGGCGTCGAAAATGCCGCCTACTATTACTCCACCTACAACGCCCCGGACAAAGTCAAGGCCAGCAAAAGACAAAAGGTAATGGTCCTCGGCGGCGGCCCAAACCGAATCGGCCAGGGCATCGAATTCGACTACTGCTGCGTCCACGCCGCCTTTACTCTCCGCGACGAGGGCTACGAATCAATTATGGTCAACTGCAACCCCGAAACAGTCTCAACAGATTACGACACCTCCGATAAGCTTTATTTTGAGCCGCTCACCGTTGAAGATGTATTGAGCATTTACGAAAAGGAAAAACCCGAAGGCGTCATCGTCCAGTTTGGCGGCCAGACACCTCTCAATATCGCCAACGAACTATCCCGAGCCGGCGTCAAAATCATCGGCACTTCTCCGGAGACGATAGATCTGGCAGAAGACCGCGACCGCTTCCGAAAGGTCTGCAACAAGCTCGGCATTCCACAACCGGCTTCCGATATGGCAAGCAGCTTTGAAGAAGCCCTCAAAATCGCAGAGCGAATCGGCTACCCGCTTATGGTAAGACCATCCTACGTCCTCGGCGGCCGCGGTATGGAAGTAGTCCACGACCAGGATATGCTCAAACACTATGTTACCACCGCTGTCGAAGAAGTAACGCCCGAAAGACCAATTTTGATTGATAAATTTTTGGAAAACGCCATCGAAACAGAAGCCGACGCCATTTCAGATGGCACAGATGCCTTCATCCCTGCTATTATGGAGCACATCGAGCTTGCCGGCATCCACTCCGGCGACTCCGCTTGTGTCATCCCGCCCGTCAGCATACCCAAAAAGCACCTTGATACTATCAGCAAATATACAAAAGAAATCGCAATACACCTCAACGTGGTCGGCCTTATCAACATCCAGTATGCCATAGCCAACGACATTGTATATATCCTCGAAGCCAACCCACGCGCCTCACGCACAGTGCCTCTGGTCTCAAAAGTCTGCAACATAAATATGGTCCGCATCGCCGTCCAACTGATGCTCGGCAAGAAACTGGCCGACCTCAACATAAAACATCGCACTATCCCGCACTTCGGCGTAAAGGAAGCCGTCTTCCCATTCAATATGTTCCCTGAGGTTGACCCCATCCTCGGCCCGGAAATGCGCTCAACCGGCGAAGTCCTGGGTATGGCCAACTCCTTTCCACTTGCCTTCTTCAAGGCCGAGCAGGCCGCAAACCAGACCCTGCCCTCGCAAGGCGCAGTCCTTATCACTGTAACCGACCCGGACAAGCCCGCTATCGTGCCCATCGCAAAAGAGTTTCAGAAGCTCGGCTTCAAAATCAAGGCCACTGAAGGGACTTATCGCCTCCTGTCGGAAAAAGGCATCAAAGCAGAACGCATCTTCAAAATGCACGAAGGCAGACCAAACATTATCGATGCTATCAAGAACCGTGAAATCCAGCTTATAATCAACACCCCCGCCGGCAAACTCGGCAAATACGATGACTCTTACATCCGCAAAGCTGCCATCACTTACAAAATACCCTACATCACGACAACTGCTGCTGCCGCCGCCTCTGTAAAAGGCATTGCCGCCGCCCGCACCGGCGACCCCGACAAAATTGGGGTTCGCTCCCTCCAATCCTACCACGCTGCAATAAAATAGCTCCCATCAGTGCAGGGAAACTTAAAACTTAAAGCGAAAAGCTAAAAACTGTTGAGTTCCACAGTTTTGTATTTTGAACTTTACACTTTCAGCTTCCCTCCCTTAATGTTCCTCCAGCCAATGAAAAGCCATAAATGCAAAGTCCTTAAAATCCACCTTGCAGTCGCCGTTTATGTCGCCAGGGACAAATGCTTTGCAAAGCGGCTTGTTAAAATATGTTTTACTCGCTTCTGCTGTTCCGCCATAAGCTCCCATATTAATAATACCACCATTTGGGGGTGGTTCGTAATCAATTGGGCCACTCGGGTCACCAGCATCTATACAAGGACTTGTTACATCATCTAAAACCCAGCTCTCGCCATTTGGGTCCCATCTTCCTGCTTGGCTTTTCAAGTGGTAATCTCCGTCAACCCATAAATCGTCACTGGTATCATCCGGCAATCTATTTGGGTTCCAATATCCCGGTCTGACAAAACATGGGTCAGCATCGATATTGCCTTCACCACTCCAGCCCCCTTGGACATCGCCGTATTTTACATCTGTTCGCGACCATGGGTAATTTGAATTAATCTGACCGCCTGAATTTCCCCACACAATACTGTTAAAGACACAGACATCAGAACCTTCTCTATTCCAAATCCCCACATTTGTATTGCCACTTATCGTGCAATTTGTAATTATCACGTGTAGATTTCCTGACACGCAAGAAAAACCCGCTCCCTTATTTCCAACGATTAGACAGTTACTTAATTCTGTCAAACAGCCACCTCCGTATTGAACTATTCCACCGCCAAACGGTCCTTGTGGATATTTTGATACATTATCTTTAATAATGCATTTATAGATTTTTGTTTGCTTTCCAGACAACTGAATTCCACTGCTGTAAGGAGCAGAATTTTTCATAATCGCGCATTCTGTAATTGTTAGACTGGTATCACTCCATATCCCTCCTCCGCCAGAACCTAAGCTACGGACAGTGTTATTATGAATAGTGCACTTAGTTATTGTTGGCCCATCCCCTGGCTGGTCCATCCCCAAACCTTCAAAAAATACTCCTCCTCCATAGCGCTGCGCTATATTGTCATAAATGATACAATTTCTAATTGTTGGCTTAGTTCCACTACAAAATATACCCCCACCAGAATCTGCCTCGCCTCTAACAATTGTGAACCCATCCAGAACACAATTTGCATCCTCGCCGCTTGCTAAAGTTACTACATGGCCTTTCCGCCAACCATCGATAATTACCTCAGCCACCTTATCCGGGTCATTGGGGTCTGTGCTCCTTAAAATAACATTCTTGCCCTTAAAGTTGATATTTTCATAATACCTTCCTTTTGCGACAATAATTTCATCACCATCGTTGGAATCATCAATCGCCGCCTGAATAGTTTCAAAATCATAATGAATGCCTCCAGGCGGACTATAATGACCTACAGTAATTATTCGCCCCTGACAGACGGTAGCCACAAACAGGCAAATAAAGATAGAAATCAACTTTCTCATAATATTACATTAATTTCAGCACTTTTATAACCTACTTATTATGATGCGCAAAGCGAGGATTCTGTTTCATTAATTTTTATACTTTTGAAGTATTTAAGCTACCTTGAGCATATTTTTAGACAACGATTTGTTCGAGTTTTAACTCAAAACCAATCTATTTCTTGATTCCCGCCTGCGCGGGAATGACAAGGGGCGCTTCGGATGCCTAAAAACTTTTTACATGCAGCTTAATCGTTGCAGTTCCCCGCATAATCGTGTATTATTTGGTGGTAGAATGGCCATCCCTTCGACTACGCTCAGGACAGGCTTGGCCGTGTATTCACGGGCTGGAAGCCCGTGCCACGATTAGGGTTAAAAAATGGCGACCGACTTAAAAGGCTTTTTATTCTCAAGTAACGACTGGTTTCTCGAAATGGCTGAAGAAGACCCAACAGCCGTCAAGCATATCTTGCGCAGCGAAAAACCCAAATCACGTGAAGAAGAAAACGAATTCAAACTGCCTGATGTAATCGGCATTCTGCCCATTCGCAACGCCGTCGTCTTCCCCGGCACCGTAACGCCGCTTGCAATCGGCCGCGAGCAAAGTAAGACCCTCCTCGCCGACACCACTCCCAACGAATCCATCATCGGCCTTTTAACACAGCGAAATCCTGAGACCGACAAGCCAACCTTTGACAACCTCTACTCCATCGGCTGCGCCGCTTCCGTTCTAAAAGTAATAAAGCTGCCGCAAGGCTCAATTCACATCGTGGTGCATGGCCTCGCCCGCTTCAAAATAGTCGAAAGAGTAACCGCCGAACCGTATCTGAAGGCCAGAATTAAGCAGCTTCACACTTCTGTAAAGATAACAAAAAAACTTCGCGCGCTTATCGTCAGCGTCCGCCAGGCCGCCCACCGCGTCATCCAGCTAAGTCCAAACATCCCCGAAGAAGCAGCCGTCCTATTAGAAAATATCGAAAGCCCTTCCGCGCTGGCGGACTTCCTGGCTGCCAATCTAAGTATCGAAACTCCAAAAAAGCAGGAACTGCTCGAAGAGCTCGATGCCGCCGTAAGGCTCACAAAAATTTCCTTCGTCCTTGCAAATCAGCTTGAAGTTCTTGAGCTAAGCCACAAAATCCAGGGCCGCGTCAGGGAATCCATAGACAAAACCCAGCGCGAATACTTCCTCCAGGAACAGCTAAAAGCCATTCAAACCGAGCTCGGCCAGAAAGACCTGCGAACTGAAGAGCTAAAGCAACTGGGCGAAAACATCGCAAAGGCCAAAATGCCCAAAAAAGTTGAAGAGGAATCGCTCCGCGAATTAGACCGATTGAACAAAATCCCTCCCATCTCGCCCGAATACAGTGTCATCCGCACATATCTCGACTGGGTTTGCGAGCTGCCCTGGTCAATTCAAACCGAAGACCACCTCGACATCAACAAGGCCGAACGAATCCTCAATCAGGACCACTATAACCTGCAAAAAGTAAAAAAACGAATTCTTGAATTTCTCGCCGTCCGCAAATTAAACCCTACCGGCAAAAGCCCGATACTTTGCTTCGTCGGTCCGCCGGGCGTCGGAAAAACCTCGCTCGGCAAATCCATCGCCCGCGCACTCGGCAGAAAATTCATCCGAATATCGCTGGGCGGAATAAGAGATGAGGCCGACATCCGCGGCCACCGAAGAACCTACATCGGAGCTTTACCCGGCAGAATCCTGCAGGAGCTGCGAAAGTGCCGCAGCAAGAACCCCGTCTTTATGCTCGATGAGCTCGACAAGGTTGGAGCCGATTTCAGGGGCGACCCCGCAAGCGCCCTGCTCGAAGTGCTCGACCCCGAACAAAACTACAGCTTCACCGACCATTATCTCGACCAGCCCTTTGATTTATCGACCGTGATGTTCATAGGCACTGCAAATTATACCGAACCCGTCCCGCCGGCCCTGCGCGATAGGATGGAGGTCATCGAACTGCCCGGCTATACAGAAACCGAGAAACTTAATATCGCAAAAAAATATCTTGTCCCCCGCCAGCTAAAAGAGCACGGCTTAACCAAAAGCCAGTTGACCCTAAACGATGAAGCTATCCTGGCAATAATCAATGGCTATACCCGTGAAGCGGGCGTGCGAAACCTCGAAAGAAATATCGCAGCTATCTGCAGAGCTGTCGCCACCGAAATAGCCAAAGCAAAAAAGAAACGAACAACTATCGACAAAAAAGACCTGGCAAAAATCCTCGGCCCGACCCAATTCGAATCTGAACTTGCCCTGCGAACCGCAATACCAGGCGTGGCGACTGCACTGGCCTACACACCGGTCGGCGGCGAACTGCTCTTCATCGAATCCGCCTCTATGCCGGGCAAAGGAAACCTGCTGCTGACAGGCCAAATCGGCGAGGTTATGAAGGAAAGTGCACAGGCCGCTTTCTCCATTGTAAAAGCAAACGCAAAAAAACTAAATATCGACCCCGGCAAATTCACCAAATTCGATTACCACATCCACGTTCCGGCAGGCGCAATCCCCAAAGATGGCCCAAGCGCAGGCATTGCTATGTTCACTTCGCTGATGTCACAACTGCTCGGCAAACCCACTCGTGCGGATGTGGCGATGACCGGCGAGATAACGCTGCGCGGCCTGGTCCTGCCAATCGGCGGCCTGAAAGAAAAAATCCTCGCCGCCAAGCAGGCCGGCATCAAAATCGTCATCCTCCCCGCTCGAAACAAAAAAGACCTCCCCGATGTCCCAAAAGAAGCCAAAAAAGGTATGAAATTCGTATTTGCAAAAAATACAAACGATGTGCTTAAACACGCATTGAATACCGAATAATCTTCCTCTTGTCATTCCCGCGAAACTTGTCCTGAGTACAGCCGAAGGAGCGGAAATTCAGACTTATAAAATCAGCGTTTATCCGCCATACGCCTGGCGGATTAATCTGTGTTAATCAGCGTCTGAGTGTTAATCTTTTCCAACAGCATTTGCAACCTTCACCACATCCACCATTTCAGCGACATCGTGCACCCGAACAATCAACACCTCGCCGCAGCAGATTGTTCAACTCACTCATACTTCAATGGATAGTTCTGCGGATTCTCAAGTGAACCAATCTCGAGGTCCACATCAAGTTCTGGCCAATACAAATGACGCCCGTGCAACAATTTGACGTGTAGTATCTCTTTTACCTTAGCTTCCTTAAACCACGGATAGTTCTCGTAAGGCAAAAAATATTCTTTGTCCCCCACACACAGCCAAAAACCACGACTATTGATATGGGAAACCTCAACCTCTAAAATGCGTTTGCCACGCGCTTTTAATCTCATCTTTGCGCTCCTCGATAACTTTTTTCAACTCGGTAATTTGCTTCTGCGAAAGGCCAAAGTTCTTCGCCAAACGAACCTCAGGTATAATCCAGAATTTTGCCTCACCTTCAGGTGAGATTACATGTATATGAATTCTGCTTTCCTCTCGCGAGAAAAAAAGGAATCGATAATCTTTATACCTGAAAACAGTCGGGCTCATAAAATTATTATATCAAATTAGACTAAATTTACAATAGCATTGGTTGTTTTCACCACATCGACCATTTCAGCAACATCGTGCACCCGCACAATTGCCTCCCGCAAGCCTGCCCCCTCAATCTCCACAATCTTCCGTTTTATTTCCGGCAGCTTATTTGTGGCAACATCCCAGATGATATGGTAATCGACACCGAAATAATCGTGAATCAGCCGGTCCCCCATACCAGCGATTCTTTTCCAGTCTATATCGCGATGCCTGTCCCTGAAATCCGCCGGTATCTTCTTTGCAGATTCGCCAATTATCTCAACACTTCGGACAAACTATAAAAGGTTTTTGCGGTACCAGTCGATGGCCTTTTCAAGGCCCTGGCGAAATGAGACTTTTGGGGTGAAGGCGATGAGTTTTTTAGCCAGAGTGATGTCGGCAAGGGAATGTTTTACATCGCCCGGGCGCGAGGCGGTGTAGATGGGTCGGCTATTCTTGCCGCATAGTTCATTAATCATATTGATAATTTCATTGACGGTTACGGCCTGGCCACAGGCGATATTCACAACTTCACCTTTGGTCTGCTTGGCTCTTGCGGCAAGCAGGTTCGCATCAACGACATTATCGACATACGTAAAGTCCCGGCTTTGGGTGCCATCGCCATAAATAGTCGGCGGCTTATCCTTCAAAATAGACGTTACAAAAGCTGGTATGGCTGCGGCGTACTGGCTTGTTGGGTCCTGATGTGGGCCGAAGACGTTGAAATAGCGCAGCGAAATCGTCTGCAGGCCATAAACTCCGGAAAAAACCTTACAATAGTATTCGCCCATAAGCTTAGCGGCAGCGTAAGGCGAAAGAGGACTGGGCGGCATTGTCTCAACCTTGGGCAGAGTTGGCGTATCGCCGTATGCCGAGGAGCTTGAGGCATAGACGAAACGTTTTATACGGGCGTCACGGGCCGCTAAAAGAAGCGTAAAGGTGGCATCGACACAGTGCCTGTGGGTGGCTGCCGGGTCATCGACACTACGCGGCACAGAGGGCAAAGCACCCTCGTGCAGAACAATATCGATATCTTTCATTGCGGCACAGGCAACGTTCCGGTCACCCATATCGGCCTGGAGAAAATCAATCTTGTCTAAAATGGAGGCGAGGTTGGCCTTCTTGCCCGTGAGAAGATTGTCGATAACCCTTACGAAGCAGCCCTGCGAGACAAGCCCTTTGCAGATATTCGAGCCAATGAAGCCGGCTCCGCCGGTCACTAAAAATTTTTCCATCTGATAGCCCTTGCTAAAAACTCAAACTGACTATTTGGTAATAAGCGTTCAGCCTGGTGGTAATCAACCATAAGAGTTATCGAGTAATTCTAACCGAGGTCGAGCGCATGAGCAATATAGAAATTTTCCTGACTTAAAGGTTCAGAGTGTAACCTTAAACTGCTGTCCCTGTATATAGAGAAACCCATTCTGCAAGCCTTTGCAGAATGGGTTTCAAACAACCTTCTTGTTTTGACAAGTTAGTTAAGCTGAGCCAGCAACTTGCACTTTCTGGTATTCCTGATAGGACTTGAACTGCTCGTGGAAATAGCCGCCTTTGAGAGATCTGGCAGCGAAGAGCACACAGCCAGCGACTGTGCCGCCTACCTGTTTGATTTCGCCGATGGTCCTCTGAGCGGCGCCTCTTCTTGTGGCGACGGCGCTGAATACCAGGAGCGTTGCATCGACGAGTTTAGCCAGTGATTTCGAATCACTTACCAGAAGGACAGGCGGCCCATCAACTATAACATAATCGTAGGTCTTACGCTGCTCTTTGATAAGCTCTTCCATTCGGGAGCCGCCGAGCAGCTCTGCGGGACTTCCCGGCAGAGGGCCAGCAACGATTATGTCAAGACCCTCAATACCGGCGTTCCGTATAGCTTCTTTGGGTCCGCACTGGTTCATAAGAACGCTGCTTAAACCGAAGTCGAATTGTCCAACTTCTGACTCGCCGGCTGCTGTTCTCGGGAACAGCGTATGCAAGCTGGGGTGTCTGAAATTAGCATCGATAAGCAGGACCTTTTTATCCTCAGCGACAAAGGCAGTTGCGAGATTGACCGCCACAGAGGTTGTGCCATCACCTGCCATTCCGCTGGCGACAAGCATGGTTTTCAAAGATTCTACGGCGCCGGAGAGTTTCAGGTTCGTGCGACATCGTCTGTAGGATTCGCTTATTATAGAATAGGGTGCCTCGCGAACGGCGCGACAAAGCTCAATGCCGCGAACCTGGTTGTCCTCACCGGCATCAGGGATGACACCCAAAAGTGGAATGTGCAAGTATCTGCCCACATCCCTGGGCGCCCTGACGAGGTCGTTTGCCAGCTCGATAAGGAAGGAAAGGCCTATGCTAACCAAAAAGCCCAATATTGTGCCGCCCGGAAACCAGAGCCACCACTGCCGAGTAGTTGTCATCTCAAGAGGTACCGGCGCATATCCGACAGCTCGCACTTTAGGCGTCTTGGGGTCATCGTGCAATATCTTCCATTTTTCAATCTGCTCTTTGATTGAATTAAGCATTATAACTCTCTCATCCCTGATAGTGGCGCGTTGCCCGTGCTGAACACGCGCCATGTCGAGGTCTTTTTGCTTCGCATCAGCCTCTTGACGCATTGTTTCAAGCTCTCTAAATCTTTCTTGCAACACAATCAACGTATCACGACCATTCTCCAGCAACGCGCGGCGGGTCTGCTCTGCGATTTCGGTCTTTCTGATTTGTCTTTTTTCCTTGACCTCGTTTATTAGGTCCTGCGATTGGCGCACTACCCTGTGATTTTCACCGAATTTGGTAAGTATGCCTTTAAGTGACGATTCGAGCAGAGCTGCCTGCTGGGCGAGCAAAACCATAACGGGGTCTGTTTCAATTAGATGCTCAATCTGTTCAGTAACAGGGCCTGTAGCCAACTCTTCAAGATTTCTAATATCAGCCTGAGATTGTCTTATTGCGAGGACAAGCTGATTTTTCTGCATTTCCAAATCATTTAGTTTTAATGTAATTGTGTGCTGGTATAAACGCCCGACAGGCAGGTCAAGGTCAGTTATACCCCAAGCGGTGCGAATTTCATCCAGTGATTTATTAGCCTGGTCCAAATCCCTCTGAACTCGAGTCCGTTCCTCATCAAGCTTTGCCAATCTGCCGGTAATTTCTGCCTGCTTGGTACCTCCCTGAGTAGCAAGAAACATGTCGAGCATTTCGTTAACGATGAGGGCCGCCTCCTTATCACTGCGACAGGTCATCGATATCTGGATGAAGTCACTATCTCTGTGAGCGACAGCAGAAAAATCGTTTTCCAAATATGCAACGGCTTTTCTAGTATTTCTACCCCTGTCCGTAAACCAGGTGGTCTCTTTAACCTTGTCCCTGGCCAAAAGGTCTTGTAAAGTGCGCTGGTCTTTTATGATGCTCGCCAATGATAGCCGATAACCGTAGAGAATTTCCTTTTGCACAAAAGGCGCGGCGATGACCATAGGGTCTGTTTCCACAGGCGCCGAGACTTGGATATAAGTTCCGGCTGTATACTCTGGAAGATATCTTCTTAAAAGGTACCAGGTTCCACCGCCAGCACCTAAACCCAATATGGTCAGAGCAATTATCAGCAGCGTGTGCCGGCGGAATATACTAATGACTTCCCTGGTTGTGAGGCTGGCAGGCGGCGACGGCCGTTGCACAGGAGACACCGGAATTTTGTTTATGGGCGTTGGTTTTTCTTCTACCATTTTTTATCTCCCATCAGAATTCGCCAATAAAGTAAATATCGTTTTATAACATCAGGTTAATTTACATTGACACGAGGCAGCAGAGCCAGGTTACTGCGAAAGGCGCGCGATGGTCTTATCTATTTGTGCCTTACGTTTCTGCGATAATTTACCTGCTCCAGCTTCCAGCGCTCGCTTATAATAAGCAAGTGCTTCGGCCTTTGCCCCGAGTTTTTCATTAACCATACCTAAGTGCTCAAACACATCTGGCGGCGCAAAAGATTCACCTCGCTGCTCATACTGTTGCAACGCAGCTGCCAGGAACTCGGCAGCTTCTGAAGTTTTACCATTTTTAAAGAGCACATAACCATAAGTATCCATAAAGCTTGCGTCGTTTGCGCTTGCATCTAGCGCCCGTTTAGCATACCCAAGAGCCTCTGGGAGTCTTTGATTGCTTTCAGCAAGCATATACGCCAAATTATTTAGGACATTGGTATTATTCGGCATTTTTGCCAATAAACTTTCGTAATCTGCGATAGCCTTTAGAAGATAATTATTATCGGAAGTTTTATCGTAGGCCAGGGTCAGAACCTCGGCTTTCTTGGCTATGTAGTCAACTTGGCGCTGGCTATCCTGGCCGGACAACTCTATACACCTGTTGATATATTCTATAGCTTTACTATACTGCTCATTAATTCTGGCGAGGTTAAACATAACAAAATTAGCAGCCAGCGAACGTGGGTCGGATTTAAGTTTCTGCTCGCAATATTTTGAAACTTCATCGGGCCCGAGCATCAAATACATTCTCAACAAGACCTCAGCGGCAAGCGATTCATTCGTGCCTGTTTTATCAACAGCTTTTCGACAATAGTCCGTGGCGGTTGGACGATCGCCGAGTCTCAATTTTGCCTCAGCCATCCGAAGATATGCTATGGGGGCAAAAGGACCATCAATATGGGCTCTACTTTCTTCAAAAACTTTATCCAATTTGCGTGGGTTCCAAAATCCTGTGTTTGGGTCTCCTGCTGATAAGACAAGTGTTTTTAGATATCCATCGAAGGCAGTCGCGTACTGGATGTCCACGGCGTCGTTGGGGTCAGGTGTGCGGTTGATTTCGCGTCTCATCAGATAGGCTTTTTTATACAATTGCTCTGCACTGCTGAGGTCACCTGTGGCGGTGGCAAATGCTGCTGCTCGATTTAGCCAAACTATGCTGTCGGGAAACTTTGCGAGGGTTTCATCATAAAACGTTTTCAGTGCATCCTTGCGGCCGAGCTGGAAATACATATATTCAAGCATTCGCCTGGCCTCTGCGGGAGCACCGGGTGCATCAATAGTATTTTTAAGTTCGGTTATAGCGTCGTCAAACCGTCCAATCTGCATATATGTTTTAGCCAGCGACGTTCGAGTAAGAGGGTCTTCCGATAACGACTTGGCTTTTTTAAGGTCGGTGATTGCCTGCTCATAATTTGCCATATAGAAGTTTATTTCGCCTCTTAACCGCCATGCCGTTGCGTTATTTTGATCGCTCTGGAGGTTTCTATTTGTCAGGTCCAATGCTTTTTGCAGTTGACCCTGTCTCATTGCCAAGAGGGCATCGAGCAGATGCGCTCTGGGCTCGTCTGGATTCTTTTCCTTAAAGCCCTGCAGCTTGAGTTCGGCCTCCTTAACAAGACCAACTCTGAGTAAAGTCTGAATCTGAATAAGATGATTTTCTATGCTTCCATCAAGTACCACAAGTTCATCAGAATATTTCTTTGCAGCTTCTTGGTCAGAGGTTTTTTCAGCAACAAGCAGAAGACCTTTCAGTGCGGAAATATCTTTGGGGTTGCTCTTGTGCAACTGCTCCAGAACCATTTTTGCGTCGCCATACTGACCTCGCTGAAAGTAATAATCCCATAGTAATCTTTCATCCTTAGCTTCCTCCATGATTTTTTTGGCTTTATCATCCATGCCTCTGGCACGAAGGTGTTCGCTATAATAATAGAACACTTGTTTGTCGCCAGGGTCAATTTTGCGAGCTTCCTCATAAGATGACTCAGCGACCGAGAATAGCGCTTCTTTTCGCTGCGCGTCTGTTTGTTCGATAGCCAATTTTGTTGCCAGCCGCCCCAGACTTAAAGCGTTCTGCAGGGATGGAGCAACTCTTTGTATATCCTGCCTAATTGCTAACGCCCTGAGCGGTTCTGTCGAGCTTATATACTCAGTATAGAAGCTGAGCAACTGTAAATCAGTGGGATTTAGCACCACTGCTCTATCCAGAGCGGTTTTGGTTTCGACCATTTGATACGAGGGGAGATCTTTGCCAAGTTTTTGGTCGCGTTTGAAAAATGCGACTGCCAATCCTTTTGCTATCGCTCCATCGGTAGGATTTAGAGATGCTGCTTTTCGGGCGTCTTCAATAGAGGCACGGTCATCACCAAGGTCCGTATTGATGCTGCTTCTAAGAACATAGGCACGTGAGAATATGGGTTTCTGCTTCAGGCATTCGTCTATTTTAACCAAAGCATCTTTGGGCTGGCCTCTCATCGCGGCGAGGCGTGCTGCAAAAAGGTTGCCTTCACAATCATCGAGATTTTCTCGTCGAGCTTTTTCTGTTATCTGATCAGCCAGTTGCCAATCTTTCGTTATGAGTGCTACATCAAAAAGATGCCGCGTAGCGTTATCTATTCTCTCCAGGGTGGCGTTATCAGAAGAGCGGCCTTGCGAAGCAGCGAGGTCAAGGGCCGCCTTGAATTGTTCGGCTGCTTTCGGCAGCGCATTATTTCTTCTGTAAAATACTCCCAGTTCGACAGCACGACGAATTGGGTCAGCGACACTTAAGAGGACCTGCTCTTCTATTTCCTTACGCCTTTGCTCCGAAACGTTTGCCGGGTTAGGTTCAGCCAGAATCTGTTTATAAACCAGAACGGTTGTATTATCCGGGAAGCGGGCTAAAAAGCGATTGACCAAATCCTGGGCTTCGGCTTTGTATCCTTGCTCGATGTAATGTCTGCAAATAGCAATTACAGCGGTTAGTTCAACTGAATTTGGGTCAATTGTCAGCAGTTTTTTCACCAACCCTGCTTCAAGCTGCCTGTAGCTTTTCAGCTCTTCTTCCATTATTTCCAGAGATGCTTGTGGCGCAGCGCCTTTTTCTCCTGCCGGCTCGACCGGCTTGATAACAACACCGGGGCTTTCTTGCAATTCTTTTTGTGCTATAGCAAGTTGTGTCTGACGAATTTTAGCCTGCACAAGCTCTAAGCTGAGTTTAATTGTCTCAAGACTATCTGCATCGGGTCTGCCTGCCAATTCTTCTGCGGCATCGTCAAATTGCTTTGCGCCAATATAAGCCCTGATGCGCAGTATTTTGCTCCTGTCGCTAGGCCAATATTGACTTTCGAAAAAGTTTATCAGGTGCAAAGCTTCATTATAAACCTTCAGTTTCAACAGCACTTCTGTATAATCCAAAAATGCCTCAGGTTTGTTTTCATCTATCTTGTCAGAAGCACCTCTGTTAGCGAGTCTTAATGCAACTGTGAAAAACTCGTTTGCTGCGCCGAGCTCTTCGGTGTTTTCAAAGATTTTAGCTAATCGATAAGCAAGCAGAGAATCTACTCGCTCCAATTCTTTGTTAGTGGACGCTGCTTTAAGCTGCTCGTAAACCGGGTAAAGTTTCCTGATAGCAGCATTTTTATCTCCTTTTGCAAGTTCGAGTAGAGCTTGCCACTTAACAACCTGAGGGTCCTCAGAGCTGCCAAGGAGCTGCTCGATTGCGTGAACTGTCTGCTCAGCTTCTTTTAATAAAGCTGCCTTTTCTGCCTCCGTTACTTTCTCGGGATGTTCGATGGTCTGCTCTATGTAGCAGTTTGCAAGAAAAACGCACAATGCAATCCTATTTACTCTGTTGGCCCAGCTTCGTGGTCCAGTTTCTTCCTGCGCATCGGGCAAAGTAAGCGCGTGTTTTGCATATTCTATTGCCTTATTGAGGTCGGCTTTTTGCCCATAATAACAAAATTTGCGATACGAAATATTGGCCGCATACATTGCATAAACAGCATTATTTTTGTCCGACTCAATTGCGCGTTCGATAGCTTTGCCGGCTTTATCAAGATTTCTGGAGCTGATGGCGGGGTCTGAATAGAATCGAGAGAGCCGCACAAACACCTCCGCGTATGATGGAAACCTATTAGCGAGCGACAGATATTCCTGCTCAAGGGCTTCGATTTGTTCTCTGCCGCCTTTTTGGGCCTCCATAAGTTTCACCGCCAGAAGATTCATATGCGCTCTGGGGTCGGCGTCGGCAACCTTAACTGCCTGCTCTGCAAATCCTCTGGCCTGCCCTACAGCTTTGTCCCTTTCTTCGAGATTACCTCTTGTGGCGAAGATGTCGCCTTTTGTTACCGCCGCCTGCGCTAAATACCAATAGCCATCTACGTTACTTGGGTCAAGCTGCAGCACTTTTTCCAAATCAGCAACTGCTTGCGCAAGATATTCCTCTGGGTTAGTGACCATTCCATATTTTGCCATTTCGAGAGCGGCTCTACCTCTGAGCATATACAAATAGAGGCCCATTTGTTGCCCAGCGGTCTGCCGTTCCACTTGTAGTCCTTGTGTTTCCCATTTGGCTGTATTGTCTGTAAGAAGGTTTGCTTGCTCCACCACCTTTATCATTTCAGATGCTTGCTCTCGAACATCCTGCCAGGCTCGACGTAGGCCGCTGTCAGCCATAATGTAGGTGTATCTTAGTCTGCCGTATCGAGCCTTGACGTCCTTAGGGGTGATGTTGATTATTTCCTCCCAGCATCCGCGGGCGAACCGCCACTGGTCGGTTTCAATATACATATCCACAAGTTTGAAAAGTATCTCTTTTCTGAGGGAATCTGTCTTTGCCAGGTGTCGAGCTTTGTGATAACAATGTTCAGCCCTTTCGTAATCTTTTGCTTGCCAGGCTGCATCGCCTTCTGTGATAAACTTTTCCGGGTCTCGGCTAAAATACAATATTGCCAGGATAGTGCCCAGTGCAACAACTACAAAGATTGCTGAGCCGATAAGAGCAACTTTCTTATTTAACCTCCTCTTTGCCATAGGTTTCCCCTTTTCTTTTACCGAATCTGTTCAAACTCTTACAGGACCCTACATTGCAAATGTTCTAAGGGTTGGGTCCCTTTATATGCGCTAAATACTATTATGTTATCTGTTTATCTACTTCGTCTTTTTCCAGTCAGGCCAATGCTCTTCTTCTAAAATAGGCAAAAGCACAGCTAACAGCTTTTCGCCTGCTGCGACCGATTCCTCCTTGCCCGGTGCGACTAACGTTTGATTAAAAACCAGCTCAACTTTTGAAAAATACGAAAATTTGTTAAAAAGGTTCTTATTTAGTGCGATTCGAGTCTGGCCTCTACTGACGGTGTATTCGCCATTAACTTTGAAAAAATACAAAACCGGAAATTTACTGCTTTCCTCGCCAAAATCCTGCTTTAAACGGCCAAAAACAACATATTTACCATCGATTTTTTTCTCAAAATCGGAATTCTTTATGTTAAACGTCACGCCTTCTTCTGATAATATCTGAAAACCACCTCCCGTATAGCATACTTCCGGCACGTGTGGAACCTTATCGGCTCGCCCATAATAAGTAATAAATAACATAAACTTTTGAACACTAGACTCCGGGGCAGCTTGGGTATCTTCCAGAATACATTGGATATAATCTTGCGTTCCGAGAGCCTTCAAAATGTCCTGGTTTTCGATTTTTAGTTTTTTGCTTACTTTGTATGGAGCTAATTTTTCCTCGTTTAAGGAATCAAAAGATTTTTTGAGCGGCAGGAATTCCTTCTCTATGACTCTAAGTTTTATTGAGGCGCCCGCCGCTACCGCAAGCACTGCTGCGCATATCAAAAAAGCCGGCTGCAAATAAACTCGCTTGTTGCCTCTGTCATCTGCCATCACACACTGCTCTTACGAACGACTATATCCTCAATAACCTGCTCGGTCTCTTCGACAAATAAGCTGGACGTAAACCAGCCAAGAAAACCATATAGGGCAAACGCTAACGGCAGCATTGCAAAACCGAGGGCATCGTGATAGATGCCTTGAGTATAACGAGGGTCGAGCAATACAAATATAAAACCGGTGATGGTGACCCGAACGAGATTACAGAATACCGCTATTGGAATGGTGGAGGCCAACAAAACAAGTCGCTGCCACAAGGGTCTGTAATGGAGATAGGCCATTGCGACGCCAAGCGCCAGGAAGGCCATCAACAGTCGCATTCCGCTGCAGGCCTCTGCGACATCGATTGCAGGTTCTAATCGCTTACCTTTGTAAATCACGTCTATTACAACACCGGTAACAACGGCATCTATATCAGGAAATAAATCCAGCAAATTGCCTGCAATAGTGGCAGATAGTTTCTGCATAGGCATAGTCAGACTGGCGTAGTACTTGCCTGGGAAAGGAATAGCAAAGAGAAGGAAGGCGATTGGCAACCAGGTGTATTTTACCAAGGGCCATCCCCCCAGAAACAATACGATTGCGCCGAGAGAGGCTAAAATGCTAAGACTGCGAAAGTAACCGTAGCCCGAGGGGCTGATTAAATTAAGAAAATAAAATAGAATACTAAAAAGCAGAAAAACCAGGCCGAGGTAATTCGGCTTGGTCTGAAGGTTTAGAATCTGACGTTTATGTTGGTTAATGAAGTAAAAACTAAATAGCGGGATTAGAAAGCCGTGAGACCAACTGCTGTCCGCAAGCCAGCTACGGACAAGCATTCTAAACTCGGCACGAAAAATATAGCACAATAGCCCCCCTATTATTGCCATTTTGAGGTAATTATGGAATCCGAGTTCACGCCACAGTTGTCTTTCTACGGGCGCAGCCGTTCCCTGTCTTTCCACAGTAAATTGAATGGTGTTATCCACGATACTAACAACAAAAAGCCAAAGAATAAGAATCAAACCGTGGGAAATACACGGCCTTTATGCTGCTTGCCCCGTTAGAAAAAATTCATCCTTCGCAAGTCCCTGCTACACAGAAGGAAAACCGCTTTTCTAACGGGGCTTGCCTTATGTTTCCTTTAGAACCATTTGGTTCCACGGGTGTAGTAATCAATATCAGCGAAGTTACGGTCATAAACAAAGCCGAATCCATAAGTGGCTCTGAATGAATTTCGCAAAACTGCGCGCCACATAGAGGTAGCATGCGTGCCTACGTTGATTAAATCGTTCGGTTTAATAAAGAAGTCCGGCTGCTCACCGCTGGCGATTTTATCCAAATCGACCAATACCACTTCTTCTTTTTTCCTGCCAATCCTCCTGACTACCTCACACTTTTTGGGCCAAGCCAAAGGTCCTAATCCACCTGCGGCGGCGATGGCCATTTTCAAAGTCATCGGTCGGCCTGTAATATTAACATAACCCTGGCTGTTAACATTACCCATTATACAGAATTCACCAATAATATCAACAGGCACATGGATTGTATCGCCGGGTTTTATTACGATATTATATCTTGGGTCGCCGGCGAGCAGCCTATCTGCGGGAATTCTTATCAGCCTGGTCTTGGCGGCTTCGGCCCACTCAACTTCGGGCGCAGGCTTCTCCTCGAGCGGCACTATTAGCTCTTCACCGGGTTCGAATTTGATAACCGGCTCTATACGCTTTTCAGGTCCTACTTGCACAGGCGCCCATTTGCCGTTCTGGAAAATCCATTCGATACGCCCCTCTTCCTCCACTGCTGTTTCCCCCGGAGCTGCTGGTGAAGGTGTAGGTTCCGGAGCAATTATTTCCTCAACCCCTACCGGTTCCTCTGGAATCTGGGGAATAACCGGCTCAGCAGGTGCTTCTATTGCTTCTTCGATACCTTTTGGTTGCTCTACCCGCACTTTCGATTTCTCTCGTCCGGGCTGCTCTTCCAGCATCTTGAGGATTTCATCGACATCTATCCGCTCTTTTACCCTCTGCGGCGCAACTGGTTCTTCTACCGGTTTTACTATCTCTTCAACCTCTTCAACTTTTTCCTCTCTCTCCGTGCGCCGCTGAGACAATGACTTGAGTATCTCATCGACATTTATTTCTTCATCTGATACCTGTGGAAGAGTCGGCTCAGGCAACGGTTTTGTTATACCTTCTTCAGGAACCGCTTCTTCAACCTTTTCAGGGCGGCGCCGTTCAGACAATCTTTTCAATATGTCATCGACCTTCGACTGCTCATTTACCTTCGGGCCGGCAGTTGGATTGCTGACAGTAGATGGTCTGACTATTTCTCCAGCACCAGTTGAACCATTTATTCTTCTTTGAGGAGCTGGTGCGGGTGGTGTTCGAACATCTTCTACGCTTATACGCTGAGGTGCTGGCAGCTCCTCGACCGTCTGTATTGTAGATGGCTCTTCAGTTGATACGGATGTTTCCTCGGCTAATACAGATGGCTCCTCGGCAGGTGCAATTAAATCTGTGTGAGGTGTTCCGGCAGCGGTTGTCTGCCCTCTGCGGGAACGTTCGGACAAGGACTTCAGAATGTCTCTAACGCTTACTGACTCATCTTGTATTGCTTCATCTGTTGTTTCCAGGTTAATTTGCTCTGCAAAAGAATTTGTTGTGCTTCTTGCGCTTCCATTGGTTCGGCGACCGTTAGTAGATGGCCTCTCGAAGCCTTGCGGAAAAGTTGCTTGTGCAAGTTCTCTGTCGGTTATCATCTCCGAAGAAGTTATAACAACCCTGCTTTGCGGCCATTGACGCTGTGCTCGAGGCGTTATTATTTCTGGCATTTGAAGCTCAGGCTCGACAATCTCCTCAGGCACGATAATCTCCGGCTCTGAAGTTTCTGGTATGGTAAGTTCCAGCTCAGTAATCCCCGGCCCGGTAATCTCCGGCAAGGTTACCTCTGACTCGGTAATTTCTGGTATGGTAACTTCGGTAGTCTCAAGCCCGGGAATTCGGGGTCTAGCAGCCTTTGGTTTAGTAACTCCGGGTGCAGCAGCCTCCGGAGTAAGAAGCTCCAATTCACCTTCACCCGGCTCTACCGGCAACAGCCCCGGCTCCTTAAACTCCGGGAGTTCCAGCTCACCTTGTTCTTTTTCTTTAGGATAGCGAGAGATATAAATATAGCTTACGTTAAACTGTCTTGGCCCACCGGCTGTTGCAAGAGCATCGGTCAATCTAAAACCATATCGCGGAATCACGTACCTGCCAGGCAGCGGGACACCGTCGCCCAATACCGAAAAGGTGCGCTGCTGCGAGCTAAGCAGAGTGACAACAATTGAGGGCTCTTTCAATACGCTGGGCGAAAGAATGCGCCTTATCTCTTCTTCAAGCTGCGTTTCAGTCAATCCTGCTGCTTCGACAACGCCCACTTCCGGTATGGATAATTTACCAGTCTCAGTAACAACATATTCGTTATCAAACGGGATCCCTTCTTGAAGCAATTCAAAGATGGATACTCTGATAACGTCACCAGAGCGCAAAGCATAATCGGATTCTGCTATCACAGTATCGTTTGGCTTGGGGTCCTGGGCTTGTTCCCACGCAACGGGGGTTTCCTCTGCCACCCCTAAAGTATCCAGTATCACACTGACCGCAGGAACGGGACGGAATCTACCTACCTGTGTGGGGTCGAAAAACTTGTTACTGCAACCGGAGCTAAGAAGCAAAAAAAGCATGGCAGAAGTGCAAGACAAAATATAGCCGGTTCCATACGTTACTGTCACTTGACTTTTCGTTTGTATCCTTTTCATAGCACTAAACTTCCAAAAAACACCGAGCTCAATATTTGTTCTACACTGAACGTGTGTCAAACACACTCTCACTTGATAAAATTTATCGGTTTAATGCTGTGTCGGCTTAACTTTTTTTGGACCGATATACCGGGTAAAATCCGCAAGGGATTAACTGTGGCTTTTTTCACACAGATATCAAAGGGGCGATTTTAGGTAGGATTTTGATGGTCCCCTCTCACAACTGCAAGTTTATAAAGAACTTACAAAACCTGCAGACCTCGTTTATATACTGGCTATACCGCTTCTAATTAGCAAAAAATAATTGATGGTTTGCTTGTGCTGCTTACACGTGAGGGCTTTTATATAACAGTGAGGATATATGCCCTATAATTATTCGAATACCAGCATAGGAAAAGAAAGCGGTGTCGATAAAAAATTGTGTGGCATAAAAAAAATCAACTACATCGCCAGTTTCGTGGGCCAAAGACATTCAGGTGGGAGCTGCTAAGAAAGTAACGGCACCATCTTTTCTGCAAGTGACATTTAACCTGTGGGTGCTCTTTTTTTTTTATTAACTGCGAGCCGGTTACTTAAAGCTGACCTGGGCCACTCGCTTTGGCAAGGCGCCTTGGGCATCGGTTCTAAATACCTCTATTTTTGTAGGAAGCAAAACCCCCTTCTTCTGGACCTGACCATAATCAAAAGCCCGAACGATAAAAAACTTCCCGCTCTCAACATCAGCAAGGTAGATGACATCAACCAGGGAGCTATCGGTATTTTGACAGAAAACCACTTTAGACCAATAAGGCTCAGGAGCTTTAATGTTCCTGTGCTCCCTACCTGTGGAGCTTTGTCGGTCAACTGTGTCCGTTTGTTCAACAGCTTGATACCACTGCCCTTGTATTCTGACCGGCTCAGAGGCCCTGGTAAACTCAGCAAACCTGTCCAGAAAGCGGATGGGGGCAGTAGTGATAGTCAGCATCGCATCGGCGAGGTCGCGCTGGATTACAAGAGATGGCAGCGTGTTAACCACTTCGGCACCAGTTGATATACTGAAGCTGCCCTGCGACAATTCACACACGAATCGTCCTTGCGGCTCGACGGCTGAAATACTAATAGAATTCGACCATGGATAAATCTGGTAATGCTGCTCTGTGAGATAGAAGCTGCCATCGGGCTGATATAAAGTTACCACGCCGTCAAGCTCTAATTTTGTTGTTCTCGCCCACTCCTGGAGGCCGCCGGTAGCGACAATCGCACCAGAGACATAATCAGATGGAACAGGAAGCGCCTCAAGGTCTGGACCGATAGCTAATACATCGACATCTTTCTGGTATTGCTGACGACAGCCTGTTAGAACAAGAGCCGTCATAAGAACCAGGCAAACCGTTTTTAATAACTGACCAATCATCTAATTACCCTGCATTTTGTATCGGTTATTATTGTATCGAGCTTTATGCATCGGGACCACAGCTCAACTTCGCGAGCTGCTCCATCAGAGCATACCTCTGTGCAGCATCTTTTTTAGCGAGTTTAATCAATTGGGCGGCAAGCTCCGGCTTTGATTGCTTGAGCGTTCTGTAACGGTTCTCGCCGTATGCATACACTTCGAAGTCAAGCGTTGGAGCTTTTGAATCGAGCTGGAGCGGATTTTTGCCCTGCTCTTTAAGCCGCGGGTCGAATCTAAACAGCGGCCAATGGCCGGACTCGACTGCCTTCTTTTGCTCCTGGTAACCATTTGTCATATCGATGCCGTGCGCAATGCACTGGGAATATGCAACTATAAGCGAAGGACCGGGGTATGCTTCAGCCTCGACAAAGGCCTTTACTGTTTGAGCGGAGTTTGCACCCATCGCCACTTTGGCGACATAGATATTGCCGTAAGTCATAGCCAAAAGCGGGAGGTCTTTCTTGGCGGATGGTTTTCCTGCTGCTGCAAATTTTGCAACTGCCGCTCTGGGTGTGGATTTGGACATCTGCCCTCCGGTATTGGAATACACCTCTGTATCAAGGACGAGGACCTTTACATTAGCTCCGCTGGCAAGGACGTGGTCAAGTCCGCCGTAGCCGATGTCATAAGCCCACCCGTCGCCGCCGAGCGCCCAGACGGACTTACGCACAAGATAATCTGCGAGCGGCAAGAGATGATTGCACTGGGGGCAAGGATTTTTTGAGCACTGTTTTTTGAGGCTATCGATGCGTGCGCGCTGCTGCTCGATGGCAGATTGTGCCGGGTCGTCGGCAAGAGCAGCCGCCTGAATATCTTGAGCCAGTTTTGCATCAACACATCCGCTCTCCGCCGCTTTGCCTAACAACTGAAGCTCACGCTCTTTGAATTTGTCGATTGTCAGGCGCATCCCCATCGCAAATTCAGCGGTATCCTCAAAGAGACTGTTGCTCCAGGTAGGCCCCCTGCCATCGGCTCTGGTGGTATAGGGCGTGGTTGGGAGATTACCGCCGTAAATCGATGAGCAGCCGGTTGCATTTCCGATGAAGGCCCTATCGCCAAATAGTTGAGTGAGCAGCTTGACGTAGGGTGTTTCGCCGCAGCCTGCGCACGCGCCGGAATACTCGAAGAGCGGCTGTATCAACTGGCTCCCCTTTACAGTATTGGGTTTGAAAAGTTTTGGGTCGGTGTTTGGAATCGAGAGGAAAAATTTGTAATTTTCGCGTTCCTGCTGACGGAGCGGCTCCTGGAGGGCCATATTTATGGCTTTTTTACCTGTGGGCTGTTTATTGGCATCCTTTTCCTGCGCAGGACAACAGGCAACACAGGCGCCACAGCCGGTGCAGTCCTCGGGAGCTACCTGGACGGTGCACTTCAATCCGGCAAACTCTTTTCCTTTTGCATCGGCACTTTTGAATGTCGGCGGGGCATCTTTGAGATACTTCGGGTCGTAATTTTTAATTCTTATAGTGGCGTGGGGACAGACCAAAGAGCAAGTGGCACATTGAATACAAATATCGGGTTCCCATTGTGGGATATTGACAGCGATGTTTCGCTTTTCATACCGGGTGGTGCCGACCGGAAATTTGCCATCGACCGGCAATTTGCTGACCGGCATCTTATCGCCGCGAAGCGCCATTAGCTCGGCGGTAACGCTCTTTACAAAATCCGGCGCATCATCCGAGACGGTCGGCGGCATCTTTATCTTGCTTGTAACTTTGCCGGGGACCTTAACTTCATATAGCCTGGCAATCGCACCATCCACAGCGGCGTTGTTCATATCAACAACCTTCTGTCCCTTCTTGCCGTAAGAGTGCTGGATGGCATCTTTGATGGCCTTGATTGCAATATCGAGCGCGATGATGTTGCTGATTTTGAAAAAGGCGGTCTGCATAATGACGTTGATTCGAGCGCCGAGGCCAAGCTCCCCAGCGAGAGACATTGCATCTATAACATAGAACTTTAACTTTTTGTCGATAATCTGTTTTTGCACCTCCTGCGGCAAGGTGTCCCAGACCTCATCTTTATTGTGGAGACTTGTCAGCAAAAATGTGGCGCCCTCACGAGCGGCAGAGAGCATATCATATTTTTCGAGAAAGCTCGGGTTATGGCAGGCAATAAAATCAGCTTTGGTAATGAGGTAGGGTCTTTGAATGATACGTTCGCCGAACCGAAGGTGCGAAATGGTAACGGTGCCGGCTTTTTTGGAGTCATAGACAAAATAGCCCTGAGCGTAATTATCGGTAAGCCGGCCGATAATTCCGATGGAGTTGTGATTGGCTCCGACGGTGCCATCTGAGCCGAGGCCATAAAACATTGCGCGGAAAAGACCTTCCCCGGAAATCTCAAAGGATTCATCAACTTCCAGACTGGTATTTGTTACATCATCAATAATACCCACTGTGAAACCGTTTTTGGGCCGGGCGGCATCGAGATTATCGAACACGGCCTTTACCATAGCCGGGGTAAAGTCTTTTGAGCCGAGACCATAACGTCCGCCGACGATAAGTGGATATTCTTTGAAGGGCGCTTCGCCTATCTCCATAGCTTCGCCGATGGCGGTGCGGACATCCAGATATAATGGTTCGCCCAGAGAACCTGGCTCTTTTGTTCTGTCGAGCACCGCAATCTTCTTTACGGTTTTTGGCAAAGCGGCGATAAAATCCTTTCTGCTGAATGGCCGATAGAGCCGGACCTTCACCACACCAACCTTCTGACCTTTGGATGCCAGATATTCCACCGTCTCGTGAATCGTATCGGCTGCGGAGCCCATAACCACGATAACCTTCTCTGCGTCCTGCGGGCCGACATAATCAAACAGGTGATATTGCCGACCTACAAGTTTTGCAAATTTGTCCATCGCCTCCTGGACGATTTGCGGCGTGGCAAGATAGTATTTATTCACCGCTTCTCTTCCCTGGAAATAGACATCAGGGTTTTGTGCTGTGCCGGAAATCTGTGGTCGGTCCGGCGTCAAGGCCCTTGCTCTGTGGCAGGCAACAAGCTCATCATCAACCATTGCGCTCATATCATCAAAGGTCAGCTCCTCGACCTTCTGGATTTCGTGGCTGGTTCTGAAGCCATCAAAGAAATGAATAAACGGGACCAGGGAGGCGAGCGTCGAGCGTTGAGCAATAAGGGCCATATCCATAACCTCCTGAACGCTGGATGAACAAAGCATAGCAAAGCCGGTTTCGCGGCAGGTCATTACATCGGAATGGTCGCCGAATATGGAAAGCGCGTGACAGGCTAACGAACGTGCGGAGATGTGAAAGACAGTCGGCAGAAGCTCGCCGGCAATTTTATACATATTTGGAATCATCAACAGAAGCCCCTGCGAGGCGGTGAATGTGGTGGTAAGGGCGCCGGTCAATAGCGCACCGTGAACCGCTGCGGCTGCACCGCCTTCCGATTGCATCTCGGTAACGGAAGGCACTGTGCCCCAGATATTGACCTCGCCGGCAGCCGTCTTTTCATCGGCGATTTCTCCCATAGGAGAACTAGGGGTGATTGGATATATTGCGATAACTTCGTTTGTTGCGTGCGCGACGTGTGCGGCTGCCGCATTGCCGTCAATCATAACCATTTTGCGTTTCATAACTTCTCCACTTTCAATAAATTCTTGCCACGAAGACACTAAGATTACAATACGTTTTTATCTTGTGCCTTTTCGTGGCTAATTTTGCCTGCCTTCTTAATTATTTTTTGCCATAAAAAAGCACAAGAATATCAAAATCTAATTCAATAACTCTTCTGTGACTTTTGCGCCTTTTCGTGGCTAATTTCCTTTATAGTTCCCTGCCCTGCACTTATTGCACTAAAAAAAGTTTTTATACTCTTTTTTGTAAAACCAAGCAATAAAATTTCGCCGAAATCAATCAAAAACCTCCCTTTTTCTGCCTGCACTGCAAAAAACAGGCAATTTTTCCTTGACAATCTGCCATCCCGCCGGTTATATTGAAGCTAATCATACATAAAAACTTTTCCACGGAGGGTATTAAAATCAGATTTGAGTCTGGCAAGGGACGAATGGCTTTGTTCTGCGCCAAGATTTTCTTTCATTGCGCTGATGGTATTAGGAGGAGGTAATGAAAATGGCAAATGTAAGAATGACAACGTGGTTAATGGTAATGGTATCAGTGGTTTTTGGGTTTGGTCTGCCGGAGGCACAGGCGACAGTCGTGTTCAACGATGGCGGGACACACACAGTCGATTGGGCGATTTACGACTATGTGTGGGTTCAAAATAGCACCCTAAGCCAGCCAACTACACTTAATTTAGTGACAGGCGGTTTCATAAGTCAGTGTTTGGATATCTATGACAGCAGTCGGGCAAACGTCTCTGGCGGTTCGATACACCACTCTTTGAATGCCTATGACAGCAGTCAGGTAAATATCTCGGGCGGGTCGTTCGGCGGCAGTTTGATTGCCGATTTCAGCAGTCAGGTAAGAATATCCGGCGTGTCGATAGACGAGTCTTTGTTTGCCTACAAAAACAGTCAGGTAAATATTTCCGGCGGGTCGATACACCACTCTTTGATTGCTTATGAATACAGTCAGGTAAGCATCTCCGGCGGGTCAATAAGCGAAGATTTGCTTGCCTCGGGCAACAATCAGGTAAGCATCTCCGGCGGGTCGATAGGCGGGGGTTTGAATGTCTATGCCTTCAGTCAAGCAAATATCTCCGGTGGGTCGATAGGTGGGGGTTTGTATGCCCTTAACAGCAGTCAGATAACTATCTATGGCAGCGGGTTCAACTATCCCTACGGGACTCTTACAGGTAGGGGTCTTCTTACCGGCACATTAGCCAGTGGAGAGATAATCAATAATGCTTTTTATGTCTACGGCAACGCCAGAATCGTTCTTGTTCCTGAACCGGCCACGTTATCCTTCCTTGCACTGGGAGTTTTATTCACCACCCTGAGGGCAAAAATGAGGAGGTAAAATGAACACAAAAACAGAACTAATTGTGCTGGCCTTCATTTTGGCCATTGCAGTCCCCGCCCACCCTGCAATTGCCTACTACAAGCTCATCGACCTCGGCACCCTGGGCGGAACGAATAGTTGTGCCTATTCAATCAACAACCACGGTCAGATTGTGGGGTATGCCTATGACAGTTCGGAAAAGTGGAGAGCTACTCTGTTCGACCCAACAGGCGGTGGAAACAATATCAAGCTTAGCGGGCAGTTAAGCGAGGCATGGTCAATCAACAACAACGGTCAGATGGTGGGGTCCGTCTATGACAGTTCGAAAAAGTGGAGAGCTACCCTGTTTGACCCTACCGGCGGCGGAAAAAATATCGACCTCGGCACTCTGAGTGGGCCGGACAGCCAGGCATTTTCAATCAACAACAATGGTCAGATTGTGGGATGGGCTAAGAACAGTTCAGAAAAATGGAGAGCTACGTTGTTTGACCCAACAGGCGGTGGTAAAAACATCGACCTGGGTACTTTAGGCGGAGAAGAAAGCTGGGCACAGTCAATCAATGATTACAGTCAAATTGTTGGAGGGGCCTATTGGAGAGCCACTTTGTTCGACCCGACCGGCGGTGGAAATAATATCGACTTAGGCACTCTGGGAGACACCGAGAGTTGGGCCTTGTCAATCAACAACAATGGCCAGATAGTGGGGTATGCCAATGACTTCTCAGGAAACTATAAAGCTACCCTGTTTGACCCAACTAGCGGTGGAAACAATATCGACCTCGGCACTCTGGACGGATGGGGCAGTTGGGCCTATTCAATCAACAACCTCGGTCAGATTGTGGGAAGTGCAGAGGATAGTTCAGGAAATTGGAGAGCCACTTTGTTTGACCCAATCGGTAGCGGGAATAATATCGACTTAAACACTCTAATCGACCCCAGTTTGGGCTGGACGCTTACGCACGCATATTCAATCAATAATAATGGCTGGATTGTGGGTAGTGGGATAAATCCTGATGGTTATACCAGAGCCTATCTTCTTATCCCCGAACCCGCCACAATAGCATTACTCGGTCTATGTATTTTGTTGGCCACAAAGAAGCACAAAAAAACTAAAATTTAATCAATAATCTTCTTTGTTCCTTTTGTGCCTTTTCGTGGCTAAAATTCTCTGCGACCTCTGCGTTCTCCGCGGTGAGAAATATCGCTTTTTGCAGTGGTTGGCCCTGTTTTATTAAGAAAACGTGATAAAAAGAGGCTCGAAAGTGAAAATCAGGCCTTTTAGCGGCAAATTTTACCGAAAAATCGCAGAAAATTTGTTGCTTTTTCTAAGAATTATGCTACAATACTATACCGATAGAATAAAGTGTGGGGTAGTTATAAGCTGCCCCGTATATAAACTGAACTAACTATAAATTTGGAGAAGGGTAAGGGGTAAGATTATGTCAAGACGAATTTTTTGTAAAGTCCTGTTAGTAGTCGTAGCGGTTTTTGCGGTCTTGGTGCTTTCAGGCATTTTGTCTGCCCAGGGCAACAGCGGCAACGCCTTTGAACGCGTAAAGGATGTCCAGGAGAAGCACACCGCCCGCCTTATGGCAATTAAGGGCGTGGTCGGCACCGCTATTGGACACGACCAGGAAGACAGGCCTGACATCAAGGTCTTCGTAGAAGGGCCGGGAGTAGCCGGCATACCTAAAAAACTCGACGATGTTTCCGTTGAGGTGGTAGTTACAGGTAAAATCTACGCGCTCCCAAAACCTGAAGGCAAACCCGGCGGCGGAACCACTATTGACCCTAAGGCTCGGTTTCCCCGGCCGGTGCCGATTGGCGTCTCAACCGGTAATGAAGGTGAGATCTCCTCCGGAACAATCGGCTGTAGAGTAACCGATGGAACCAATGTGTATGCCCTCAGCAACAACCATGTTTACGCCTTAGAGAATGATG
>Ga0315293_10000610_pt1 | contig 33685 bp, 26 predicted proteins | sample YL17G13_20_MG_FD_203071 | JGI IMG/M metagenome (GOLD analysis project Ga0315293, IMG submission 203071) | Sediment microbial communities from Yellowstone Lake, YNP, Wyoming, USA - YL17G13_20 | ecosystem: Environmental > Aquatic > Freshwater > Lake > Sediment | place: USA: Wyoming | collected... | reverse complement strand
GTTACAATAATCAATTGGTTGCTTTACCTTCTTTAAATTCAAATTTACAAATATTACATTGTTACAATAATCAATTGGTTGCTTTACCTTCTTTAAATGTAAATCTACGAAAATTACATTGTCAACATAATCAATTAGCATCTTTACCCACGTTAAATGTAAATCTACAAGAATTGTATTATAATAATAATCCTATTTATGAAATAATAGATAGCAATAATTTATTTATTATAAATAACAAATTACAAATATTACACAAATTTTGTAATTTATATTATTGTTTAAAATTTAAAACACAATTTAGGGATTTATTATGGAAAAATATAAGAGAACCCAAAATTATGAAAAAGTACCATCCTAGTTATTTGAATAAATTATTAATAGATGATGTCGAAGGTACAGAAGATATAGACATGGTTTTAAATAGTTGGCTGTAATATTTTAAACAAGTATTTAAAGGGTAAAGAGGTGAATATCTTTATAACATTTAGAAAGGTGTAATAAAGATATACTGAATAAAATTAATTCCTTAATATAATATAAATGAGTTGTCCAAATGCTACAGCACCAATAGATATAAGTATGTCAAAAATTACTGGCAAATGTGATTTAAAATGTGCTTATAGTTTTAATTACAATAATAGTTCTTGTTTGGCTACAAATCGGGGTAATTATATATCAATTTCATACGATAAATCTTCATCTCCTCCAGTATTATATAATGCCTTACAATTTGATGTTAAAGAAATCAGATTATACATTCCTTCATTACATTCATATAATGATTCTAAAAAAGATGGTGAATTAATTATTGTTCATACATCTAATACAGGAGATATACCTTTGTTAGTTTGTATTCCAATAAAAACTAATAATACATCTAGTAAAAGCGCACTATTGTTTAATAACATAATAAATACTATTGCTTCTAGCGCTCCTTCTGAAGATGAAGCAACTAATGTTAATATTCAAAATTTTAATTTAAATTTGTTAGTTCCAAAAACACCTTTTTTTTCATATTCAGGTACAGAACCATATCAACCTTGCAGTGAAAATGTTAATTATATAGTATTTACTTCATCATTAGATATAACGTCAAATGCATTAACAAAACTACAATCAATAATACGAAGTAATCCATATAATATTAAAACTGGTCCTAATTTATTTTATAATGATAAGGGTTCAACTAGCAAAGGTTCTAATTTTAACTCGCAAGACATATACATTGATTGTCAACCGGTAGGTTCATCAGACGAAACAACCCAAATAGTAACTGATATGGGTGTGAGTGTGGATACTAAAGATTGGTTAAATAATCCTTTAGTAAAGTTATTTTTAGGTTCATTATTGTTTATTACAATATTATTTGTTATAAAGTATTTATTAGATATGTTAAAACCGACAACAAAAGGTGGATCCAACAATTATTTTACAAGTTTACAAAATACTTAAAGGTTCAGCGTCATGCGTATCATCTAATATTGGTCTAAATGGTGCCTTTACATATTCAGTGTTAAATTTTTGATTTGCCATTTTTTTAACAACTTCTTGCTCTAAAGTATAAGCAAATTGATTTGTAGGAGTAAAAGGAGTCCACTTTTTTGATTCTGTTGGGTAATACTCTTCTAAACCAGCCATTCCAGTTTGAACTGAAGAACTTTTAATCAATTGATAAGCAACTAACAAAGCCAAAATACCTAAAATTGGTTTTGAATATGCAAACAACATTAACGCAACTAAAACTACTACTATTTTTCCTATTGTTGAATCAACTATTGTGGCCGCTTGTTCTGGCATTTTATAACCCATCACTAAATATAAAACAAATAGTGAGGCAAGAACTAGTTCTGGCATATTTTTTTTTGTAAATAAATCTTTCAAAGAATCCATCTTATATATAATATACTTTTAAAAAAACTTATGAATTATATTTAAAGAAACAATCTAAAAATATTATTCTAAATATACTTAGTTGAAATGAATCAAAAAACAAATAATAAAGAAATTATTACTTGCTTTACAAGTTTACAAAATACATATTTAGGAAATAAAGGATATACTATACTTAAATCCGAAATGTCTATTAAACAACAACTTTCATTAAAAGAAATGCTTATGGTTAAACCATTTGTTCCTGGTTCACCTGTTCAAGTTCAAAAATCATTCCCAGCGTATAGGGAATCTGAAAAAAAAATATATATTCCACGTTATTTTGGGGAAGAATTGTTTGGACCTGTTAAAAATATTAAAATTACAGAAGGAAATGATATTAATTTAGAATTTAAAGGAACTTTAAGAGAAAATCAGGTTCCTGTTGTAAATAAATATTTAGACCACATTACAAATGGTGGAGGAGGATTACTTGAATTACCATGTGGATTCGGTAAATGTTTAGGAAAAGGAACCAAAGTAATATTATATAATGGAAATGTTGAGTTAGTTGAAAATATACAAATTGGCGATTTATTAATGGGAGATGATTCAACACCCAGAAAGGTATTATCATTAGCGAGAGGTAGGGAACAAATGTATAAAATTAGTAGCAAAAAAGGAGATGAATATATATGTAATGAAAGTCACATATTGTCATTAAAGTCTTCCGTAAATCATAGTAAAAAAATACAAAAGGGCGATATAATAGATATATCAGTTAAAGACTATTTAGGATTACCAAAATCTTTTAGAACTTCATTATTAGGATATAAAGTTGGAATTAATTTTCCTGAAACTCATGTAGATTTTGATCCTTATTTGTTAGGTTATTGGCTCGGAGATGGTGCAAGTAAAGGTCCTCTAAAAGAAGGTTGTATTATTAAATATATTGTAGACTTATGTAAAACAGAATATACGGACCTCTATTTAAGTTATATGTCTCAATTTAGAATTTGTAGTTTAAAAAAAGATAATAGATTCATGAGAATTTTAAGAAATAATAATTTAATTAACCATAAACATATACCATATAATTATAAATGTAATAGTAGAAATATACGACTGAAGGTTTTAGCTGGATTAATTGATTCAGATGGATATCATAAAAATAATTATTATGAAATTATACAAAAAAATAGTTTATTAACTGAAGATATAGTATATTTATGTAGGTCATTAGGGTTTGCGTGTTATGCACAAAATGGTCCAAAAGAAGGCGAATATAATAGAATTAGTATATATGGTTCTGGATTAGAGGAAATTCCTCTGTTATGTAAAAGAAAAATATCTAACAAAATACAACAAATAAAAAACTCTCTTGTTTATCGGTTAAATATAGAGAAGTTAGAAGTAGATGATTACTATGGGTTTGAAATTGATGGAAATAGAAGATTTGTTTTGGGCGATTTTAATGTAACGCATAATACCTCAATAGGTCTTAACTTGGTAAGTCGTCTCAATAAAAAAACATTAGTAATAGTTCATAAAGAATTTCTTATGAATCAATGGATTGAACGCATTGAACAGTTCTTACCTAACGCTAGAATTGGCAAAATTCAAGGACAAATTATTGATATTGATAACAAGGATATTGTTCTTGCTATGTTACAAAGTTTATCAATGAAAGATTATCCTAGCACCTTATTTGATAGTTTTGGATTCACTATTATTGATGAAGTTCATCATATTTCTTCTGAGGTATTCTCTTGTGCGTTATTTAAACTAGTTACAAAATATATGCTAGGATTAAGCGCCACAATGAATCGAAAAGATGGCACCACAAAAGTATTTAAAATGTTCCTTGGTGAAGTTGTGTATAAACAGGAAAGAAGTAAAGATGAAAATGTTATTATTAGAGGAATTACATATCAAACAAAAGATGATGAATTCAATGAATTAGAATTAGACTTTAGGGGACAAACTGCCTCATCTAAAATGCTTAGCAAAATATGTAATTATAATTATAGATCTGAATTTATTCTTAAAGTTTTAAAAGATATGCTTGCCGAAAATCCTAAACAACAGATTATGATGATAGCATCATATAAAAATATTTTATCTTACATGTTTAACGCTATTAAACATCATAATATTAGTACAGTAGGATATTATGTTGGAGGAATGAAAGAATCCGCATTAAAAGAAAGTGAAACAAAACAAGTTGTACTTGCTACGTATAGTATGGCTAGTGAGGGATTAGACATTAAATCATTAACAACCCTTTTTATGATCACACCAATGACAAATATTGAACAATCGGTTGGAAGAATATTACGACAAAAACATGAATTTGCACCTGTTGTTGTTGATATTATTGATAGTCATGATAATTTTCAAAGACAATGGTTAAAAAGAAAAAGTTTTTATAAAAAACAAAATTATAAAATAATTCAAACTAATAGTTTGGATTATGCCTCTGATGCCTCTAAATGGAAAGTAATATATGAACCAACTAATTATAAACCTAGAAAAAGTAAAGAACCAAAAAAAGAGATATTGCAACCAAGTAGTCGTAGTTCATCTGATAAAAGTATAGCAGAAGATACCAATTCGGAAGATGAAGAAGAAGAATGTGATAATAATGATCAAAAAGATAAAGTAAAATCAGGAGTTTGTTTATTACAAATTAAGAAAACACCTAAAAATTAATTATGTTGCATTGAATTCATTTGTCATAATAAAATAATATATATATTAATGTATATATTATTTATAAGAACCAACTATCATTGAGAAAATTTCAAAATTTTAAAAAGTCGATTGGGTTTTTGAAAATGGACATTTTTAAAAATGTCTAAAATGAGAAACCTGAAATCTTTTTTGAAAATTCAAAATTATTTTTACCATTGTGACGAGAATGCTCTTAAATTTTAACAAAATATTTTAAAATGTGGATATATTTATTTGGCATTTTTGCAAAAAACAAGATTCTCAAGGATACAAAAAAATGCCGAAAAATGCCGAAAAATGCCAAATAAAATAATTGATTATTTGTGATGCTAATTGCTTTAAATTTAAAAAGTTAAATAAAATAAATGCCACTTAAATATACAAGGATACAAAAAAAGGTACAAAGGATACAAGGGAATTATTAATAAAAGGAACCAACTATCATTGAGAAAAATTCAGAATTTTAAAAAGTCGATTGGGTTTTTGAAAATGGACATTTTTAAAAATGTCTAAAATGAGAAACCTGAAATCTTTTTTGAAAATTCAAAATTATTTTTACCATTGTGACGAGAATGCTCTTAAATTTTAACAAAATATTTTAAAATGTGGATATATTTATTTGGCATTTTTGCAAAAAACAAGATTCTCAAGGATACAAAAAAATGCCGAAAAATGCCGAAAAATGCCAAATAAAATAATTGATTATTTGTGATGCTAATTGCTTTAAATTTAAAAAGTTAAATAAAATAAATGCCACTTAAATATACAAGGATACAAAAAAAGGTACAAAGGATACAAGGGAATTATTAATAAAAGGAACCAACTATCATTGAGAAAAATTCAGAATTTTAAAAAGTCGATTGGGTTTTTGAAAATGGACATTTTTAAAAATGTCCAAAATGAGAAACCTGAAATCTTTTTTGAAAATTCAAAATTATTTTTACCATTGTGACGAAAATGCTCTTAAATTTTAACAAAATATTTTAAAATGTGGATATATTTATTTGGCATTTTTGTAAAAAACTAGATTCTCAAGGATACAAAAAAATGCCGAAAAATGCCAAATAAAATAATTGATTATTTGTTATGTTAATTGCTTTAAATTTAAAAAGTTTAATAAAATAAACGCCATTTAAATATACAAGGATACAAAAAAAGGTACAAAGGATACAATGCCGATGCATATTGAACTTGTAATTTCTGATTTACTATTGTGGGCAATCTTATGTTAAAATGGTTTAATATATTTAAAAGTGCGATTGTTTATACTATTTTGTGAAAAATAGTTTAGAAATATAATATAAATGGTACATATGGATACAAATTTAATGCCAAAAATGCCAAATAAAAATTATTGTGAATATTGTGACTTTGAATGCTCTAAACAATCTAATTTTATAAAACATACGACAACGTCTAAACATATAAACAGATACAAAATGATACAAAAAGATACAACAATGATACAAAAAGATACAAATATGATACAAAAAGATACAAATATGATACAAAATGATATATTAATAACTAAAAAATATAAATGCGATTGTGGTAAGGCATTTTTTTATCATTCTGGATTATGGAGACATAAAAAAACATGCATAGACAATGAATACATAGAAATTGAAAAAATGGTGTCTGCAAATAATGAACCAACTGACAAAGAGTTAATGATGTTATTAATAAAAGAAAATAGCGAAATGAAAAAAATGATGATGGAAATTATTAAAAATGGAACACATAATACTAACAATAGTCATAATAAAACATTTAATTTACAATTTTTTCTTAATGAACAATGTAAAGATGCAATAAATGTAACAGATTTTGTTAATTCAATTCAGTTACAATTGGAAGATTTAGAAGAAACCGGTAGATTAGGATATGTAGATGGTATATCACGAGTTGTAATAAAAAATTTAGATGATATGAATACACATAAAAGACCAATTCATTGTTCTGATTCAAAAAGAGAAATATTATACATAAAAGATAATAATCAATGGATAAAAGAAAATGAAAATAAAGATACTATGATAAAAATAATAAAGCAAGTAGCAAATAAAAATATAAAAAATATACCAGAATGGGTTAAAGCACATCCAGATTGTTTGAATTCTGAATCAAAACAAAACGACAAATATTTAAAAATAGTATCAAACTCGATGTCAGGATCAACAAAAGAAGAGCAACAAAATAATATTAACAAAATAATCTCAAAAGTAGCCAAAAGGGTAATTATTAATAAATAGGAACCAACTATCATTGAGAAAATTTCAAAATTTTAAAAAGTCGATTGGGTTTTTGAAAATGGACATTTTTAAAAATGTCCAAAATGAGAAACCTGAAATCTTTTTTGAAAATTCAAAATTATTTTTACCATTGTGATGAAAATGCTCTTAAATTTTAATAAAATATTTTAAAATGTGGGTATATTTATTTGGCATTTTTTAAAAAATATAGATTCTCAAGGATACAAAAAAAATGCCAAAAAATGCCAAATAAAATAATATATTATTTGTGATGCTAATTGATTTAAATAACAAAGGTTAAATACCATAAACATACAAGAGGATACAAAAAGGGTACAACAGGATACAAAAAAATACATTAAAACATATATTATTTTAAAGTATTTTATAAAAGTATTTTAAAACCACCCTCTACTGGCAAATCCAGAACCACTTCCAGAGTTTCCATACGCATTTTTGGCATAATGATTTAAATTATCCGGTTGTTCGTCTACTTTATTATATACAGGAGGATTTGCTAAAGCGCTATCTCTAGAAGTTAATGGGCCACCAAGAGAATAAGTATTGCTTAAACTTCCATTATTATTTTGATATTGAGCATATCCGCTAGGATAATTATGTGTTCCGCCTTTAAGTGAACGTCTAGATGATCGTGAACGTCTTGATAAACGTCTAGCATATTTTGAACGCACCCGACTCTTCATTCGTTTAAGTTTTCTTCTAATTGTTTTTTTCGAACCCTTCATTTTATACTTTGTTGATATTTTATTTATTTTTTTACGATTAATTTTGCCTCCTGTTTGTTTACATGGAGGATAAATTCCTGCCGCACTTTGAATATTACTACCAGCAGAACCTAACGCGTGTGAACCATTAGGCATTGCATTATTTGTAAAAAAATTGCCATCTCCATTTGAACTATCTATATTAACTAAATTATTGTTATTAAACATTATATATTATCCTTAGACATTTAATAATTTTGTAAAAGGGTTTTAATAGAAATAATATTATCATTTTTGCTAGCTAAACTAATAGGAACCCAACGTTTAAATTTACTATTATATTCACAATTCATCTTAAATGAAATATCTAAATAAACATATTTGTCTTCTTTATTATCTTGAAATTCTTCTTCATCATCGCTTTCTTCTATAGCATCTAAATTTTCATTTTCTTTAATTTTTCTAAATAATTTATTCATCATTACACTTGTGTTATAATTTGGAATAAAAGCAATATCATAAAAAACTTCTGATCCATCTTTATAAATAAATAAATTATAAATATCGGGTTCAATATCAGCAGTTATTTTAAAAATTGCGTTATTATGATGATAACCTGGTTTAATATATTTCATAGAATATATTTTTTTAATATCAAAATAACGAAACTTAATTTCACTTATTTTATAAGGCAATAGTTGAATTTCTTTAAGAATTAATTTTAAGTCATTAAATATTAAAGGTAATCCAAATGTAGTAAATTTGTCAGTTAAAGCAGTTTGACAAATGTCATTCTTAAAAATATCTCTTAATATTTCAAGTTTTGAAATATATTTTAAATTAATGCAAGATTTTCCTACATAATAATATAAATCTTCTATACAAAAATAACTCTTATTTTTACAATGTGAAAATAATGTTCCATAAAATATAGTACCTAAAGCAAGTGTATCAGTAAAATCGGCATTAACTATTTGAACATTAACAATATTATTATTTTCACTAATTTGTAATAAAAAACAAGCACTTTTATTTTTATAAGTAGTAAACCATGCAAAATATTTATTACCCTCTGGAATAGCTAAAACAATATTAGCGCCATAAACTTTCTTATGTGTAATAATGTCATAAGAAAGTTCAAACTTTGGAAAATATTGTAATGCAAATTGTGTGATGTCTATAGTCTTGGACATTATAATATAATTGTAATTATATCTTTAAGTAAATTTTATTAAAAATTTGCATTAAAATTAGAAAAGTGTCTATCATTTCCATTTCCCTCCCCCATATTTTTGTTTAATTGTTTTTTTAAAAAAGATTTTAATTCATCTTTCATAGAATCATTGTTTAAAGGCAATAGTTCTACATTTGTATATCCTATAGAGGATGACGAAGGCATAGAAGAGGAAGAGGAATCCGATTTATTTAAAATAGTATCATAAATATGTTGATATTTTTGATTAGGAGAATTGACTAAATCTTTAATTTTGGGCACTGTTAATGTTGATTTAAAAAATAGTATCAAATGATGTACCAAAAAAATAAATATAATAGAAATTAAAGAAATTTGTATAATCCAACTTAACATAATATATTGAAATATTTGTTTAGTTTAAATAGAACATATTATAAATGTATAACTTGTATTAAAAGTGAAAAAATAATAATATAACAATTAAACAATTTAAACCTATGTTACATTAATTATGCATAATTATGTCTCAATCATTAAGTGTAATAATTGTTGATAAATGTGGGGTATTAAAAACATTAAAAGTTAAGGATTATAAAGTTGATGAACTTTATAAAAAATGTGGGTTTAAAAAAGAAGAAGGGTTTAGTTTACAGGTTGAATGGAATGTAAAACTTGATAGTCAAAAATATGTAATTCAAATGTATGGAAAACTAAATGGAAAGGCTAATGTGGAAAATAAATATGATTTTCCGCCTCCAGTTGATAACAAATTATATTTTGGTTCTTGTGCATTGGTTGGCATGATTAAAGACAATACAAATATCAATTCTAATATAAATTTAAGTCTAGATTTATGGAATAAAATATATGAAAAATTGTTTGGTGGATTTGAAAATTTGGCATTAACATGTAATGAAGATGATGAAGAGGAAGATGAATTAACAAATATTCCAAAAAACCTGAAGACTAAAAAAGGTGGTTATTTAAAAGATGGGTTTGTAGTTGATAGTAGTGATGCAGAAGAAGAGTCTAGTTCAGATAATGAAAGCGATGAACCAAGTTATACTAGCGGTGATGTTGAAGAAGAAGAACTGGTTTTAGAAGATTTAGGTTCAGAACTATCTGAAGAATCTTATATTGAATAATTATAATAAATTGTCTGGTATTTGAAAACTTATAATAAAAAATTGATTATTATTTAAATATAATACATCATAGTATATTTAAAAGAATGCCTATTCGTAAAATAGAAAACCCAGACCAATTTAGAAGTAATATTCGTACAAAACTTGAAGAGTTTTTTGAAACAAAAGATGCTATTAATTTAGAAAAAGGTGTACATAATTGGACTATTAAAGAAGCAACAAATAAAAAAGTTGTAAAAAAATGGGATAATCAATTCTTTATTCAAATTTATATAGATCATTTACGCAGCATTTATATAAATTTGAAAAATGGTAGATTAATTAACATGGTAAAAAATGGTGAAATCAAAACTCAAGAAATTGCCTTTATGACGCATCAGGAAATGTATCCAGAAAAATGGGAAGAATCTATTAAAGCAAAAAGCATTAGAGATAAGAATAAATTTGAACAAACAATTGAATCTATGACAGATACATTTACTTGTGGAAAATGTAAAGGAAAACAATGTACGTATTACCAAATGCAAACGCGTTCAGCAGATGAACCAATGACAATATTTTGTCAGTGCATTTTGTGTGGACATCGTTGGAAAACGTGTTAAAATTATCATTTTTTGTTAGATATTTTTTTGTTAGATTTATTTTGAATAACTTATTACCCCAATTGTTTCTGGTTTGAGTAAACTTGCTTGAAAATCATGGGAATCGTCTTCTTTTTTATTTATTTTTTTAAAAATTTCAGGTGAAAATTTATCAACAAAAGCAACAGCCAAAGGTTGAGAATTTCGGGTGTCCTTTAGATAAGTAATTAGTCTAAATTGATGTATTGTATATTCCCCATCAATTTGGGGTTCAGAAATTTGTAGTAATGTTGCATTCATAGGAATTAAAACTTCGGCTTCACCGGTAACGTTACTATATTTATTTATATGCTCTAATTTATCTGAAACATAAGCGAAATAATCGCCTTTTTGAATTTCTATTGACATAATATGTTTTGAATTAGAAGTAAATCTTTTTGCTGTATCTATAAATAAAGAAGTAGATAAAAAGCACGAAAAAGTTATTTGATCACGACTAATATTATTGTTTATTATATTTAAAAATCCGTCTTTTATTCCGCGGTATACAATTATAGGTGTATTTTTAATTGTTGGAAATGATTTTAAAATACCATTCATTATGTAAGCATTTGTAATTTGTTGTTTTAAGAAGTCTTTTAATATATCCTCACTTTTAATAAATTTAAATTTTAATATATGTGGTATATACAAATATTTTGATAGTGTATTTGTTGTATTTGACATAGTTGAAAATAACCAGTTAACTACACTATAATTTATTTTAGGATAACTATCTATGGATTCATCCTCATTATAATTTTCATCTTCTTCGTGTTCATTTCTATAATCTGTTATTATTTGAGTAATATGGTCTTTTGATTTTAAATTTTTAAAATAATTATAAGAATTTAAAACATCTACATTTGTAATTTCATTATCAACTATAGTATCTATTATAGATTGATATTCTGTTAGTCGTTGTCTTTTATTAGGTTGTTCCATATAATATATATATAATTGTTATATAAAACAATAAATATTTTTCTTTCAATTTTATTTAAAAATTTAAAACAATTGAAAGAAAAATAATACTTTTTAACAATTGTCATTCATTATATTTTTAATAATAGAATCTGGAAAAGAACTATGAACTTTTCGTAAAAATATGGCATACTTATTTTCTTTAAGTAGGTTAGAAATTAAATTAATATTTTCTGGAGTAGATTCTTTAAATAAATAGGGACTAGTAGAAGATGACATGCGCGACCAATCTGATAAATTGGAAGATTCATTAATCAATCTTTTAGGATTTGTTAGTTCCCCAAAAGTTTGTAATATAATTGCAAATATGCTTTCATTTGCCAACCCACCCCTATTAATTTGGTTATATATACTTGTTTTAAAAGTTATAAATAATATACATTTATGAACATGGTCTCTGCACAATATAAACCAAGGATCATTTGCTAACCAAAATTCTTTAGAAAATAAACGTAAATTTGCTCTAGAATGAAATGTTACATTCCAATAAGCAGGTTTACATTTTATAATAGATGTATGATAGTGATTCAAAAACATGTCTCTAAATTTTTCTGAACTAATTATTGGGACACAAGACTCAGTTAATAAACAAAACCAAACATTAGTTTTATCATGCTCATATGCGTAAGATAACAAAGTCATATACGCTGGAACTACATTAAAATAAGATGTATTTTGTATTATTTTTGGAGGTATTGTATGCATTTTAATCCAAGGTGAACGTATCATATTTATATTTTTGTAATGAAAATACACATTTATTATATCTTTATTTGGATTTATCCAATCTATCCATAATTGTTCCTTATTTAATACATGTTCATAACTAATTATAAAACATAGTGCAACTTTCATTATTATATAAAATTGTACCTTTTAAATTAAAAAAATACTAACCATATAAAAATTTGTTTGTAAATTTACTCCAAATTGACTTAGAGGTTGATGATTTGCATTTATTTGACATACAAGACGATTCAAAATTATGGTTCTTTGATTCAATAAATTCAAAGTCAACTAAATCATTTAATTTATTTATATTGTTATTACTTATATTATCAATTATATTGCTAATTATATCATTAACTATATTGCTAATTGTATCGTCGTTGCTAATTGTATCGTCGTTGCTAATTGTGTCATCATTACTAATTGTGTCATCATTACTAATTGAGTCATCATTACTAATTGTATCGTCGTTGCTAATTGTATCATAATTGCTAATTGTGTCATCATTACTAATTGTATCATTATTTTGTATTTCCATATGTTTAAAATTACAAATAATATCATATTTTTCTTGTAAAGTATCATAATTTTCTTGTAAAGTATCATATTTTTCTTGTAAAGTATCATAATTTTCTTGTAAAGTATCATAATTTTCTTGTAAAACATTATGCATTTTAAATAAAATGGATACGTTTGTTGTTATAAATATATTTTTTTTAATATTCATCATATTTATAATTATAATTATAAATAAATAAAATATCTTAATATATTTTTATATAATTTATAAATTATATAAAAATATATAAATAATATTATATAAAATATATTAATAGATGGATGAAATAAATAAACACGCGAATAATATAAATAAACACATGGATAATATAAATAAACACATGGATAATATAAATAAAGAAATGTTTTATAAAAAAGTATATTTTTTTAATACAGATTATTATAATATTAATGATGATATTTTTGGTTGTAAAAATAAGCATAATTTTGTAATTAGAGAAAAAAAAAGTATTGAAAAATATTTAAATAGTCTTGAACATATAAATATTAATATATTACACTATATACGTTTTTTAAATAAAAAATATTATATTACAAATATTAGTCATAATAATACAATAAATTTTATAATGAAATCTCAATTACAACTAAAACAAATATTAGACAAATTTGTGTTTGTTTATAATGAAAATTTATATAATATAAATTTAATAAAAAATAAAATTAATATTATTAATTTAACAACTTCAATGTTTACTCCTTTTTACAATGTATAAATAAAAAAGTTTAAAATGCAATATCTTCAAGATCTTTAACTTTCCAATATTCACTTCCTCCATTAGGCATTGGTCTACGAATAATAAATGGTATTCTTTGTTGTTTTAATTCTAATTCAGCAATAATATATCCATCAATAACATTTTCAGGAACTTTAACAAATGGATATGCCCCAGAATTAATTTGTTTTGCTCTTTGTCCTAAAATGCGAGATTTTTCATATTTTGTTAAAAATGGAATAGTTCTATGTAATTTATCAATAACCATACCATTTGCATTCCTAACTACTTTAGTCATTGATAAAATTTCATCATAGTTTTGTAAAACACTTTCTGGATGAAAATTTAGAATATAATTTTGATTAACCGATTGATCAAATTTTTGTAAATATTGTTCCCCATCATCATTATCTTCATCATCATCATCGATAAAATTAGTTGGAGGTTTATATGCCTTTTTGGAAGGAATTTTTTTTTTTTTATTAGCATTTTTAATTGCCTCTTCGGCAGAGTCAAGTTCGCCTTCTTCTAATTCTGAATCTTCCCCTCTACCTACATTATTTTTCTCATCATCATCATCATCATCTTCTTCTTCTTCATTATCATCTACATCATCGACTATATCTTCATCATCGACTATATCTTCATCATCATCTACTTCATCATCTACTACATCTTCTTCATCATCTACTTCATCATCTACGTTATCTTCTAGTTCACTGCCTTCACCATCTTCTAAAGAGCTATCATCTTTATCTTCTGTGCCTTCGGCATCATTTTCATTTTCATTTTCATTGGGAAAGTAACTCATTTTATAATAATATAAGATAAGATAGTTTTATATTATTTCAATTTTATTTTAAATAAAAAATAAAAAATAAAAAATGGTGATAAAGTTTTAAAATTATGATTTGTCTTCAGTTTTCCATACGATGTCACAAGTAGAGCATAAATATACATATTTCATATTAGTATCATCATAACGAAGATAAATAATTTCACGAGGTTTATTTTCTGTATTAGTAGAACATTCTGCATTAGCACATAATATATTAGAAACGCGTGGAAGAGTAGGATCTAACTTGGTATATTTATTAATAATATGAGTAAATTCTTGTTTAGATTTTTTTAATTGAACACTTGAAACAGTGACATCTTTAACTGAAATAAGAGAATCTTTATTACCGCAATTTCTACAATAATAAATTAATTTATTAGGGTCATCAGGATTAATACTGATGTAATACATATTAGAGCATTGGCTACAAAAGTGCATATTATATAATATAAGAATATTTATATTTATATTTTAAATTTCAATTTTATTTATAATTATAAATATAAATATAATGCTTTATAAAATTACTAAATTTTACAAGTTATTAAATTTTACAAGTTATTAAATTTTACAAGTTACTAAATTTTACAAGTTATCAACCTTTTCAGAATCAATAAGGTGTTTGGTTTGAATAAGTTTGTTTTCTAAAGTAACATAATCTATATTGATATACATATTATATATACTAACAATTTCAATGGATATTTGAGAATTTTTTGATTTAATATATTCAAGTAGTTTATCATAATTATGGATAAAATGAGTTTTCATAAATGGATAAAAAATTAAAAATTGCTGAGGAATATTATATTTATTGCAGTTAATTATATCACGTATGTTAATTATATCACATATAGCAAAATCAATATTTTTAAATTCAATGGATTTTTGATAAGGTATAAAATCTCGAGATGTTTTATATTGTCCTGGTTCATTTTCAAGTGGATAATTATTAAAAAGAGAACATAATGTAAGTAAAATGCTATTAATAGTCTGACAAGAAGACCATTTATCCCCATTCCAAGTATTAAGAATAGAAACACATACTTTGCCACATTTATATAAATTAGGATTAAAACGTGTGACCCCATCATTAGTTATAAATGTAACTTTGGGAGGTGAAAAAGGATAATCAAAAGGATAATCAAATTTAAAAAAATAATATCCGCCGAAATATGGTGTATCTGATGGTCCAATAATCATAGCATAACCTTTGGTCATATTTGTATCATCATGATAATAATATATTCCATTATCAGTTAATGGATGTCTAATAAGTTGTTTAACATCTTTTAAAAGACGTTGAATAGTTTCTTTTTTAATCATTGAATATAATTATAATTTTGTATTTAAATAAGTTTACTATAGCATTAATTAATTATTTGTTGCGAGTATTTTTATAAATGCGTTAAAAATGTAAAAAAACTTAAATAAAAATAAAAAAAAATGAAATAGAAAAATCTTAATATATTATATCAATAAATGACAACAATGATATCATCATCATCATCATCACATTATAATGATTTATCTGATTTTCTTACAAAGCATTCTAATAGTAAAACATCAGGAAATCAAAAAACAATAACACATACAAGAATTGGTGGTCAAGAATTAAATGTGTATCCAGGTGCTTATAGTATAGAAAAATGTGAAATGGCAACATTTCGTAAGTTATATTATGAACATGTATTTGTTAAAAATCGTAAAGAATATTTAACTGAAAGACAATTAAATGGTAATGGTCCAATAGCAATAGACTTTGATTTTCGTTATGAGTATAATGTAACAAAGCGTATACATACAACAGAACATATCCAAGATATGGTTGAACTTTATTTGGAACAAATTAAGGAACTATATGTGTTTGAAGGTGGTAGACCATTTCCTATTTTCATAATGGAAAAACCAAATGTAAATAGGGTTGCAGAAAAACAAATAACAAAAGATGGAATTCATATGATTATAGGAATTCAAATGGACAACGTATTACAAATAATGTTACGTGAAAAAATTTTATCTCAAATAGGTGGTGTATGGGAATTACCTTTAACAAATAGTTGGGAGGAGGTTTTGGATGAAGGTATAAGTAAAGGATGTATAAATTGGCAACTTTATGGTTCTCAAAAACCAGGACATGAGGCATATAAATTAACATATTATTTAACAGCAGAATTAAATACAGATGATAATAGTTGGATAACAACTGCAAAATCGGTAAAAGACATAGATTTATCAAAAGATTTAGATTTATTATCTGTACAATATGAGAATCATATAAAATTTGAAATAAATCCAAAAATTAAAGATGAGTATACTAAAAGATTGGAATCAAAATCAAAAAAGGTTAAAAACCCAGAATCAAAAGGAAAAATAAATGTGGTTTTAGAGGAACAATTAGAAGATGGTATTGAATTATCAGATATTACAAATTATGAAACACTTAAAAAAGCGGTAGATTATATTATGACAAATTTAAAAACAAATGAGCAATTTATAAAAGAAACTCATGAATATACTCAAATTTTACCTGAAAAATATTATCAACCAGGTTCTCATTTAGTTAATAGAAAAGTAGCATTTGCATTAAAACATACAGATGAACGTTTATTTCTCTCATGGGTTATGTTAAGATCAAAGGCAAGCGATTTTGATTATAATACAATTCCAAGTTTATATAATGAGTGGAACAAGAATTTTCAGAAAAAACAAGATGGAGTAACAAGAGCATCAATAATGTATTGGGCAAAACAAGATGCGTATAGTGAATATGAAAAAGTTAAAAAAGGAACTATTGACCAGTATATAGAAGATACAATATTTGAAGCGGGGGATTGGGATTATGCGATGGTATTATATCACTTATTTAAAGACAAATATGTTTGTAGTAGTATTACAAATAAAAGATGGTATGTTTTTAATAAACATAGATGGGAAAAAGATGAAGGTCAGCGTTTAAGAATGGCAATCTCAAAAGACTTATTTGAATTATATTCAAATAAACAATCTCAATATTTATCTGAATCTCAACACTATGGAGCAGATGATGAAAATCATGAAAAATTTCAAAGAAAAACTAAAAAAATATCAGAAATTTGTATTAAATTAAAGAAAACAAACGATAAAAATAATATAATGCGTGAAGCAATGGAAATCTTCTTTGATAAAGATTTTTCAAAAAATATTGATTCAAATCCATATTTAATGTGTTTTACAAATGGAGTATTTGATTTTAAGACAAAAGAGTTTAGAGATGGTTATCCTCAAGACTATATTACAAAAACAACAGGCATTCCTTATATTAAATTTAATCAAACAACAACTCTAGAAATAGTAAATGAAATACAAAAATTTATGGAACAATTATTTCCATTACCAGACTTATGTAGATATATGTGGGATCATTTAGCATCAGTTTTAATTGGTATAAAAAAGGAACACGCGTTTAATATTTACAGAGGTTCTGGTTCAAATGGAAAATCAATATTAACAGATTTAATGTCACAATGTTTGGGTGATTATAAAGGCACAGTTCCAATAACATTAGTAACTGATAAACGTAGTTCAATTGGTGGAGCAACTCCTGAAATTATGCAATTAAAGGGTGTAAGGTATGCTGTAATGCAAGAACCATCAAAGGATGCAATAATTAATGAAGGTATTATGAAAGAATTAACAGGTGGAGACCCACTTTTGGGAAGAGCATTGTATAGTGATTCTGAAATATTTATTCCTCAATTTAGTTTAGTAGTTTGTACTAATGCATTATTTGAAATTAAAAGCAATGATGATGGTACTTGGAGAAGAATGAAATTAGTTGATTTCTTAGCAAAGTTTATTTCAGAAGGTGAAAGTCATACAGATGATACAAAATATGTATTTTTAAAAGATAAAAGTTTAAAAGAAAATTTGCCGAAATGGGCGCCAGTGTTTATGTCTATGTTAATTAAAAAAGCGTGTGAAACAAATGGTGAAGTAAATGATTGTTCAGAGGTAATATCAGCATCAAATAAATATAGACAAAGTCAAGATGCGATTACCGGATTTATAACAGAAAAAATTATAAAGGTCCATACCAATCCTTATGGTGTTAGTAAAACATCATTAAATCATGTGTTCAAAGATTGGTTTCAAATGAATTATGGTAATAGAAAAATGCCTAAATTATCTGAATTATTAGACGGCATAACAAAGAAATTTGGTAATAAAAATGTAAAAACAAACAAATGGTATAATATTCAAATAAAAGAAGATATCGAAGAAGATATTGAAAATGAAAATGCCGAAGGCATTGGAGAAGGCATTGGAGATGAAATAGATTATTTAAATAAAACATAAATATATTTATAAGTTATTATACACATTTTTTGGAAGTCTACTAATAAGTAATTTCCATAAACCATAAACCCATCTAACTATATAGTCAATATAATAAGTATAAAATATAACTAATGCACCAATTATTATTTTTGTAGTTCTGGAAAAATTATTTGGACTAAAAATAAATGCTAAAATTAAAATTATAACTAATACATAATAAATATACCAAAATAATTTATACCAAAATGTAAGTGTATTTAAAGCATCTGTTTCATAATATGTTTTTCTATCATTTGTTAGTATATCTCCATATCTTTCTTTTAATTGTAATTTTAATTGTTTATTTTTTTCCAAATAATTTTCCAATAATTCTGTTGTATATTTAGAATTTATTAATGCTGTATTTAAATAAACATTCATTACATTAGCATCAGAAACTTCACTATTAAAATTTTCGCTAAGTAATGTAGAAATGGTATCAGCCTTTTGTTGTAATTCTGTTTCAAGCATATTATCATAAAATGGTCCCCCTTCAGTGTATACATAATAATTTTTTTTGGTATTTTCTAAATTTATTGGGGCAGTTTGTAAATTAGTTTGAGCATCTAAATATTTTTGTTTTAATTCTGTAGATATTTTTTTTTGTTGACAATCTGGACCGCAAATTAATTCTTGGGAAGATAATTCTAATAATTGATTTATTTTGTCTTGAGAAATTTGCTGTTTTTGTAATAAATTTTTTTGGTTTAAATGTTGATTTTTTGTATTAGTCATATTGTATTATAATTAGATTATTTATTATAATGTAATTATAATAATCTAATTATAAATAATCTAAAACTTTGATAAAGAAGAAAATACAGGTGAAACCTTTTCATTTAAAGTTGTGGGTTTATTTTGAGTACATCCATATTTTTCTAATGCTTTTAAATTAGATTCATTTGGGACGCAAATATTTTGCGTTGAATCATAAGTGCTTCCATCATAACAGCAAGCTGAACCAATACATGTTAGTGACATTGAATTTTTTGCCCAAGGATTAGTTAAATCACCTATAGTAGAATCGGAAGGCGCTTTATCTTTATTAAAATGCCAATAATATTCATCCCAATTCATATTATCTCTACTACCAATATCAATTAATTGTGATCCGATTGACATAATTCCAATTAATAATATTAATCCCATTAAAAATGCGTATAATTTTGGAGGCATTATTGATTTATTTGCTAAAATAGTTAAAATAATTATGGGAATACATACAATTACGATAGTTTTCATTAATCCGGAATGTGCATGATATCTTTTACCATAATATGTATTTATTTCAAGTAAACGTAACTTATTATATTTTTGATCTTCAAGTAAATTTAGTCTTGTTTTAGATTGATTTAATTCATTTTCAAGAATATCAATTGCCTCCATAGATTGTCCTAATGTGTTTTTAGAAGCAGACACATTTTTTTGATAAAATGAATGTGTGTCTTTTAAACTAGCATAAAAGTTCATTCTCATTTGGGATATTTCATTAATTTTGTTAATAGTTTGTTGTTTTTGATCTGAACTTAAACTAACATCATCTAAACTACTATAAAGTGCTTGTTCTTGTGTTTGTAATTGAGATATATCATTTAAAACTTGTTGATTTCTTTCTTGTAAACTATCAAAATATTGCGAATTATCTGTCATTATATTAAATAGATAGATATTATTTTTTTAGTGTGTTAATTGTAATCGTTAGTATACCAATAGCAAAAATACTCCACATAATATAACTATAATTTTCTTGTAAAACCCGTAAATCTGAATCATTTAACATTCCATTAATATCATTTATATTTTGCATACCCTCTATATTATTATCTTGTAAATTTAATTCTTTCTTTATTTTAATATTTGTTAGTTTATACTTTTCAATATTTTTCTTAAATTGTTCCTCATTTATATTTAATTTTTCAAATATCTTATTATCTTGAGTATATAAATTTTCTGTCTTTGATACTATGTCATTTCCAAGTGTTATTAATTGTGATTTTATATTATCAAATTCTAATCTATCTTGGTCTGACACAATTGAAGAATTACATTGGGTAGTTGATGTCATTTCCGAACCTTTAATATAATTTTCAAATTGAATTGTATCTACATCTACTATTTTATTACTACACGTTTTTGAACCTTTTACTCCTGGTAGTCTAACACCTAGAGTAGCACCTGTAGCGTAACCGCCGGTTGCTTTTCCACTTTTTGGATAAGCATTTTTATTTTTTAACCAACAATTGTTGCCACCATATTGATATGCTCTACATTCTGTATTATTATTGCACGCGGTTTGACATTCATTTTGATTTTGTACATTTAAATGCGCAATGTCATTTCCTCCTGAATCTGAATCTTTAAATAATTGATAATTATTAGTAGTTTCAAGCATAGAATCTGGATATAACATTAATTTTGAATCTGAATCAATATATCCTACTTTACCTAAGGTGTTTCTATTACCAGCAGCATTTAATTGGTAAAGAGCGTTAATCCATCCGCCTCCATATGTCTTATCATTGATTACTTTACAACCTGATTTGGTTTCAGATGTATATAACACTAAATTTCCGTCTTTTTGCATTATTAACTTTAATGAACCATCATTTGAACCAATCCATTGATCTGCTCCTAAACCTTGTCCTGTTGTTATATAATTTCTTTTATATGGTCCTTTTGAAGCAACCCAATCTGGATTTGTTGCTTTTTGTTGTCCATTTGTATTAGTAGACCAAACTTGTTCTCCAGTGGTTGATGGCGATTTGCCTCTGTATATACACATATTACCATCATCTTGTAAAATAAGATAAAATTGGCATTTATCTGCCATATATGCTTTACACTCATCCATAATCATTGTTTGTCCTTCAGCGTAATCTAAATGTTTTGAAAATGGAGTTGAACCACATGAATAAGCTATATCAAAACCTTTTCCACAACCGGGAACAGGGTCTCCAAATGTTGAATTTGATATTGGAATTGAACATGACTCAACCCAATTACAACCTAATTTACCAACTTTATCTGTAACATTACCTATCGGAGCTTTACAATTACCGCCATATGTTGCTGATTGTACAGTAAGGGTTCCCCAACTTTCACAACCCTTTACACCACCTGTGGTAAAAAGTCTTTTAGATGAATCACTAATTGTCAATGATCCGTCGCCCGCTAACTGAACCGAACTTGGGTTGTTACTTGATGTATTTGATGACCAAAGTGGAATCGATGTTTTTTGAACACTCGCATCACCATACATTATTGATTTAGTACCATCATTTGAAACTAAACAAGCAGCCGTTCCATCTGGTTGAACATCTTGTAACCCAAAATATTTGTAGCCATTTTCAACGGCGTATTCTTGACATTTATCATAGGTAGTATAACCAATAGAACTAGGGTTCCAAATCATAGCGCGTTGATCATCTGTCATTTTGTAATCAGAACTTGTAAACAACTTCCATTCGGCAACTTGAACACTATTACGATTAGTTTTTTCATTATCATTTCCAACTTTATCAACTAACAAAACATAATCAATATAACCATTTTTAGGATTTTTAATGTTATATACCTTTGCATCGTCACTTGTAAAATTTTGATTTTGTTGTCTATCAACTACATACCATTGCATATTAGGAGGAGTAGAAAGACCAATCACATACCAACTATTTGGATTTCTAGTAGTTAAACAACAAGAATCTAAACGTGGAGCTATAGAATATTGTGTTACAACAGTATTAGCTGGAATATTTTGTAAATATAAAACTTCTCCACGAACATTTCCTACCCCAGAAACTTGGGTACTACTTTGACCTTCATATATTCCAGTAGTAGCATTATACGATATGGTGCCATCATGCCAAAAAGTGTTTGGATTTCCATCAAATGCTGCCCAAGGACCAAATGAACCATTTTTATTTCCATCATAAATACTTGATGCTAGAGTATTAATACCATTATTCGTATTAGATGAATTCATAGTCGGAACAACACTAATAAGTGTTCCCGCTGGTTTGTCATTATAACAACCAATATACTTGCTACTTGGATTATTAACCAATTTAGATGCATAAACATTTAATCCTTCATTACCAATACTTTCCGCCATTTTCAATGGCGAGCCGGCAATTAATGGTGGATCAGTAGGTATAGTATCTCCTTCTGTAAAAGTAAAAGGAAAATTGATATCTGTATAATTTTTTGGTACATTAGTACTATTCCATATTTCCATTGATGGAACCCATTTAACAACCCCTTGATTAGTAACATAACATATATGTCCACTACTAAATCTAATAGTTTTATTTAAATAAGGATTATTTGATGCAAGTCTATTAACTGATCCTAAAGATGAATTATTAATTTTTTGTTGAATTATAGTATATTGTTGAATTAAATCGTCATATTTTTGTTTTGCTTGTTCAATGTCATTTAAATTAGTTTGATTGGTATTTTTAATTAAATTAGTATTTTGTTGCATATTTTTAAAAACAGGAACATATCCTTTATGTCTTGGTCTAACAATTTCTTCTTGTTCTTTTTTTAAACTAACAAACCCTTCTTTAAGTTCTTTAAGTTCTTTAAGTTCTTTAAGTTTACTAAATTTTTTTTTAAAATGTTTTCCCTGATTTAAAGATATTTGTAATATATTATCATCCATCTTTTAATATAAATAAATAGAAAAATAAATAATATATAGTATATAAGTTAAAATATTATATGTTTACCTATATAGGTATAATATATAAAAATAATATAAACTCTGCCGAAGGTAAGAAATCACAGCATAACCCTATTAAAATTGTTTATAAAGTTATTCTATTTGTATTACTTTTTTGTATTACTTTTTTTCGTCTTTCCTTTTTTCGTATTACCTTTTTTTTGTTTGCGACTTTTTTTTGTTTGTTTACGACAATTTTTTTTTCTATTTATGCTCTTTTTTGTTTTTCCTCCATCAATAGGTGGTCCATCAATTGTATTTTTGCGTTTTTGCCCTATTACTTGACCTACTACTAGAAAATTAGGTTTGTTCTTTGTCATGAGATAACGAAAATAAATGTCAGATAGATTATCATATGTTGGTAGAATATCAGTATCATTGTATGTGTTCATCCTTTGTAATAATAATTTTTGTTTTTTTGTGTTGTCATCATTAATCTGTATAAGTCCACCATTCTCATCAATATATCCAAATGATTGACAAGATGTGTCGTATAAATCACACGTCTCAATATTGGCATCTTTACAAAATTGAAGTATTTCATAGTTGGTTAGCACAGATAATGTAACTTTATAACAAGATAAACCTTTAGATAGACACGTAATTGTTGATCCGTGTTCTCTGGTTGTAGGTTCTCGACTATTTTGTTTAAAAATCTCATCGGATTTGTTACCCAAAATAGGTCCTGGTCTAATTGTAATTTTTGAGTTAAATTTGTTAATAAAATATTCAATTATATAAGGATTACAGGAAAATGAATCTCCTTTAGATAAAACAAATGATCTATCTACAAATGATCTATCTACCTTTTGATATGTTAAACGAATATCAATATCATTTAATGCAAATATATCTCTTTCTAAAACAAAATCTTCTATAAACAACTGAGGGTGGTTAAACAAAAAAATATCTAACGGAAAATAAAAATTGAGTAAGTCTGATTTTAAGAGTGTATCGCCTTCTTTGATATAATTTTTAGTATATAATCCAATATCAGGATATAAATTAAATGTATCATATCTATTTATGTGGTCGTTTTTAATATTTAATCTATTAAAAACATTAAAATCAATATTGTTAGTAAATAATAAAAAGTTTAAATTAATAATATTTTCAGCAGTATTATATTGTATATTTTTTAATGGAGTTAAACTTGGAATTTTTGATGATAAATTAGGAAATAGAGCATCTGGAATTGTATAATTACTATTTAGAGTATCTGGAATTGTGTTAAAAATCATATAAAAGTAAGAATCAATTGTATAATGTTTTATACGTATTTTAGTATTACGAAAATATTTATCTTTAGGTTCTTTATAATTTTCACAATAAGCAGTTGTAGTTTGACTTGTATGATAATTATATTGTTCCTGACTTGTTCCTAACAATTCAAAGCAACTATTTGCATTAAAGTGATTTAAATTTGTTTCATAATTCATCAATAAACATTGTTTAAATGTATATTTCATAGAATTAAAAAATTTTGTTGGATTTCCCCTTTCTCCCCAACGATTTATGGTTGTATCTACTGGACTTTGAATTGTTAAATATTGATTATGATTATTTGAACGTACTGTAAGTAATGTTCCATGAAACCCAATAAAAAATATTGCTTTGGCGCTAGAACTATTCTTTATAGGTTTATTATTTAAGTGAAATAATGTTAGGTAGTCATTAAAACTATGAGGATTATTATTAATATTTTCAATTACTTTATCATATATGTAATTTATTGTATCCAACTCAAATAATGGGTTTATTATCTTATCTATTCCTGATTCTGAACCTATTGGTTCAGTTGGCTCTATATTTTTTGGCAATAATGTCTCTAAATCTGAAAAATTATTTACCAATAATTCTTTTGTTTTTTTTATAAATTCTTTTTTAAAATTTTCAAATTTTGTATTTTCAGTGTTAAATTTTCTAGTTTCTTCTACAAAATATTTTCGTTTGTTTAAAATTGATGCCTTCTGTTCTTGAGTATAATTTGCATTTTCAACTTCAATTTGTCCAAGAGAATCTGTATATTTTTTTACTTGTTGTTCAAATTGTATTATTTGGGTTTCCATTTTTTCCTTTTCTGCTTGAATTTTTTGTTGTAATTCATTAAATTTTCTAAAAAAAATTAAATATTTTAAAAATATAATTTTATTAAAATAACTTGTGTTATTTAAAAATGTTTCAAGATAATTTGTTAAATTGTGTTGTATAAATATATATAAATAACTATACATCATAATTAAATTTCTCTGTGATAATTCAAAATCAGTATTGTCACATATTAATTGATTATATATGGAAAAATTAAGTTCCACTGGTGTTTTTTGTGTAATTGGGTTAAATGCTGTATCCATATATATATAAATAATAAATAAATATCTCACTTAATATCTATTTATTTAAAACAGAAACATATTCTTTATAAATTGAAGTAATTATAAATTTGTTACTATACACTTGGTAAATTACCAGTCTTCATTAAAATAATAGCAACTATCAAAAGAAACCACATCATAAACCCGGTTGGTGCGTTTAAAGTATATGTTAAAATAATTAATACAATAATAATGAATAACCAAATAGTAATTGAAAATGGAGGACTTCCAGAACCAACAAATTGTTTAATTGTAACTAATAATACTAAACCTGTAATAAGAACCCAAAATCTTAATGATATATTTTGTGAATTAGTATACGATGATTGATTTATTTCATCTTGATTAATAGAATAATATTCTTGTAATTGTTCATCTATTTCTATTTTTTGATTTAAAAGTTTTTGATACGATATATTTAATTGTTGTTGTTTAACATTTTTATCTACATCCTGTTGTTTAACTTCAGGATTAATATTTGACAATTCACTTGATATTTGATTATTTAAATCTAATAGTTTGTTGTTTAATACTTTCATTACCGATAAAGCTTCTTGTTGATGTGAAATTAATGCATAATCATCGTCTTCGCCAGTTGTAATGCTCCCATCTCCAGTTCTTGTCCAACAATAACGTTTAACAGGATTAAATGTTGCTCCGGAACATTTATCTGAATTTGCGCACATAGTTTCACATTCTTCTTGTGTTGAAGCGGGTCCTTCTGATAATGGTGCACTCCCCCACCATGATCGTCCTTTTAAAGCAGAAAAATAAGATGTATTATTATTATTTTTATTAGTAGATGTATCAGATGTATCAGGATAAACTGGAGATGTTTTAGTTGAATAATTAGTAGAATTTCCATAACAACCTTTGCGGTGGTTATCATCTGTAAGCGTAGCCCATTTAAAAGTATCATACGCTAAATGTTCTAATGTTTGATTTTCAGTCCATCCATTTTTAGCATTACGAGGTTGAGTAGTACATCCTTGATCTTTCCATATTTGATTATAACAAGTTTGAGAAATGCCTGTGCTATCTTTTGTATAATTTGCACAAGGATTTAAAGTGCCGTATTGTAAAGCGGCAATATAATTTTTACCGGCTTCTTGATATTTTTGAAGGGTAACTTCATATTCTTGCTGTAATGCTTCAACTTTAATTAATGTTGACTTAATTTTTTCATTTTGTATTTCATTAGAATTCATATTATATATAAAGAAAACTTTACAAGTTTGTATATATTTATAATAAATAATAAATAATACATTAGTAAATGATAATTTGCTAAAAACTCTTCCAAAAACTCTTCCAAAAACTCTTCCAAAAACTCTTCCAAAAACTCTTCCAAAAACTCTTCCAAAAACTCTTCCAAAAACTCTTCCAAAAAGTATCTATTAAATTGTATTTGTATAAAATAAATTATATGGTTTAATATAAATTGTTTGTTTGTTTAAATACTTTTCTAGTGATTTGTTAGTTTGTTCTTTTATATACTTTGATATTTTAGGATTAATTTGTTTATTTTTATTAAAAGTTAACATTGTATGTAATATATAATGTTAAATTATATTCTATTTATATACGAATTATAATTTTTTTATAGGTATACCTAGTTTGGTTAAGAATCCAGTAAGAATAAGTATTCCAATAAATATTTCTACATTTGTATAATATTGTAAATTGTATTTAGTTTTAGAATCGTCTATTAAAATTTCAGAACCATTTTGAGTATTTTGTAAATTATTAATTAATTCAATCATTTCTTTATTTAATTTTTTTTCATTTTCTAATTTTATAGAAATTTGTAACATTTCATTATCTAAAAACTCAATATTTTTATCAATATTGTTAGTTGTTAAAAATAAATCTTTGCTCATAGTTTGCAATTGACTTTTACTATTTGCGTAATAATTTTGGAATTCATTAACTTCTGGATTTTTATTATAATAAACATAATATTTTGTAAAATCATCTAAAGCAGAAAAAAACTGAGATTTAATATTATTAATTTGTTCATTAAATTGTGATGCTTCTTTTATTAACGTGTGTGTTTCCATTTATATATATAATAACTTTTTTTTTATATACAAATTCTGTAATATGGGGCCTCTATTGCTGTTTTACTGGCCCTAGTTATTTTACAAACCTGTCCAGGTCTAATTCCAATTGCTTGCGCTACAGGATCAAATCGTGATAATTCTGGAAATTCATAGTCATTCATAATATTATATTTATTTTTAATATTAATTTTTTCGTCTTCACTTAAAACATGATGTAAAGGTACATAAACATGTTCTAAAATATTAAATTGCAATCGTTGTAAAGGTTGCAGAATTATAAATATTTTTTCTGATTCCCAAATGTGTTTTAAATTATTTATTAATGTTTCATTTACTTCATCTTTAACTACAACTAAAAGAGTATCGTCTTTTGTTAATACTTCTTCAACTATAAATAGATCATCAATCATTTCTTGTAAATTATTAGGTCTTAATGATTTAGTTAAATAATATTTAATATATATTTTTTTTCGATTTACATTACCATCATCCTCATTATAATTTTCTCCAGTAACATTAACTGCGTTGTTTTGTTTGTAATCAGTTTTTTCTAAAATCATATCTAATTGATTATTTGTTTTCATTGTATTAATTTCATTTACACTAAACCCTTCATAATCAGATGTATTATAATCTTGCTTTTTCATTAAATTAAGAAGAACACTTCTTGATTTATAAACCATTGAAATTAAACTACTTGTGTTTTGACTTGTCATTATTATTATATAAACATATTGATTTTATTTTATTTTATTTCAATTTTATTTAAATTTAATTAGAATTTAAATAAAATTTTATATATAATTTTTGTTAAGAAATTGATATATTTTTAATTGACCCTCCTCTTGTATCAGGGGTATAAGAGTTATCAGTTGAATCAGTTGTGTCAGTTGTATTAGTTTTTGCATCACTTTCAACCGCTAAAATAGGTAATTGTTTATATAGTTCGTCTGCCGTAGATGTAGGTAAAATTGTTGTTGTTGTTTCATTTATTTGACCAGCATTTTGTTTCATTATTCCCATCATAACAGAAATTTGGTCAGAATGATTTAAATTTAAAATTTGCTCTTGAATTGAAGAACTAAGAGTATTAAAAAGTGAATTAATTTGTTTATTAGGGAATATATTAATATTAACTCCTCCGCCTTTAGGAGGCGGAAATTCTGGAGAATGAGGTGTAAATTTATTAAGTGGTGGAGGTGGAATTTCAGGTGATCTAGGGGCATATGCAGGAGATCCAGGGGCAAATTCAGGTGAAGAGTCAGGTGCGTATGCAGGAGATCCAGGGGCAAATTCAGGTGAAGAGTCAGGTGCGTATGCAGGAGATCCAGGGGCAAATTCAGGTGAAGAGTCAGGTGCGTATGCAGGAGATCCGGGGGCAAATTCAGGTGAAGAGTCAGGTGCGTATGCAGGAGATCCGGGGGCAAATTCAGGTGTATATTCAAGTTCTTCCTTTAATGGTAAAGTGTTATATTCATTAATTTTGTTTGTTTGTATGTTTGTTGTTTTTGTTGTAACTATTAAATTATCAAGTTTTTTCTTATAATTCTCAATTATTTCTTTAATATCTCTTTTGACTTCTCCGGATTCTCCGTGATCAATATTAAGTAATTTATCAATATTACGTGATTGATATGATAAGTTCATTAATTGATCAATATTATCTTCAGTAATAATTCTCATTTGAATATTCATAACTTGTAATTCTTGAATTAATAATTTTAATGCAAATGGGATTCTAACAATGCTAAATGAACGTCCAAATTTGCTAATAGCATTTAATACTTCCTGTCCTTCAATATTTTTATTAAAAACAAGTGGTCCATCAGCAAAAGGACTTAAGAATAAATTAGTGTTGGGATTATAAATAGCAATAGCTCCAGTTTTATTGCAAATTCCCATAAAATATTGGTCGCCTCTAACCATATAAGATTCATTTAAGAAATATGATAATCCATGCGCCATAATTCCGTCACGCTCCATTTCTCCAATTTTCAATCCTCCATCATTTGCGCGTCCTTGATTAGTTTGACGTGTCAAAAAATTGCGTTTACCTGTAGCGCGATAGTTAATTTTATCTTTAACCATATGTTTTAATCGCATATAATAGGTTGGACCAATATAAATTTCAGAATAAATTTGTTCTCCTGAAAATCCATTATATAGTAATTCATTTCCACTATGATGATATCCAACTTTAGTTAACATATGTCCGTATGTATCATAATTAGAACCTTTTGTAGCAAAAGCAGTACAATCTCCATAAGCTCCATACATACAACACGCTTTTCCAAATAAACATTCAACTAATTGTCCAATAGTCATACGTGAAGGCAATGCATGTGGATTAATAATAAGGTCTGGTCTAACTCCATTAGAAGTAAATGGCATATTTTCTTCAGGAATTATGAGACCTAACGTCCCTTTCTGACCCGCGCGCGAAGCCATTTTATCTCCAATTGCGGGCAATCGATCTTCACGAATTCTAACTTTAGCAATTCTAAACCCTTCTTCTCCTTCAGATATAAATGATTTATCGACAAATCCTAATTGTCCTTTTTTAGTTGTTTTGGAATTATCAATATAAGTTCCTTTTTGGTCAACACTTGAAGTAACTTCTCCAATTAATACAACTCGATCATCAATTAAAGTATTTTCTTTGATAAGTCCATATTTATCAAGTTTGCTATAATCAAACCCATCTTTAATTCCTTTAACATTAGGTTTGCTTTCAATATTAGCAAAACTTGTATTTACAGATGAACCAGAAACTTTTGCACTTTCTTCTCTAGCTTCATAAGTAGTATAATAAGTTGTGCTAAATATACCGCGTTTAACAGAACCTTCATTAATTAAAATGGCATCTTCAACATTGTAACCAGTATATGACATAATAGCAACAATCGCATTAACCCCATAAGGCTGTTCTTCACGATTTATATATTCTAAATATCTAGATTTAATTAAAGGTGTTTGTCCATAATTTAGAATTACTCCCATTTTATCCATACGCATTTGTGCATTAGAATGATATACAGATACTGCTTGTCTGCTTTGTCCACAAGAAAAACAATTACGCGGAAATTGATTTGATTCGGGATATATAATAGAATTACCCATAACTCCAAATATTAATGATGGGTCAATTTCACAATGAGTATAATAGTTATTTAATTTAATCTCAGATGGTTTATTACATATAAGTGTGCTTTCTTCTTCAGATGTATCAAGATAATCAATGATAGCCCTATTTCTTTCAAAAAATTCAAATATTTTATCTAATGTATCATACCCCGGATATAAAGCGTTTACATCATATAAAATATTATTTCTAACATTAAAAAAATCATCATTTTTTTTCTCAAATCCAGAAATAATTTGAGACCATGTATATTTTCTGGATTCAATAATATTCTTAATATTACCATGTTCATAAGAAAGTTTTCCATAAGAAATATTGTTATTATCATTAATAATTTGGTCTCTATAAAAAATAGGTCTAGTTAACCTTCCTCCGTCAGTATAAATATAAATTATATTTAAATTATAACTAAAAGAAACGCTAGTATAAACAGGTATAACACCATTTCTTCTAAAAAGTTTAAGATTATTAATAGTTTGAATCGGATTATCTAAAACTCCAATCCAATTTCCATTAACAAATACTTTAGTAGCATTAGCAATAGTATTAGGCGAGCATTCTGTTAATAGTTTAAGAGAAGTATTTCCTCTAATCCATTTAATAATAGGATAAGATGAAAACCCATTTGTGATAGCTGTGCTAATTGACAGGTGTTTATGTAACCCAATATTACCACCATCAGGAGTATCAACTGGGTCAATTAATCCCCATTGGGTACTATGTAATAAATGAGGACCAACAATTTTAGCAGTAGGATCTAATGGTAAACTAGTTTTTCTTAAATGCGAAATATGTGTAAACCAAGATAACCGATTTAAATCTTGAACTAATCCAAGTCTTTTAGTATTTACAACAGCTCCCCAATTACCTTTGAATCCTCTTTTAAATCCATCTTCAACTATTCGTTCTTTAAAAAATGGTTTAATATTATCTTCAATTAAACTAAAAAAATTTGTTCTATATTTTCCGGCGTGATAATAGTATTCTTTATCAATTTTTAAAAATATATTTCGATTTTGGATAAGATAGTATTCGCGAAATAAATCATAAATTAAAGAACCAGATGTTTCAATGCGTTTAAATTTAAAATTATCACGATCAGTAGGAGGTTCTTTACCCATAAAAACTCTTAATAGTTTGTTAACCATAAATCCAATAAAATATGCTTTATTAAGAAAGTTATCTTCTCCAACATGAGGTAAAAAATAATTCATAAGAATATCTTGCACTGCTGAAATAGTCTGTCTTTTTGTAAATTTAGCGATAAATTCAAGAGCAATTTGTTGAGTAAAAATTGCATTTGTATCATGAATAGATGGTATAAATAAGTCAACCATATTAGAGTTTGCTTCAATATCTAGTAAACAATATTCAATAATAGATTTATCCGAAATTACGCCTAATGCTCTCATAAGAATAAATAAAGGGATAGGTTTTTTAACATTTGGAACATCAATTACAATTTGATTGTTAGTATATGAAGCATCTGGTGCTATAATTTTAGCAGATGTATATCTAATTGGTTTAGAACTATCTTCAGAAACAGAATGAACTTCACACGAAAAACTATATAATTCATCGTCTTTATATTTTCTAACATAAAGCATATTATCGCCAAACTTTTCTTGACTAACAATAACTTTTTCCTTTCCGGAAATAATAAAATATCCACCATAATCATTGCGACATTCTCCCATATTAAAACGAGCTTCCGTAGATAAACCTTTTAAAATACATAAATTTGAATGAAGCATAATTGGAAAACGTCCAAGATATATTTTTTCATATGTTTTAGTTTCTTGTGTTTTTGTATCTCCATTATAATAATTATATTCAACGTCTATATCATAATGAATTGTAACTCCGTAAGTCATATTTCTTAATCTAGAGTCATTTGGATACATATAATGTGGATATGGTTTACCACTTTCCTCATCATAAATAATAGGTTTACCAAAATACAATTTGTCTCCATTTTTTCCTCCAAGATAGATTAAACATTCATTCGGATTTTCTTTATCTCCAATCTTAATAGTTTTGTCTTTTGTTTTTTTAACATTTCCTTCTTCTCCTGCTGTTTCGGTTTCACGTTCTATAAATCTTATCGGATTATTTTCACGAAATATTTGAAAAATTCCTTTACTAAAAAAGTCGTTATAAGAGTCTAAATGATGTGCAACTAAATTATATTGATTATCTTTAAAATATTTGTCAATTAAATTCCAAGAGATTGTATCCATTATATTATTATAATGTTATTTTTTAATATTAAAATTCATAATTTATAATATTAAAAATTATTGTTAGTTTATTTAATTAAAAGATTTGTTAAAATATTTGTTAGTTTATTTGCTAGTTTATTTTGTTTAAAGATTTGTTAGTTTATTTTGTTTAAAGATATGTTTAAAGATTTGTTAGTTTATTTTGTTTAAAGATATGTTTAAAGATTTGTTAGTTTATTTGCTAGTTTATTTTGTTTAAAGATTTGTTAGTTTATTTTGTTTAAAGATATGTTTAAAGATTTGTTAGTTTATTTGCTAGTTTATTTTGTTTAAAGATTTGTTAGTTTATTTGCTAGTTTATTTTGTTTAAAGATTTGTTAGTTTATTTGCTAGTTTATTTTGTTTAAAGATTT
>Ga0315293_10000608_pt1 | contig 33776 bp, 21 predicted proteins | sample YL17G13_20_MG_FD_203071 | JGI IMG/M metagenome (GOLD analysis project Ga0315293, IMG submission 203071) | Sediment microbial communities from Yellowstone Lake, YNP, Wyoming, USA - YL17G13_20 | ecosystem: Environmental > Aquatic > Freshwater > Lake > Sediment | place: USA: Wyoming | collected... | reverse complement strand
GCCGCCCAAGCAGGCCGCGTCGAACGTCTCCCCGCCGTCCGCGTCGGCCAGGGTGGAGACGAGGGTGGCGCCCGTCGCGCGGCAGACGCGCTTTATGTCGTCGCGCGGCACGCGGCGGCACGCGATGACCCCGCCCTCGACCAAATACTTGAGGCAGAGGTCGTCCACGCCCTTGGTCGTAAACACGACGTTGGCGCCCGAGGCGAGGATGGCGGCCACGCGGTCGCGCGCGATGTCGGCCTCGCGCGCGCGGAGCGCTTCGAGCTCCGCGGGGTCGGTGACCAGCACTTGGACCCCCATCGCCATGCGCGCCTTTTGCAGGTTCATGTCCAGGCACGCGACGCGGGCCGGGGAGACGCGGACGGGCATGCCTTGCGCGGCGCGGCCGAGGTTGAGCGCGACGCCGCGGAGGAGGGTCGAGTCGTGCATCGACCCCCCCAGCGCCTTGAGCACCGCCACGCCCTTGACGGGGTAGGACGGGGGGGCACCGCCGGCGCCGGGGCGCTCCACGGAGCGCATGGCGTCGACGGCGAGGGCGGCAAAGTGGGCGGCGTCGGAGCCGACCACTTTCGAGGAGATCGACGTCGCCGCGACGCGGGCCAGGGTGTCGGGCCCCAGGGACGAGACCGGGATGGCCAGCGACTCCGTGATGAAGCGGACGGCCTCTTTCGCGGCGAGGCGGTACCCGGAGACGACCGACGTCGGGTGGACCCCGGACCGGACGAGGTCGGCGCCGCGCTTGAGCAACTCGGCGGCCACGATGACGACCGACGTCGTGCCGTCGCCGACCTCCGCGTCCTGCAGCTCGGCCAGGTCGACCAGGATCTAGAGGGGGGTGGGGGGAGGGGTGGTCGGGCGGCGGAACCCGTTCGCCTCCCCGCGCGCGCGCCCTCTCGCCGCTCCCGTCCCCCACCTTGGCCGCTGGGTGCTCCACCTCGAGCAGCTTCAGGATGGTGGCGCCGTCGTTGGTGATGGTCACGTCCCCGATGTCGTCGACGAGCATCTGAGAAAGGAGGCAGGGCGGGCGGAAAGAGGGGGTCGATGCGGGGGCCGCGGCCGGATCGCCGCCGCCTCCCGCGCCTCCCGCCACCCCTCTCCCCCACCCCATTCCACCCCACAGTCACCTTGTCGAGGCCGACGGGGCCGAGGGACGATTTGACGATGTTGGCGACCGCCGCGACGGCCGCCACGTTTTGGGTGCGCGCGTCCGCGCCCGTCGTGCGCACGCCGGCGATGGCCAGGGACGCGCCGGGCGGCGCGGCCATGGTGGAAAGAGGGGGGAGGGGGCGCGGGGTGGAGAGTGTGTCGCCCGGCTCGCTGCGGCCGGCCGTCAGTTTTCCGCGGCCGCCCCGCTCTTTCCTCCTCCGCCCGATCCGGGCCGCGCCGCGCACGCCCCGCGCCGGCCTGTGGCGTGGCGCGCGGCGGGCGACGGAAGAGGAGCGCGGCTCGAGGGACGGCCGCGAGAGGATGGCGCCGCCTCCCCCCCCTCCCGCCGGCGCCGGCGACAGCGGCCGCCGCCGCCCGCCCTCCCTGGACATCCCGGCTACCGACGGCGAGGGCGACCCCCCCCCCCCGTCGCGCGGCACGCCTGCGTCGGCATCGTCGGTCGTCGCGGCCGCGCTCGCGTCCGTCGTCGACCCCATCCGCCGGGCAGCCGCGGCCATGACGCCGACCATGATGAGGAGCGGGGCTGGCGGGCGCCCGACCCCATCGGTCGACCCCATCGCGCGCGCGACGATGGCTGGCGCGCGCGCGCGCCGAGCCACGCTCACCATGGAGGAGGTGGACGCGATCATGCACAAGATGGGTGGGGTGGGAGGCGGGGAGGGAGGCGCGACGCCGCCCCCGCCCTCGAAGGACCGCCCGCGGCTCGTCCCGCTCGGCCCGGCCGCGCGGCGGCCGCCCTCCGCGACCAACGCCGTCAAAACGAGCAAGTACAACGCCCTCACCTTCCTCCCCCGCTTCCTGTTTGAAATGTTCTCCCGGGCGGCCTACTCGTACTTCCTCCTGCAGGCCGTCCTGTCGTGGATCCCTGTCGTGTCGCCGTTTGGCGGCCTCGGGTCGACCGCGGCGCTCGCCTTTGTCCTGGCCGTCGCCGCGGTCAAGGCGCTGTTTGAAGACGTCAACCGGCACCGGCAGGACGCGGCGACGAACGCGTCCATCGCGCACCTGGCGCGGGCCGACGGGTCCGTCGTCGACATCCCGTGGCGCGACGTCCGCGTCGGCCACGTCCTGCGCGTCACCGACGGCGAACTGTTCCCCGCCGACCTGGTGTGCCTGCACTCGTCCCTGGGGGACGGCGTGTGCTTCATCAAGACGACGAACCTCGACGGGGAGAGCAATTTGAAGGTGCGCCGCCCGGTCGACCTGCGCGACGACGCGCCGGCGAGCGAGGCCGACGCCCTCGCCCTCGCGGGCTTGCTCACCGTGGAGCCGCCCAACGCCGACCTGCACCACTTCAAGGGGCGGCTGGCCCTGGCGGGTGGAGGTGGGGAGGCGGGCGGCGACCCCGCGCCGACCGCCCCCCCCCCCCCCCCCCTGCCCCCCTCCTCCCCGACCACCGCCGCCGCCACCATCCCCTCCCGCGTCGTCCCCGTCACCATCAACGAGGTGCTGCTGCGCGGGTGCACGCTGAAGAACACGGGGGCGGTGCTGGGCGTCGTCGTGTACACGGGCGCCGACACGCGCATCCAGCGCAACGCGGCCGCGACCCCCTCGAAGACTGGTTCCTACGACCACTTCATGAATTTTCAGATCGTGTTCGTCATGGCGCTCCAACTGGCGCTCTGCCTCGTGTCGGCCGGCGCCGGGGCCGGGTGGCGCGCGGCCGAGGGCTACCGCCGCCCGCACCTCGCGGCCAGCGACCCGTCCCAGGGCAACCCGCGGTCGCCGGCCGCCTACGCGGGCATCCTCACGGTCACCTTCTGGATTCTGTATTCCTACCTCGTCCCCATCTCGCTCTTCGTCACCATGGAGCTTGTCAAATTCTGGCAAGGCTTTGTGTACGTCAACCGCGACGCGGCCATGGTCGACCCCGCCACCGGCGACGGCGCGCTCGCGCGCAACACGGGCCTGAACGAGGACCTCGGCAAGGTGGACTACATCTTTTCGGACAAGACGGGCACCCTGACGGCCAACGAGATGCTGTTGCGGCAGGTGGACGTCGGGGGGGTCGTGTACGGCGACCCCGGGTTTCGGCTCGAGGAGTGGACGGGCGGGGAGGGCGACGCGTGCGCGAGGGCGTGGGACCCGCGCGCGGCCGCCGCGGCCGCGGCTCTGACGGCCGACCACGGGTGGCGCGCCATGGTGGCGGCGTCCGGTGGCGAGGGCGGCGGCTCGTCCGGCGCTGCGTCGCCGCCGTCCGGCGCGTCGGGCGCCTCCGCCTCGGACGCCTCTGACGCCTCCCTCGCCGTCGTCGGCGCGCGCATGGTCGACTTTTGGACGACCGTGTGCGTCTGCCACTCGCTCATCGTCGAACCTTCCCCCGGCGGCGGCCCGCCCCTCTACCAAGGGCCGTCGCCCGACGAGGTGGCCCTCGTCTCCGCCGCCCGGTCCCTCGGCGTCGCATTTGTCGCTCGCCGCGCGGGCGGCGTCGACCTGGTCGTGCACGGCGCGCGGCTGGCGTACGAGGTGTTGGCCGTCCTCGACTACTCTTCGGCGCGCGCGCGCATGTCGGTCGTCGCGCGCTGCCCCGACGGCGCGGTGCGCCTATTTTGCAAGGGCGCGGACGCCAAAGTGATGGCCATGCTGGACGAGGGGACGCCGGCCGAGGCGCGCGAGGCGGCCGAGACCAACCTGGCGGCCTTCGCGCGGCGCGGCCTCCGCACCCTCGCCCTCGGCACCAAGACCATCCCGCCCTCCATCTGGGCCGACTGGGACGAGCGCCACGCGGCCGCGGGCGCGTTGCTCGACGGCCGGGACGAGGCGGTGGCCGCGCTGGCGGGGGAGCTCGAGGGAGGCCTCACCCTCGTCGGCGTCACCGCCATCGAAGACAAACTCCAGGACGGCGTCCCCGACGCCATCGCGACGCTGCTCGCCGCCGGCATCAAGGTGTGGGTCATCACGGGGGACAAAAAGGAGACGGCGGCCAACATCGCGGTCTCGTGCCGGCTCCTGACGGACGCGGCGACCGCGCTCACGCTCGACGCCGATTCTCCGGCCGCCGCCGACGCCGAGCTGACCGCGCTCACCGCGGCCCTGGACGCGCGCGGCGCCGGGGCGAAGGGGGAGTTGGTCGTCGACGGCCCGACGCTCGCCCACATCCTGGAGACCCCCCTCGAGCCCCGCCTCGCGGCCCTCGGCGCCCGCTGCGCCGCGGTCGTCGTCTGCCGGTCGTCGCCCTCGCAAAAGGCGGGCATCGTGAGGATGATGAGAGAGTTTGAGATGGCGGCGGCGGGCGCGAGCGCGAAAAACCCGCTCACCCGCTGGTACAGGCGCCAGATGCGCAAGCAGGCCGGCCGCATGCTCTCCGTCGGCGACGGCGCCAACGACGTCGCCATGATCCAGGCGGCCGACGTGGGGGTCGGGGTCATCGGGAAAGAAGGGCGGCAAGCCGTCAACTCTGCCGACTTTGCGGTGTCTCAATTTCGGTTCCTCGTGCGGCTGCTGCTCGTGCACGGGTCCCTGTCGGCGTATCGGTTGAGCCGGTGCGAGGAGGAGAGAGAGAAGTGGGAAAAAGGGAACGCGCGCGCGCGCCGCGGCCGACGCCCCCACCCCCCTCCACCTTCCAGCCTCATCAAGTACTCGTTTTACAAAAACGTGGCCTTTGGCGTCGTCCTCTTCCTGTATCAATTCTACTGCGGCTTCTCGGGGCAGGCCCTGGTCGACGACGTGAGCGCGGCCGCGTACAACGTCGTGTTCACGGCCCTCCCCATCATGGCCTTTGCCGTGCTCGACCGCCCCGTGGCCGACCTGGACGCTTTGGTGAAGTACCCGGGCACCTACCACCCCAAGTCGTCGCTCACGACGGCGTCCTTTTGGAAAAACGGGGTCGGCCTCGCGGCCGTCGACGCGGTCGCCGCCTTCTTCATCCCCCTCGCCGGCGCCGCCGCGACGCGCGGACGCGACGCCACCCTGGACGTCGCGTCCCTGGGCAAAACGGTGTTTGTGGCGTTGCTCGGGTGCGTCACGCTCGAGGTCGCGCTCGTCGCCCGTTTCTGGACCCCCCTCTTCGCCGCCGCCCTCGCCTTCTCCTGGGCCTGCGTCTTCCCCTTTCAACTCGGCCTCCAACTCGTCTACGCCGCCGACTCGGCGCAGGCGGGCGTCGCGTCCGCGCTGTTTGGCGACCCCCGGTTTTGGCTCGTGTGCGTGCTCACGGCCGCGCTCACCTTTGGCCACCGCTTCGCCGTGCGAGGCGGCATCGCCCGGTTCCGGCCGCACGACGTCATGATCCTGCAGGAGGTCACGGCCAGGGAGAGGGAGGAGAAGAAGGGGAGGGGAGGGGGGGCGGGCGGCGCGGCGGCCGCTCTGCCGACGCTCGACGGCTCGAGCCGGCGCGGCCTGCCGCCCGGCCCAGGCGTGCCGGACGCGGCGTCGTTCAAGAGCATGGGCGCCGCGGCCGACGGCGCGGCGGGCGCGGCGGCGTGAGGGGCGGCGGGGAGCAGAGTTTTCATTTTCGTTTTTATTGTACGGGGGGCAATGTTGATTGGGGGAGGGACCTGACGATCCGCGCCGCGCGCACTGCAATAGCGATCAACAAAGCTACTTACACGCCCCGCGGCGACGCGAGGCGGCGCGGCGACCCCGGTGCGCGCGCAGGCGACCGCGGCGCTGGCTTGGGCGACGGCGGAGGCGCCAGGGGCGCGCCCTCGTCGGGCTCCGGGTGCGCACGCGTCGCGCGCGGGGACATGGGGGCGAGGGTAGCGGGGGCGGGCGCGGGCGCGGAGGCGCCGACGCCGCGCGGGCTCGCCGCGCGCGCGGCCGCCGCCCGCGGGCTCGCCAGCCGCGCGGGCGACGCCCGCGGACTTGCCGGGCGCACCGGCGCCGCCCGCGGGCTCGCCGCGCGCGCGAGCGCCGCGCGCGGGCTCGCGGGCGCCGTGCGCGGGCTCGCGCCCGCAGACCGCGCCGCCGCCGCACGCGGCGACCCGCGCGCCGCAGGCGCCGCCACGGCCTCCTCCCCCTCGCTCTCCCCCGAGCTGCCGCCGCCGCCCGCGGACGACAGGTCCGACCCGCCACCGTCGCCAAACCCGGTCGGCACGTCTTCATCGCTGTCGGGCGCGTCCGCCAGCGCGTAAAAGGGAGACGCGGGTGGCCGGGGCGCGGCGGGGTATTGAATGAAGTTGGGTCGGGCCCACGAGGGGGCGGTGAGCACGGCAACCGCGCCGAGGTTGTTGAACCGGCTTTCCCCCTCTGGCACAAACATGGGGTAGTCGGCCGCGGAAAATACGGTGTAGAGCGAGCCGGCCGCCCCCGCGTGGTCGAGCGCCCAGCCGCCGAGAATGCCGGACATGCCGTCGCGGCCGTCGCGCGCGTCGGGGCCTTCGTGCGAGCGCAGCACGCACGCCACGCCGTTGGCCGCGCAAAAGGCCTGCGTCGCGTCGGGGCCGAACAAGAGGCCGACGCCGCGGGCGTGGTTGTCGGCGACGCCTCCCGACGGCGCGGGGTCGGACCAGAGAACGTCTGCCGCCAGCCGGCTCGCCCCCCGCCCCGACGGATCGGTGCCGCCCTTGCTCGCGAGCCTCAACTGGGCCAGGGTGCCCAGGGCGGGCGGCGCGGCGCGCGCCGCGCGCGCGGCGCGGCCGCCCGCGCGCGGCCGCTTGGGCGCGCCCCCTCGCGGCAGCGGCGCCCGGAACAGGCCACCGTGCAGGACGAGGGCGCCGCAGCCCGGCACGCCGCCGGCCGCGACGGCGGCGGCGAGGGGGAGGCGGGAGAACGCGGTGCGCGCGGCGCGGTAGACCGCGCCGCCCTCTGCCCCCCCATACTTGGCGGCCAGCTCGCCGTGAAAGCCGTAGACGAGGGTGCAGGTGGCGGATTCATGGTTGCCGCGGAGGAGGGTGACGTGTTGCGGCGCCGCGAGGCGCCACGCGGCGAGCAAGGCCAGCGTTTCGATGCCCCACGCGCCGCGGTCGACGAAGTCGCCGTTGAAGATGATGTGCGTGTCGGGCGACGGCTCGCCCACGAGGGCGAGCCTGGAGAAAGGAGGAGAGGGTGGGCGGTGGGTCGGCGCGCGCGCGCGCGGCGTCCCAAGCCCCTCCTCCCCACTCCCCTCTCCCTCCCGTGCTCTCACATGGCCACCACGTCGTGAAAGTGGCCGTGCGTGTCGCCCACGACGACGACGCGCGCGTGCGGCGGCGGGGCGAGCTGGTGAAGGGGGTGGGGGTGAGCGCGCGTCCGAGGCTCTCTCTCGGCCGCCGCCCGCCGCCGCCCACCCCCCAAAACGACCGCTTACGTCCACCACGGTCGGTTCATCGAGCAGCAGGGCGCCCAGCGCATCGATGAGCGCGACCACGGTCGGGGCCGGCAGCGCATCGCGCAACCGCGCCGACGGGCGCCAGCTGGCCGCGCCCAGGGCGGCCGCCAGCGCGCGCACCCATTCGGGCGTGACGGAGGCGCGCCCGGGAAAGACGAGGGGGGCGGGTGGGGGCACGGGCGGGCCGCGCGGCGAGACGGGCGCGCGCCGGGCGCGGGGCGATGCCGAGGGGGGTGGCATCGAACCGGAGGGGCCCAGACCGGGGCCGCGAGGGCGCAGGGGCCGACGTTGAGGTGTGGAGAGCAGCCGACGATGGGCGCGGCGACGCCCACGCCCGCCCACTCCCTCGCCTCGCCCGCCGGTCGCCGCCGCGCCCGGTCGCATCCACCTCAGCCCGCGCCACCGCCCGCCTCCCGCGCGCGAGCCCCCGCCGGCCCCAGAAATGGCGATGCCCAAGACGCTCGGCGAGCTCGAGGCCGCCCTCGGCCGCGCGGTGGACAAGGTGGTGGAGATCGGCAAGGTGCGGAAAGGGTGGTGGAGGAGGGTGGCGGCGGGGCGCGCGCGAGGCGCGCCGCGCGTCCGCGCCGCCGCCGCCGAACCCCCTCTCCCTCTTCCCGTCTCTCTCAGCCCATCGTGCACGTCGCCTTCATCCCCGCCATCATCGTCCTGGGCCTGCTCTGCACCGAGCCCCGGCCCACGCTGGCCCAGCTGCTGGCGCCGATGTGAGGGAGGGAGCGGCGGGAGGGGAGGGAGGGGAACACCCCGCGCCGCGTGTGACCCGGCGTTCCAGCCCCAACCCCTCCCTGTGTCACGCCGCGGGCGGCGGCGTCGCGGGCGGCGGCCGGGGCGCGCCGACGCCCGGCGACGCGCCGGCGCCGGCCGCCGGCGCGGCCGGCGCCGCGGCTTGCAGCGCGCGCCCCAAAAACTCAAACGACCCCGCCGCTTCCAGCTCCGGCGGCGCCGGCACCGGTCCGTACAGGCCCGCCCCATCCAGTGCGGCGCCGACGTCGTCCGACGTAAAGGGGAGCGCGGCGTCGTCGTCCAGGAGGAACGAGTGCGACGCCGCGGCAGCCGCGGCGCCCACCATCGCCGCCTTCATGGCCGCCAGCACGTCGTGAGACACAGTTTCCGTGCCGTACCGGTCGTCCCAGTACATGGTGCTGGGGAGAGACGAGGGGGGGAGGGAAGAGGTGAGGAAGGGAGGGGCGCGCACACGCACCCGCCCCGGCCTCTGCCCAACCCCGGCCCACGCCTCCCTCGACCCGCCCCCCCACCTGATGCGGTACAGCTGTTGCACCGAGAGCGCGGGGCACAGGTCGCGCGTGATGTCGTCCATCGATTTTCGATGTTTCTGGTGGATCACCAGGAACGTGACCGCCTGCCGCACGTGCGCCAGCTCGTCCCACGCGCCGCCGACGCGGTCGCCGCCGGCGCGCCCGATCCAGGCTTCCACTTCGGCGAGCCCGGTTTTCACGTACTCCCCGTTGCTGAAGGAGCAGCACTCGCGGCGCAGCAGGAGCTGGTTGAACAGCTGGACGTCGACGAAAGCGAAGAGCTGTCAAGGGGGTGGGGGTGGAAGGGGGGGGTCGGGGTGTGGGTGAAGCGTCGCGCGCCGCGCGGCCCGTCTCCTCCCTCCCTCTTCGTCTCCTGACCTGGCCAAAGAGCGCGCGCGCGAGCAGCGGCGGCACGCGCGCCTCGGTGAGCGTGGCGTCGAGCGCATCAAACGAGGCGAGGACGGCGCCCCAGTGCGGCGAGAGCGGCGCGCCGGCCTTGGTCGGCGACGCCGCGGCCGCGGCGCGCCTCGCCCCCCCGCCCCCCCGCGGCGCGTGCACGCACGCGGCCAGGTGGGGCGCGATCTCTTTCTTGACGTTGTCGCGCAGCATGGGGAACAGCTTCTGCACAAACGCGTCGAGCTGCTGTTTGAAGAGCAGGGCGGGGTAGCGCGCCTCGACCGCGCGGAAGCCGCCGACGCCGCCCGCGTGGATGGACGCGTCGCCGGCGCCCGGGGAGGACGAGGAGGGCGTGCCGGGCGCGCCAGCGACGGGGCTGCCGGCGGCGCGCTGGAAGAACGACGTGAAGCCGCCCGCGCGGCCGCCGAAGAATGATGGCCGCGCCGGCGGCGACCGCAGCCGGGCCGCCCCGCCCCCGGACGCCGGCTTGACGTTCTTTTGGAGGAGGTGGAGCAGGGTGGCGGTCACCGTGAGCCAGTAGGCGAGGGCGGCGTTGTCGTCTTGGCGGCGCTCGATCTGCGCTCCCATCGCGCCGATGATCCTGTCAAAGAGCGTCGTGCGATCCGCAGAGAACGCGCGCCACTGCAGGCAGCACCGGAAGACGAGCAACGCGGCAACGGGGCGGCCCTCGTGGAAGCCGAGGTCGGTGGAGATGGCGGCCAGGAGTTTGTCTTGGTCCGCGGTCCGCTGCTCGCGCAGCAGCAGCTGCTGCTTGGTGTAGAGCTCGCGCTGGCGGCGGTCGACCTCGGAGAGGCCGTCGAGGGGGAGGGGTCCGCCGGCGGCGGCGCGGGCGGCGGCCAGGGGTGGCGGGGCGGCCGTGCCTGCCGCGCCGGCGAGCCGCGGCCCGAGCGCGCCTGACGCCAGGTCGCCCTCGAGCTTGGCCAGACGCTCGGCCGCGATGAGCGCCTCTTCCCGGGCCGCGTCCCGCTGGGCGACGGCGTTGGCGAGGCGGGCGGTGAGGTCGTCGCGCGCGGCGCCGCCGCGCGCGTCGGCGTCGGCCGCCGCCGCCTCGGCCGCGGCCACTTTTTGGGCGGCGGAGATGGCCTCCCCGGCCGCCGCCGCGCGCGCGGCGGCGGCAGCCGCGCGCGCGGTCTCGACGTCGGCCCGCGCAGCCTCGAGCGCGGCCGCGGACGCGGACGCGGACGCGGACGCGGCGGCCGACGCGGCGGCCGCGGCGGCCGCGGCGTCGGCCGCGGTCGTCGCCACCGCCACCTCGGCCGCGGCCGCGCGCGCTTCCGCCGCCTCGCGCGCCGCCCGCTCCTCTTTGAGCGCCGCCTTCATCTCGTTCCGCTGGTTGGTCACGCTCTCCAGCACCCGCTCCACGTCGGCCAGCCGTGCTTCGACGGCTTGTTTGTCCGACACGAGGCGGGTGGTGTCGCGCGCGGCGGCGCGGCGACACCGCAGCTCGCGGCGCGCGGCCTTCGACCGCCACGCGCACTGGATGGCCACGGCAGCGCCGCGCGCTTTCGCCCACTGCCGCCGCGCCACGTGCGTGCGCCAGGCGGCCTGAATGGCGATGGCCGCGCGCCAGGCGCGCACGTCGCGCGTCTGGCGGCGCGACTCGGCGCCGCGCCACGCGGCCTGGATCCGGGTCGCGGCGGCGACGGCGGCCTTGAGCTCCGCCCGGGCCGCGGCCGCGCGCCAGGCGGCCTGGATGCGGTTGGCGGCCTTGGCTTGGCGCAGGGAGCGGGCGCGGGCGCGGGCGAGCCAGCCGCGGACGCCCGCTTGGAGCGTGACGACCGCCGCGCGCGCGCGCGCGAAGCTCCGCCGCGCCAGAAACCCGCGCCCAAACCGTTGCAGCGTGACCGCCGCCCCGTTGAGCTTGTCCGTGCGCAGCCGGTCCAGGGCGGCCATGGCGCCCGCGCGCAGAAACATCTTGGTGCGGCCGGCCTGGAACCCGGAGAGCTTTGCGCTCGCCGCCACCGCTTTCGCGGCCGCCACGTCGTCGCCCGCCGCGGCAGCCGCCGGCGCCAGCGCCCAGAAGTGGTCGACAAAGTCGGCGTACGGCACTTTGGCGGGGAAGCCGGCGCACGAAATGCGGACGGCCTCGAGCACGCCGCCGCAGCGCAGCTGGTGCAGCACCGGCCCGGGTTCAAACCGGGCGGGCGCGTTGGCGGCATTGGGCTTGACGCAGCGCACGTAGTGGGGTTCGGCGGCCGACAGGGCGGCCATGAGGTCGGCGAGCTGCGTTTTGAAGCGCGCGGCGACGGAGGAGAACCGGTACGCGCTGGCGCCGCCGCGGGCGCCGTCGACAGCCACTGCCTGCGGCGCCAGCGCGGCAACAAACGGGTCGCCCGACCCAGCCAGCAGGGCTTCGTGCTCCGCGACGACAAAGTCGCGATTCTTCGAAAGAAAGTTTGTGGTGTCGTACGTCACGCCCCCGGCATAGTGCGCCACCGTGAACGCGCCCGGTTGCGTCTTGGGGCGGGAGAAGCGGGCGGAAGAGGCGACGGCGGGCGAGGCGTAGAGCTTCTCAGCAAAGTCGGACGCCGCCGCGCGCGGAAAGCGGCACACATCGTCCAGGCAGGCAAGGACCCCCGCCGGCGCCCCTTCCACCAGGTCTAGCACGTCCTGGTTGTCCACAAACTCAATGTAGGACCAGTCGATCGCTTCCCGCTCGTACTCGGCTTGCTCCATTTTAAACACGTGCGAGTTGAAGTGTTGCTGCAGCTTCTCGTTGGCCAGGTTGATGCAAAACTGCTCGAAATCGTTGGCGTCGAAGCACTCGAAACCATAAATGTCGAGCACGCCGACCGAGGCGGCGGCGGCGGGGTCTTGGCCGATGGCGGCGTTGATCCGGTCGACGAGCCAATCAAAGAGGCGCGCGTACAGGGACTTGGCGAGCGCGTCCCGGTTGTCGGCGGCGGCGGGGGCGGGCAGGGGGGAGACGATGGGGCCGTCGGGCGTGGCCCGGGTGCGGGTGGTGAGGGACTTGGCGAGCGCGGCGGGGTCGACGCGCAGGCAGTGCGCCGCCGCGTCCAGGGAAGCCGCCGCGTCGCCTTCCGCGACCGCGCACTCATCGTCCCCGGTCGCCACAAAGGCCACATTGCCCAGGTGCAGGACCGCCGCCACGACGCGCAGCGCAGCGTCGCCGTCGGCGGGCGCGACCCCGACGCCCGCCATCGCGGTCCGCGTGCGCGCGTACTCGTCCGCATTGCTCACGCCGTCCAGGTTGGTGCACGAGGAGCGGGCGAGGTAGGCGAATTCTTGGGCGGGGCGCAAGCGGAGAGCTTCCCGCTCGGACGGCGACGCGCCCGCGCACAGTTGATAAAAAATGTGGAAAGAGCGCTCCGGGTCGTTGACCGACACGACGCGCGACCGCTCCAGCAGGTAGGTGCGCACCGCGGCGCCGGAGATGCGGCCGGACGCGTCAAACTGGATGTCGACGAATTTTCCAAAACGGGAGGAGTTGTCGTTGCGCGCCGTCTTGGCGTTGCCAAAGGCTTCCAGGAGCGGGTTGCTCTCCAGCACTTGGCGCTCGACCGACCGCTTTTCGCGTGTGGGGGAGGAGGGAGAGCCAGGCGGCGGAACCACGCGCGCCCCCGCCCCGCTCTCCGCCGCCCCCGCCTCGCCCGCCCACGCCAGGTACTGCATGATCAGCTTGGCCGTCTCCGTCTTGCCCGCGCCCGACTCGCCAGAAATGAGGATGGACTGGGAGCGGCCCGTGGACCGCAGCGCGGCGTGCGCCGCGTCGGCGACGGCATACACGTGCGGGCTCAGCTCCCCAAACCGCGCGCCACGGTACTGCGCCATCATGTCGGCCCCGTACAGGTGGGGGAGGGGGCAAAATGGGTTGACCGCGATGAGGATGGTGCCGGTGTAGGTGTAGATCGCGTCGAGGGCGTAACTGGGTGAGAAAGAGGGAGAAAGGGTGGGGCGACGGCGCGCGCGCGTCTCAACCGCCTGCCGCCACCCCCGCCCCTTCTTTCCACCACGCACCGGTTTTGCAGGTTGTAGAGCACGCCCGGCTCGTTGAGATGGGAGAGCGTGGTCATATCCTGAGAGGGAGAGGGGTAAAGGGTGAGGAGAGCGTGCGCGCGCGCGGTCGGCGCCGGCGGTCGGGCCGGCCGCCGCCGCCCAAGTCTCGGGTATGAACAGTCCAGATCTAGGGCGGGGCGGGACGCGCGCGCCGGCGCCGCGCTCGCCCGCAGCGGCGCGGTGCTGGCTCGCGCGCGGACGTCTCGCCCCGCGCGCGCGCGTCCAGGCGCCCGCCCGACCCCCATCGGGCGCCGGCACGCGCGCCCGGATGGGCCCGACATCGGGAGGCGGCGCCACGCGCCCCCCACGACCACCGCGCCCCCGCGCGCGCCCATCGCGCGCCTCCCCTCTCCTCACCTCGACGCCCAGCCGCGACGCCGGGTTCTGCAGCGGGCAGTCGGCGGCCGCCGCCTCGCTCTCCACGCCCGCCTCGTCCCGCAGCGCGAGGCGGCCGCCGGGCAGCGTGCGCAGCACGGTCGCGCGGCGCCACGCGGAGGAACCGTCGGGGAGCCACACCGCCGACCCGGCCGTGTGGTGGCCGCCGTCGGGGGGGCCGGGCGTGTGGGCGGCCATGGTGAGGGGGGAGGGGGGTCTGTCTCCCGCGGGAGACAAAAAGAGTGCGCGAGAGCGCGCGCGCGCGCCGCCCCCGCACGCGTCACAGGACCCACCACCCCCTCCCTCACACCAGTTCCACGCCTTCCGTCTCCGTCACCACGCCCACGATGCGCCCGTTGGGCGCCGCGGCCGCCGCGCGGGCGGCGTCGGCCTGGGGGACGATCGCGACCATGCCGAGCGACATGTTGAACGTCCTGTACATCTCCGCGTCGCTCACGCCGCCGGCCTCCTGAATCCAGGCAAACAGCGGGTGTCGCTCCCAGGTCCCGGTGTCGAACCGGGCGCCGAGGCCCGCGGGGAGGACGCGGGGCACGTTTTCGGGGAGGCCGCCGCCCGTCACGTGCACGAGGCCGCGCACGTCGACGGCCTTCAACAGCGCGTTGACGTCGTCCACGTAGATGCGGGTGGGGGTGAGGAGGGAGGCGCCGAGGGACGTGGCCGGGTCCCAGGGCGCGGGGTCGGCCAGGGCGAGGCCGGACCGCGCGGCGGCCGCGCGCGCGAGCGAGAAACCGTTCGAGTGCACGCCGGACGACGCGAAACCGACAATCGCGTCCCCGGCCTGGATGCGGGACCCGTCGACGACGTCGCCCTTGGCGACGGCCGCGACGGCAAACCCGGCGAGGTCGTACTCGCCGTCCTTGTAAAAGCCGGGCATCTCGGCCGTCTCGCCGCCCAGCAGCACGCACCCCGCCTGGCGGCACCCCTCCACGATGCCCTTGACCACCGCTTCCGCGACGTCAACGTCCAGCTTGCCGGTGGCGAAATAATCGAGGAAGAAGAGGGGGCGCGCGCCTGACGTGATCACGTCGTTGACCGACATGGCGACGAGGTCGATGCCGACCGTGTCGTGCGCGCCCGTGTCGAAGGCCAGCTTGAGCTTGGTGCCGACGCCGTCGGTGCCGGCGACGAGGAAGGAGTCGCCTGGGGGGGAGGAGGGACAGAGGTTGGGGCGCGCGCGCGCGCGCGCGCATGGGCGCGGCCGCGAGCGGGGGCCGCCGCTTGCTCCTCCGCCCCGGCCAGGCGCGCGATGCATCCATCGCCGGCGCGCGCCCATGCGCCACCCTCATCCCTCGACCTACCAAACGGGACCATCCCGGAGAACCCGCCAATCGACGGGTTGAGCTTGCGGATGCGGCGCACCAGCTCGTTGCCGGCGTCGATGTCCACGCCAGCGTCTTTGTAGGAGAGGCCGGGGCAAGGAGGGGCGGGTAGGCGCCGGGGAAGGCGCGCGCGCATGTGCGCAGCGCGGCCGGCGAGCGCCCGGGCCGGGAGGCGGGGCGCGCCGATCGTGGACGCGCGCATGGCGCTGGAGCGGGGGCGGGGAGGCGGCGACGCCCCGGATTGGTGTGCCAGCAGACTGCGCAGCCGTCGCGACACACCCTGCGCACGCGCCCGCGCCCCGTTCACGCCCGCCTCGCACGACGCCATGCGCGGTGCGTCCTGTGGCGATGCGTGGGCGGCGACATGGCCCGCGCCGCGCCGCGGCCGCGCGCCGCGCTGGCCGCGCCGCGCCGGCGCCGCGCGGCCGCGCGCGGCGCCCGCATCGGCCTCCGCGCGCGCTCGCGCGGGGGTGCCACGGTCGCCGCGGCCGGGGATTGGGCCCGCGCCGCCGCCCACACGCCCCACCCCTCCTTCACAGCTGCCCGCGGCCCGCGCCCCGCCCGCGCGTCGGCGTCGGCCCCCGCCCGTTCGCCCGCGTCCACCGGCAAGGTGAGGGAAGGAGAGAGAGAGGGGACAATTGAGGAGAGGGAGGGCGCGGCGCACGCCGGCGCGGCGCCACGAACGCCGGCGCCCACCTCCTCCCCGCCTCCCTCCCACCATCACCACCAGGTCACGCGCCCCATGACGCTCACCGAAAAAATTCTGGCCAACCACACCGACGCCGCCTCGGTGCGCCCCGGCGACAACATCTGGACCACGGTCGACAAACTGATGACGCACGACGTGTGCGGCCCCGGCACGTTTGGCATCTTCCAGAAAGAGTTTGGGGAGAACGCGAAGGTGTGGGACCCGGAGCGGGTCGTCATCATCCCGGACCACTACATCTTCACGACCGACGCGCGCGCCAACCGCAACGTCGACATCCTGCGCGACATGGTGAAGCAGTACGGCATCAAATACTTTTACGACATCACGGACAGAGCGGACTTCAAGGCCAACCCGGACTACAAGGGCGTGTGCCACGTCGCGCTCGCGCAGGAAGGGCACTGCAAACCCGGGGAGGTGCTCCTCGGCACCGACTCGCACACCTGCAACGCGGGCGCGTTTGGCCAGTTTGCGACCGGCGTCGGCAACACGGACGCAGGGTTTGTCCTGGGCACGGGGCGCCTCCTCGTCAAGGTGCCGCCCGCGATGCGGTTCGTGCTCGACGGCGAGCTCCCGCCCTACCTCATGGCCAAAGACCTCATCCTGCAGATCATCGGGGAGATTGGGGTCGCGGGCGGGACGTACAAGGCGATGGAGTTCAGCGGGTGAGAGGGGAGAGTGGGTTGCCGCTCGGTCCCGACCCTCAAACCCCCCAAACATTATATGCGCCTGACGCATTGACCCTCCCCATGCCACTCTTAGCACGGCCGTGGACGCGATGTCGATGGAGGAGCGCATGACGCTCTGCAACATGGTCGTCGAAGCCGGCGCCAAAAACGGCACCTGCCCCGCGGACGCGACCACGGTCGAGTACGTGACCGCGCGCACGAGCGAGGAGTTTGAAATTGTGGCGGCCGACGGCGCGGCGACCTACGCGCAGGAATTCAAGTTTGACGTCTCCAAACTCGAACCCCTCGTCGCCGCCCCGCACTCGCCCGACAACCGCAAGACCGCGGCCTCGGTCGCGGGCACCAAGATCGACCGCGTCTACATCGGCAGCTGCACGGGCGGCAAGACGGAGGACTTTATGGCGGCGGCCAAACTGATGCACGCCGCTGGCAAACAGGTGGCCGTCCCGACCTACCTCGTGCCCGCGACGCAAAAAGTGTGGGCCGACGTGTACGCGCTCCCCGTCCCCGGGTGCGGCGGCAAGACGGCGGCACAGATTTTCGCCGACGCGGGGTGCGTGCCGCCCGCGTCGCCCTCGTGCGCGGCGTGCCTGGGGGGGCCGCGCGACACGTTTGCGCGCATGAACGAGCCTGAGGTGTGCGTGTCGACGACCAACCGCAACTTTCCGGGGCGGATGGGGCACAAAGACGGCCAAGTCTACCTCGCGTCGCCGTTCACCGCCGCCGCGTCGGCGCTCGCGGGCGCGGTCGCCGACCCGCGGGACTACATGTGAATGGAGAGGGGTTGTTGGCGCGTCTGGGTGCGGTTTTTGGGGGGTGGGGCGTCTTCGGGGCGGCGCTTGTGAGAGAGAGTAACGGGACGGAGAAAAAAACAATGACGTCGTTTCACAGTCGCCAGCGCCCCTGCATCACCCCCCCGTCCTTGCTCGCCGCGCCAGCTCGGCGTCGGCGAGCGCAGCGTGCAACGCTTGGCCGCCCGCGAGCCTCGCGGCGACCGCGCCCCGCGCCGCGTCGAGCCGCGCGCGCGCCGCGGCCGCCGCGTCGGCCGCTTCGGCAGCCGCTGCGAGTTGGTCTTGGAGCCGCATGTCGTCCGCGGGCAGGCGGGCGACGCTAGCGGCAAGGTCGGCCGCGGCGGCGGCGACCGTGGCGCCCGCGGTCGCCGCCGCCGCGCCCGCATCGCCCGCTTCGGCTCCTGGCGCCGCCCTCGGCGCGGGCTCGCCCACCACGCTCGCGGGCGGCGCATCGCGCTGCAGAGCGCCTGCGGACTCGAACATGGCGCGCACGAGGGCGTCGAGCGCGCTTTGGGCTGCCGTCACGGCATCGACGATAGGAGGTGCATCTTCTGGGGGTGGCAGATCCGCCATAACGGGCAGCCTTGAGTGTGGGGAGGGTGCGCCGACGCCGATTCGCCGCACAGCGCCCCGCCGAGAGACGCTCTCCCGCGCGCCGCGCCCTGGGCGCGACCGAGACCGCCGTAGAAGTGCGTTGAGCGAGGCGGGCTTGCCAACCGCCCCTTATGCCGCCTGCCGCCCGCGAAGACGCCCTCGCCGAAGTGGAGCTCGGCCCCGCGCGCCCCCCCGCCGACGACTCGCGGTCGACGTCCAGCCTACTGGACGCGGGCACGGGCTCGGCCCTGGCCGGCGGCGGTGGCAAGCGGCGCGGGGTTGTGAAGCGCTGGCTCGCCACCGCGCCGCACCCCGCGTGGCGGCCGGCAGCGATCGGTGAGAAGAGGAGAGGAGATTGGGGTGGCGTGGAGGAGGTAAGAGAGGGGCGCTGACCTCCCTTCTCTTTAGCCGCGACCGTCGCCGCCCTCTGCCTCCTGGCCGCCCTCGCCGCCCGCCCCCGCCCCGCCGGCGTCTGCGGCCCCGTCGGGGACGCCTCCTTCTCGCCGGAAGGAGGCCTGACGGCGTCGGTGGGGGTCGCGAAAGACTATAGAGGCGCGCCGCGCTCGATTTCGACGCGAGGCGGCGCCGTCGCCGCTGACCACGGCCGCTGCGCCGACGTCGGCGCGGCAGCCCTCGACGCCGGCGGCAACGCGGCCGACGCCGCGGTGGCGACTGCGCTGTGCCAAGGGGTGCACAACCCGATGGCGTCGGTGAGAGATGGAGAGGAGGAAGGAGGGCTGGAGAGAGAGAGTTTTATCTTCTTCTTCTTTTCTTCCTTCCTTCCACCCACCCACCCACCTACCCCCTCCTCTCTTTACAGGGCCTAGGCGGCGGCACCATCATCCTGTGGCGGTCTGCCGACGGGTCGTCCGCCGTCATCGATGGCCGCGAAACCGCCCCCGCCGCCGCCACGCCCGACATGTTTGCGGCCGACCCCAAAGCGTCCCTGGACGGCGGCCTGGCGGCGGGCGTGCCGCTGGAGCTGCTGGCCCTGCACACGCTGTGGGCGCGCTTTGGCTCGGGCAATGTCTCTTTCGCCTCTCTGGTCGCCCCCGCGTCCGCCGCCGCGCGGCACGGGTTTGACGCGCACCCATACTACGTGTCGGCGGTGTCGGGCAAGGGGGCGCTGGCCCGGCTGCGCGCGTCGCCAGCGCTCGCGCGCGCGTTTTTGGTCGGCGGCCGCCCGCCGCGCGTCGGCGAGCGCTGCTGCGCGCGGCCCGCGCTGGCGGATACGCTGGACGCGGTGGCGGTCAAGGGACCGGCGGCGCTCTATGTCGACCGGGCGGAGGCGCTCGCGGCCGACGCGCGCGCGGCGGGGGGGGTGATGACCGCCGACGACGTTCGCGCCGCCACCGCGCGCATCTCCCCACCCCTCGTCGCCCGCCTCTGGGGCCTGGACATGATTCTCCCCCCCCCGCCGTCGGCCGGTGCCGCGCTCGCGCTCGCGGCCGCCGTGGCGGCCGGCTTTTCGCCGCCGACGCCGTTTGGCGCCGCCGGCGGCGGCGGCGCCCACCTCCTCGTGGAGGCCATGAAGCACGGCATGGCCCTGCGCGCGTCCATGGGCGACCCTGGTGGGTGCGGGGCGGGGGTTGAAGCCGTGGGGGCTGACGGGAGTGTCGCGTCGACCGACCGCCCCTGCTTCCCCGGCGCGGCCGACGTCGCCGCCCTCGTCGCCGACGCGCTCGACCCCGCGTTTGCGGATGCTTTGCGTGCTGGTATCAACGCGAGTCGCACGAATCCGGACGTCAGCGCCTATGGCGGGCGGTGGGGGCCTGCCGCGGCAAGCGCGCCGCCGCCGCCCGACGCCGGCACGTCGCACGTCTCCGCCGTCGACGCGGGCCGCAACGCGGTGTCCATGACGACCACGGTCAACACCGGGTTTGGGTCGGGCGTGTTGAGCGAGGCGACGGGCATCCTGCTCAACAACCAGATGGTGCGGGAGAGAAGAGAAGAAAGAGGAGGGTCGGGAGAGGCGGCGCGCGCCGCGCGTTCCGGCCCCACCCGCGCCCCACCACACCACCCACACCCTACCCGTTCCTTCACAGGACGATTTCTCGACGGCGGGCCGCCCGAACGGGTACGGCCTCCCCCCCGGCGCCGCCAACCTGCCCGCCGGCGGCAAGAAGCCGCTCTCGTCCATGGCGCCCCTGATGCTCGTGGATCCCGCCACGGGGCGCCTGCGGGCCGCGGCGGGCGGGTCGGGTGGGCCCAGGATCCTGACGGCGCTGCTCTCCGTGCTCTCCCGCCTCGTCGAGTCCGGCGACGCCCCTCTCGCCGCCATCGCCGCCCCCCGCCTCCACCACCAGCTCGTGCCCGACACCGTCTACGCCGAGGATTGGACGGCTGGGGGCCTGGCGGCGCGGGTGCCGGCGTCGACGCGGGCCGCGCTCGCCGCGCGGGGCCACTCGGTCGCGGCCGCCGGCTGGGGCGCGGCCGTGCAGGCCGTGCTCGTGTCGGAGGATGGACAGGTGCTCGAGGCGGCGAGCGACCCGCGCAAGGATGGGGCGCCGGCGGCGGAGAAGGGGAAGGAGGACAAAGCGTGACCCGTTGTTTCTTGTTTTCTTTTTGCGAGTTGAGAGCGCGCCTGCCGTCGCCTCCTCTCCACGTGTATGTGTTGCACTGCTCCCTCTCATCCCCACACCAATCCCGCGCGCGTCAGAGCGTGGCGGTCGTCCCGCCGGGCCCCCCTGTCGGCACGGGCTTGCGCCGCCCGCCGCCGCCGCCGCCACCCCCACCACCCTCACCCCCACCATCATCCCCCCCGCGGGGCCCGCCCGGCCCCCCGTAGCCCGGCCCGTCGCCCGCCGGCGTGAGCAGGCCCGCGTGGTCGGCCTCGATGTGCGCCTCCACGTCTCGGAGGAAGGCTCCATACGCCACCGCCTCGAGCACCGCCCGCCTCTGTGTGCCGGCGGTGAGGGCCACCGTGTCTACTGTGCCCGCAGCGACCGCTTTCTGAACGCGGGCCATCAGGTCGTCCATGCTCGCGGCGTCGTCGCCGACCGCTTCCGCCATCTGGCGCTGCAGCGCGCCCAGGTCGCCGAACAGGGCCTGGACTTGGGCTTCGACGAGGGCGCCGCCCTCAGCCGACACGACGCGCGCGGTGGACGCGAGGGCGTCGGCGTCGAAGGATTCGATGTACGCGCGGAGGGCCGACCCGCCGCGCGGGGACGCGGCCGCCGCCGCCGCCGCCACGGCAGCGGGGTCGACAGGCGTCGCGGCGTCGAGGTCGGTGCCGGCGCCGGCGTCGGCGGCGTCGGCGGCGGAGAAGAGGGCTTCCAGCCGCGCGACGGCGTCGCCGGGGAGGAGCCCCGCCGCGCGCTCCAACTGGAACCGGGAGTCGACCCGCCGCAGAAAGTAGCCAAACAGGACCGAGGCGGCGTACACTTGGGCGGCTTGCAGGCGGGACATACGGAGGACGGCGTTGGAGAACGCGGTGGACGCGGGGCCGAGCGCGCCGCGCACGTGGTCTTTCACCAGGTCGAGCGCTTCCGCCGAGTGCACGCCCTCGGTGAGCGCGGTTAGGTCCGCGGGCGCTTCGGGCGGCGCGTCCGAGAGCGTGGGCAGCATGGGCACGCGCAACTCGTGAAAGCGTTCGAGCACGCACGCGTACATCAAATCGCGCACGCTCAACGCTTGCTCCCCGCGGCGCAGGTCGTCCATGCGCTTGTAGAGGACGAGGGAGGCGGAGTCTGGGGGGGGCTTGCCTTTCAGGTCGTCGGCGGCTGCGGCGGCGGCGGCGGCCCTGTCGGCGCGCTCGGCCGAAATCCGCGCCAGCTCAGCGTCGACCGCGGCGCGGAACAGGTGCGGCTCCATCTTGAGGAGGTAGGCGAGCTGCTCGCCGACCGCGGTTTTGGGGGTCACAGGCGCCTGGGGTGACGGGGAAGGGACAGCGGGTCGGCGAGCGGAAGCTGGGGCCGCCGCGACGCCTCTCCGGCACGGGCCGCCCCCAATCACACGACACACAACCATCCCATCACTCACCAGCTTGCCCTCGTCGCCCAGCGGCTGCGCGCGCTCGGCGCGTGGCGGCGCCGGAGCGCGGCGGCAGCGGAACGCGGCGCGCGGCGCGCGCCCGGCGCCAGGGAGCGGCATGGCGCGCGCCGGGCGCGCCGGCGCGAGGGTGCGGACGGGCGTGGAGGCCAGCATTGGTGGTTTCTCGGCGCGGCGCGGCGCGGCGCACGGGGTCGCCGGCGCGAGGGCGGCCTGCGAGGGTGCTCCGAGGGGCGGGCTGGTGTCCCGCAACGCGGTGGGAGGGGCGGACTGGGCGCGGGGCGCGCCGCGGGTGTGGGAGAGAAAGCGGGCGAGCCACGACGGTCTCTCGCCGCTCGACGCTACACGCCCCCCCCCCCCTGCTCCCGCACGTACACAAACGCGTGGTCGTCCTCCAGCGTGCGCGTCACGCGCACGGCGCCGTCGCAGTAGGTGGTGCGGAGCCGCGCGGTGGCGGGAGACCCGCGCCGCGCGGCCGCCAACCCGCGCGCGACGTCGACGACGGTTCCGGCGACGCCCGGGATGGACGATCCCTCGACGCGCGTCGTCGTCGCGGTCACTACCAATTCGCCGGGCGCGGCGCCGGCCGTCGTGGCTTCACTCACGACGTCGCCGCCCACCCCCGCCACCGTGAGCCGCACCCGCGACACAATGCTCCCGGCCCTCGCTGGCGACCCAACGCTCCCGGCACGCACCGTCTGCCGGGCCGCGCCCACCGTGGCGAGCGGCGCGAGTGCGGTAAACGCAAAAATGGCCTCGGCCGCCGCGGCCGACCCCACCGCCGCCTGAAAGCACCAGAAAAACGGCGACGACCGAAAGGGCTGCGCGGTCGTGTAGACGAGGAGCCAGTCGCCGGCGGTGAGGGTGGGGAGGTCGGCGGACGGGTCTTGCGCGGCTTCGAGCGCGGCGACTGCCACGTCGGCGGCCGCCCGCTCGGACCGGGACGCCGCCACGCCACGGTCGGTGGCCGCCGCGAGGCGCAGCAGCGTGGAGAGTGAGTCAGACGCGGGTGGCGGCCCGGGGCGGGAGGTGGAAGGAGGAGGGGGCGCAGCACGCGGCGAGAAGTCGACGAGGGGGGACCCCGCCGCCGCGCGCTGGGTGCGCGGGCGGGTGAGAGAGGTGGGCGCCCGGCCAGGGCGCACGCCAGCGGGCGCTTGGGGCCGCATCGTGGGCGACGACGGCAAAGCAGAGTGCAGCCACCCCAGCCTCACCGCCCGAAACACTCTCACACGCGGGCCGCCCGGTTCGCCCGCGCACGGGAGGCGGCCTGTCCCCCCCCCGGCACCGCGCCCGCCATGGCGCCCGTGCGGGCGGCCGCTGGCCGGTGAGGCGGCGGCGGGCGGCGCGCAGTGTGCGCGTCGGCAGGCGGGCGGCGCGCCGCGGGCGGCCCCTGGACCACACCGGTGGCGCATTCCGGGTCGGCGGGGCGGCTGCTAAAGCGGCTGGCGCGCATTGCGCGGCCCGCGCGCGCCGTCCCCAATTTGGCGGCCGGCCGGCGCCGCCGCCCTCGCCCGCCGCGGCCCTGCTCACGCCTTGCCCACCTCATTCACCCCACAGATTGCCGACGGTCGCCACGACACCCGCCACCGCCCGGCCACGGCTCCCGCGCCCCCCGCGCGCAACCCCCGCCGACCCGCCAACCCCCACCCCTTCGTGGGACGAGTCCGGCCCCCCCGCTGGCCTCAACGTGCGCCTGCGTGCGTTTCACGCCAAGGACGGGAGCGCCGGGCGCGGGCCGCCGCCGCCGCCCGACCCCGAGGCTGCCGCTAGCGCGCGGCGGCGCGAGCAGCTTGACTCGCGCGCGGGGAGGCGCGAAGCGGCGGACCGGGATGAAGCTGTTGCTGCAGCGGCCGCGATCGCGGGTGCGCAAGCGGCGGCCGACGCGGCCGCTGTCGATGTCGCGACGGCGACGACCGCCACCCTCCTCGACCTCTTCTCCGACCTCTGCGCCGCCGGCCGCCTGCGCGACGCTTTAACCCTGATGGAGCGCGCGTCCGTCGCCAAGCGTGTCGGCTTCCTGCGCCGGCTGCGGCACAAGCATTTCCTGGGCGCCGCGGCGGCCGCGCGGTCGGCGGAGGCGGCCGCGCTCGCGCTCAGGTTTGTGGACGCGCTGCCAGCCGGCGTGGCAGATGCCAGGACCTATACACTGGCTTTATCTGCCGCCGCGGCCGCCCGCTGCGCCGCTTCCGCCCACGCCGCGCGCGACGCGCTGCGCGCAGCGCGCGTCGACCCCGACGCCATCATGCACACCACCATCGTCGCCGCCCACGCCGCCGCGGGCTCGGTCGACGCTGCCTTTGACGCGTACGCTGAAATGCGGGCGGCGGGCGTGCGCACCGACGCGCGCGTCTATTCGGCGCTCGTCGCCGCCTGCGCACGCGCGATGGCGGCCCTCCCGCCCGGCCCCGCCTCGCGCCGCACCTGCCTCGTCCTTTTGGAACGTGCTTCTGGTGTCCTGGACGACATGGCGGTCGCGAGGGTGCGCCCCGACGCCCCCGTGTGGAATGCTCTGATCGGCGCGGCCGGCCGCGCGGGCGCGCTGCAGCGCGCGTTTGCCGCCCTGGACGACATGAAGGCCGCGGGCGTGCCCGCGGACGACAGGACGTACGTGGCGCTGATCGAGGGGTGCGGCAGGGCGGGCAGGCGCGACCTGGCCGTGCGCGTCTATCACTCCGCCCTCCGCGCGGGCGCCGGCGACGCGTCCCCCCTCCTCTACACCGCCACCGTGGCCGCCTGCCGGGGAGACGCGCGCACCGCGGGCGCAGGGCCGGGAGCGGCCGACGCGGCGGCCGATTTCGAGCCGGCGGCCGGCGGCGCCGGCGCGGCGACCCCCGGCTCGCAGCGCAGCGCCCCCCGCTCCCCGCTCGCCGCGCCCGACCTCCCCACCGCGCTCGAGGTCTACCGCGACATGGAGCGCGCGGGCGTCGCGCCCGACGCGCGCATGTACGCGGCCCTGATCGGCGTCGCGGGCGCCGCGCGCGACCTGTCGGCCGCGCGCGCGCTCGTCGACGACGCCGCCGCCGACGGCCTCGCGGCCTCGCCCGAGGTCGTGACCGCGCTTGTCATCGCGGCGGTGGACGCGGGGGATGTGGATGCGGGGTTGGAGGCGCTCGCCACCGCCGAGGCGAGCGGCGGGCGCCCCCCTGCGGCCCGCGCCTACTCTGCTGTCATCAACGCGACCGGCGTCGCGTGGCGCCTGCCCGACGCGGTGCGAGTGCTGGGCCGCATGGCGGCGGCGCGCGTGCCGCCCGACGCGTTCACGGTCGCGGCGTTGCTCAACGGCCTCCAGCGTGCGGGCGAAGCAGACGCGGCCTTTGACGTTTTCTACGCCGCCCGCGCGCGCGGCGTGCCCGTGGACGATGCCGTCGCCTTCATCCTGCTGCGCCTGTGCTACAACAAGCTGCGGTCGGCCTGGTTTCCGGGGGGGTATCCCCCTGGCCGCGCCGACGCGGCGGCCGCCGCGGCGGGGGGGGCCGCGTCCGCGACCCTGCGCGCGGACCTGTCGGCCGCCCTGGGCGCGCCGCCCGCGGCCGCAAACTCTTCCTCCGACGCCGCGGCGGGCGTCGACTGGGCGACGCGCGCTGTCGGCGTCTACCGCGACGCGCTCGAGTGCGGCGTGCGTCCTTCCCCGAGGCTCCTGGACCGCGTCCTGGCCTGCTTGCGCCTCCCCCACGACGCGCCGCACGCCGCGCGCGGCAGCGGCGGCGGCGGCGAGGGCGGACGCGGGTCGCCCGCGCGCGCCGTCTTCGACCCGCGCGCGCTCCCGATCATCGACGACGCGATCGCGGCTGGCGTCCTCCCTCCCGTCTCGTTGCCGCCGCCCGCGCCCGTGCTGGACCTGCGGGGCATGCCGCCGTGCGTCGCGGAAGTTTATGTGTTGGCCGTCGCCGCCGCGCTCGCGCGCGCGGTCGACGGCCCGCGCGCGCTGTCGGACGTCACCCTGCTCGTGCCGCCGTACGACCCGGCCGAGATTTTCTTTCCGTCGTACGCGCACGAGGAGCCCGGGGGGGCGCGCGGGGCCGCGGCCGCGGCCGCGGCGGCGGCGGCGGCGGACGAGCGCGCGGCGGCGGCCGCGGCCGCGGCCACCGACCTTGAGGCCGCCGCCGACGCGGCGGCCGAGCCGCGGCCGGCGGCGCCCGCGCCGGCGCCGCCGCCCCTGGCCGCCTGGCCGCGCGCGGAACACGCGCACGGCGGCTCCACCACGCAAACCGGCCTCGGCGTCGCGGCCATGCTGCGCCGCATCGGCCTGTGGGCCGCGGAATCGCCGGCCGACGGCGCCATCCGGCTCCAGGCCAAGGAGGTGGCGCGCTGGGTGCGCGCCGCGGCGGCGCGCGCCGACGTCACGCCGCGCTCGCCCGCGCTCGGCGGCTCCCTCGCGGGCGGCCGCGGCCGGGGCGGCGCCGCCTCGCTGGCGGCCCAGTCGCGCGCGATCCGGGTGGGCGGCGGCGGGGGGCGCGGCGGGCGCGGGCGCGGGGCGGGGGCGGCGCGCGCGCCGGGCGCGCCGGGCGGCGGGCCGTGGTGGGAAGGACTCGAGTGACCCGTTGGTTTGTAGGGCGCGGCGACACACGCACACACACACCTCTCTCCCTCTCTCGTGTGTGACGTCGCGTGCGCGTGTGTGGGTTGCACCCCACGGCGGGCGCCCCCGGCGCGCGGGCGGGTCGGCGGCGCCGCAGTGAATGGTGCGGCAAGTGCCGCCCGCGCCCGCCCCACACGCGGCGCGGCGTGCTGATCGGGGCGGCGAGCGCGTGCGCGGGGAACGGGCGCGGGGCAAGTGTGTGGTGGGGGGGTGGTTGTGGGGGTTGGGCGGCGGGCCGCAAAACGGTGGCGTGGCGGTCACCGGAGAGCGCCCGACCGCCGGCGGTGAGCCCGGAAATCAGATGAAAGTGTTGGGAACGGGGGCCGGGCTGCCGCCGACGGGTCGAGCGCGCGCGCGCGCGCTGCCCTCCTCACGCCGCCTCGCTCTCCCCGAGCGGCGGCGGCGGCAGGCGCGCCACCTCGCCGTGCTTGGCGCCGCAGTACTTTTTGTAGACGGCGTGCAGGGACGCGGTGGGGGCGCGCCGGGCGAGGGCGGCCAGGGACGCGGCCGCCGGCGCGACGTCGGCCTCGGCGAGGCGCGCCTCGGCCGCGAGGCCGGGCGACCACGCGGGGAACCGGCCCAGCGCGGCGCGCGCCGCGTACACGCTGGCGGCGGCGACGGTGGAGGGCGCGTGGGCGAGCATGGTGTAGTCGGGCAGGGAGAGCTCGATGAGGTACGACGCGTAGAGCGAAAGCGTCTTGGTGGACGCGGCGTCTGGCGCGGCCGCGCGCCCGCCACCCGCGCCACTCATCTCGGCCGCCTTGAGCAGCCGCCCCGCAAACGCGGCCGCCGTCGGCACGGTGAGCCGGAACCCGAGCGTGTTGAGCATGGCTTTTTCCATCGCCAGAATCTGGTCGCGCGAGTACGCGCGGTCGGAAATGTAGACGAAATCGCGCACCTCCGGCGCCCAAATCTCTTCATACTTGGACGCGATGAGCATGGCGGTCACCCCCACCAGCTGCAGGTTCTTGCGCGACACGGGCGCGGCCTCGAGGTAGCGGTCGACGAGCGAGGCGGTGAGGTGGAGCGTCTCCGGCAGCAGCTTGAACTTGAGGTGCACCTCCACGAGCCAATCCAGCAGAATCGCCCGCATGCGGTCGTTGACGTCCGCCTGGCGCGCCATGTAGTCGGGCGAGGGGCGGGTCGCGGGTTCCACGCGGCGGTAGTAGGCGAAAATGTCGGCCGCATAGCGCGCCGCGGCCAGGGGGTCACCCGCGTCGGCCGCGTCCATGGCCGAGAGCACGGGGACGCCACGGCGCGCGGCCGGCTTGGCGTCGGCGGAGCGGGCGGCGAGGAGGGCGGAGAGCGAGCGGCCGGGGTCGGCGGCGGCGTCGCCCGCGTCGGTCGACCGGCGGGAGCGGGGGGCACCCGAACGCGGCTTGCCGGAGCCGGGCAACTAAGGACGAGAGGAGGGGTGCCGTGGTGGGGGCGGGAAGGAGAAAAGAGGGCGGGACGCGAGCGGCGGTTGGCCGTTTTTTGGCGTCGCGCGCGCCGCCTGGTGCGGCGCGCGGTCGAATGCCCAGGGGTGAGCGAGGGGCGGACGCCCCCGCGTCCACCCCCAGGCGGTGTGTCACGCCACGCGGACGCCACCGGGGCGGCGGCGGGGGCGCGCCCGCGCGCACGCGCACCCAAAACCCCTCCCCCTCTCCATCGCGCGCGCACCTCGGCGTCGGCCAGCTTGAGGCCCGCGGCCGCCGCCGCCCGGCGCGTAATGACGCCACCCGCTTTGAGGAGCTGTTGGAGGGGGTGGGATGGGGGGGCGTCGGAGGGGGCCGTTGGGCGGGCCGGCGCCGGCGCCTGCGATGCGGCCATGCCCGAGGCCACGCCTCGGACGCCGCTGGAGCGCGCCCCACGGAGGAGACGCGCTCACGCGGTGCCCGTGGCGGGGAGGCGGTCGCCGCCCCCCCCCGCCTCGGCCGCCGGCGTCGCGGCAGTTGCTTCGCCGCGCGCCGCGCGCGCCCCCGCGCGCACCTGGCCCGCCTTGCCCGCGTGTTCCACATTGCAGCGTTCCAGGGGGGCCACCAGGTTCCCAATGTCGCCCAGGGCGCTGGGTGAGGAGGGGGAAGGGGTTGAATGTCGCCATTTCGCGCGCCGCGCGCCGCGCGCGCCGCCGCCACCGCGCGGGAGGGGCGCGGGCGCTGCCGCTACCACCCCCAGTGACCCCTTCTCTCCTCCACCATCCGTCGGGGCAGGCCCTCTCCTCCACCACTCACCGGCGCGACGCCGCGACAGGCGCGGCGCGCTTGCCGGCCGCGCCCGGCGCGCCCGCGTTCTCGGCTTCCACGACGGGCATGTTAATGAGGCGCGTGGACGGGGCGGGGGCGGCTCCAGGGGGGGCGGGGGCGCAGGTCGCCCGCGGTTGTGCGGGCTGGTGGCGGCGGCGTTCGGACGGGAGAGAGGCGGCGGACGGGTGAGAGGGCCGACACACTAAGGCCGAGGCCAGCGGCCGCCCCTTCGGCCGCCCCCGCCACAGAGACCGCTTCCTCCAGGCGCCACCTGCCGGCCGCGCCTGGAGCGGCCCGATGCTCGCCGCCTCGGCGCGCGCCGCGCGCGCCGCCACCCCCCGCCCCACCCTCCTCCATCGCCCACTGGCCACGGTCGCCCCCTCCCCAACCTCCCTGGCCGACGTCATCAAGCTCGACGCCCTGGCCGACAAATCCGCCTCCGAAATCGCCTCCCTCTGGGCCTCCCACCACGCCGACGCCGCCCGGCACCGCGCCGGCACCGTCCTGGCCGCGGGCGACTACTCGACCTTTGCCTCGCGCGCGGCGGCGGCGCCCACATTCGTGCTCCCCCTCGCCAAACCCGGCGGCGGCGTGCTCACCCTCGTCGCCCAGGTGCAGGCGCCGGTCTCCCTGGTGACGACGGTGGACGAGTTCAAAGCGGTCGGGTCGGCGGCGCCGGCGCACGTCATCGTGACGTACTACCCGGACTTGGCGGCGTCGAAAGGGATCGTTCTCGTGCGCGCCGACGTCCTTGGTCCCCACGTCGCGTCCCCCGAGGAAGCGCGCATCATCATGGACGCCCTGCACCGGGCCTACGTGGACGACGCGGGGCACGCGCTCGTTCGCGCGTTCAACCATGCGCCGGCAACCTTCTCTTTTGACGCCCTGCTCTCGTTCTTTGGGCTGGGAAGTAGCGGGGAGAGAAAGAAAGGCGGTCGCGCGCAGGGCGAGGGAGGAGGAGGGGGTGGGGGCAAGGGCGACTGATTTGGGCGGGGGTTGGGTTGAGACGGTGGGGCCTGCAACCGTCGCCCGCCCCACACAACCAATGCCCGTGCGCAACACCACACCCTCGCATCACCCCTCTGTTCCCCTCCTATCTTCACGCCGCGACGGCGGCGGTCGATTTGGAGACGGCGGCCAGAATCTTGTCGTCGAGTGAGAAATCAATTTCCTTCTTGTCCCGCCCCGATTTCATGTAGGCCGCAACGAGCGCGGGCGCGTCCCCCTCGAACGTGTGCTCGCACGTCCACCCCAGCACGCGCTTGGCTTTGTCCGGGTTGGCGAAAAAGTGGCCGACGCGGAACGGAAACCCTTCCCCCTTTTTGAGGCCGACGGCGGACGGGTCGTAGAGCACGACCTTGGCGTCGACGCCGGCCGCTTTGGCGAGGGCGTCGACGATGCCGACAAACGTGATCGCTTTGTCAGCGCACATGTTGAAATGCTGCTTCTTCGCCCCCTCGTTCCCCAGCACGGCCGCCATCAGGTTGGCCAGGTCGCCCACGTGCGACAGGGTGACGAGTTGCATGCCCGGCGCGGGCAGGGGCACAGGGCGGCCGCGGACGATCCGGTCCAGAAACCATTGCTCGCAGTCTTTGGCCGTGTGCTCGCCGTAGATGTAGAGCGGCTGCACGACGGTGAACGGGGCGCCGGAGGACGCCAGATAATTCTCGACGGCGACGTGGCCCGCCGACGCTTTGCGCGGGTCGCCCTCGAAGTGGCAGGGCTCGACCGGGTCGGCGAGGTACGCGCCGGCCGACCCCACAAACACGTAGTGCTTCACCTTGCCCTGGGGTGGGAGGGGGGTGGGGGGTGGGGGGGGTGTTTGGTGATGGTGGCGGGACGAGTGTTGGGGGCAAGCACAGTGCGCACATTGTTGGCCTCGTTTTCTCTCCAGACACCCTCTCCTAGCCTCCCGCCTCCCCGCCTCCCACCCCCCCTCTTCCGCACCTTGAACGCGTCGATGAGGGGTTGGCATGTGTCCAGGTCTTTGCCGTTGTTGTCGTAGACAGCGTCGAACGAACCAGAGGGAAAAGAGGCAGGGTCCGCCGGGTTGCCAAACACGACTTTGGCGCCGCGCGCCTCGAGGGCCGCGTACTGGGAGAAGGGCGCCTTGGCGCGGAGCTTGGCCTGGGGTGGGGGTGGTAGGAGGGTGGGCGGAGGGTTGGAGGGGCGCTGGCCACGCGGCGCGGGGGGGCAGGAGGGGGCTGCGGGCGCCACTGCCGCCCCCAGCATCGCCCCGATACATCACGCGGCGCTGGGGGGCGGCGGCGCCCCCCCATCCCGCGCGCAGCCCCCCACCCCCCCGCCGATCGGGCGCAATTCCGCCTCCTCTCCTCACCTCGTCCCCATCGTTCAAAATTGTCACGCTGTGCCCGTCATCCAGCAGTTTGGACGCCAGGTGCAGGCCGAGAAAGGCGTGGCCGCCGCCTTTGGTGTTGGCGATGAGCACCGAGTCGGCGCGCGCCGCGGCGGGGCGCGCGCGGCGGGCGCGGGCGGGCGACGGCGGCGCCAGGCGGCGGGCGGGCGCGAGGGAGGATTTCATGGAAGGGGCGAGAGGGGAAGAGTGACTGAGACGAGGGTGCTTAGAGTTCTTCAGTTCCCACCCCTCCCTCGACCTCGACCGTCCCCGCCGGCGGCGCCGCCTTGAGCGTGCGCGCCCACAGCAGCATGCATTGCCGCACTTCGACAGGGCCGTCGAGCATGCCTCCCGCCTTTCCAGGCACCTCGAAACACGTCGCGCCGCAGCCGACCCCCCGCAGGCGGGCCACGGCGGACGCCGCGGCGTCGGCAGTGAAGTCGGGGTCGGCCGCGCCGCGCGTGACGAGCGTGGGGGCGCCACGCGTCGGGAGCGCGGCGGTTTCCTCCGCCGGGTGCGCCGCCGGCGCCGGTCCAGCGCCTTCCAGCATGCCGGCAGACACAGACACGCACGACCCGTAGGGCGCGGCGCCCGCGGCCGCGGCGGCGGCTGCCAGGTGCAGGCACACCGTGCCGCCGTCGCCGAAGCCAAACAGGTGCACCCTCCCCCTCTCCCATCCCGCGCCATCGATCCAGGCCGCTACAATAGGGAGTGCTGCGTCCAGGCTGGCCGCCGCGACGCCTGGCGGCGTGGGCTCAAACGACTCGGGGTCGAGCGCGCGAAACCAGGCCCGCCCGCCCGCCAACCCCTCGAGCCCCGCCAACGCCAGCCCTGCCGTGGCCGGCAGCGCCAGTTGGGTCGCCAGACGGGCGTAGGGGGGCGGGGCGTCGCCCGCGCCGTGCAGGGCGACGAGCAGGTTGGCCGCGGGGGCGCCGCCGGGGGGCGGGACGAAGAGGGCGCCGGGCGGGAGGATGGATGGGGCCGTTGGAGGCATGACCGTCCGCAACCGGCCGGCGCCGCGGTGTGGGCTCGCCGGCGCGCGCTGCCCACTCCGCTCGGCGGGCAATGCCCGCCCGCGGCCTCCCTCCCGCCGCGCGCGCGCCCGCCCGGCGGCTGGCGGGCTGCCCGGTGCGCGCGTCCAGCGAGGGCAAGCCGCCGGCCGCGCCCAAACCGCCGCCCTTTGCGCCGGCCGACGTCGCCCGCGCGTCGGCGACGACCGCCGCCGCGCTCGTCGCCGCCGCGGCCGCCGCGCGCGCGTTCGGACCGCCGATTGCCGGCCTCCTACCCGGCGCGGACGCGGGCGCGGCGGCAGCCCTGCTGCAGGCGCCGCTGGCGCTCTCGCCGGCGGCGTGCGCGTCCGCCCTCGCCGTCGCCGCCGGCGTCACCGCCGTGCGCGCGGCCGCCGTCGCCGCCTCCCCCGCGTACGCGACCGAATTCGACGATTCCCTGCGCCCCCTGCTGACCGCGCTCTCGCCCGCGGCCGCCGCCCTGTGGCTCTGCGCCGTCCCCGCCGCCGCCGAAGAGTCGCTCTTCCGGGGCGCCCTCGTCCCGCTGCTCGCCCCCGACTGGCGCGGGGCGGCCCTGGTGGCGGCGGCGTTCGGCGCGCTGCACGCGACGGGGGCGGGGCGGGGGCCGGCGTCGGTCGCGGCCGCGACGGGGGCCGGCGCGGCGTACGGTCTCCTCCTCCTCGCCACCGGCGGCGCCGCCGCCCCCGCCCTCGCGCACGCGGCGGCCAACGCGGGGTCGGCCGCGCTGTGGTGGGCGAGGAATGGGGGGGGGGGAGAGGGGGGGGGAGGGGGAACGGTGTGACCCGCGGCCCGACACAGCGCCGCGCGCCCACCCCTCGCCCCCTCACGCCCCGCCCCCCGCCGCCCTGACGCCCTTGGTCGCCACCGTCTCCCGCAGCGTGACCGTGCGGATGAGGGCGCCGGGCGCGTCCACAATGAAATACCCCAGGCGCTCGAGTTGAAAGCGCGACCCCACCGGCGCGGTCGCCAGCGGCGCGGAGCCGACCGCGCCGGACGCCACGGCCTCGCTCGCGGGGTCGACGTCGGCCATCCAGGCGTCGCCCAGGGCGCCCGGCGAGGGCGATTTGAACAGGGGGCCGTAGAGGCGGGCCTCGAACGCGAACGGCGCGACGCCCGGGGACGGCTGCCCCACCCAGGACAGCACGCCCTTGGGCGGCTTGCCGCCGGCCAGCTCGGCAAACGTGGCGTAAACCTTGACGACCGCGCCGGTGGCGGGGTCGACGTCGTGCGAGGCGGCGGTGGCGACGCCCGCGTAGCGGAGCATGACGCTCTTTCCGGGGGCCAACCCGTAGTACCCCTTTGCGTCTTCCACGCGGTAATCCGTCGCTTCGATGTACACCGTGCGCGTCAACGGCAGCTCGTACGTTTCATTGTTGTCCTCCACGGGCTTGTTGGGCCACACGCGGCCGCGATAGGTTTTCAGGTGGTCGGCGTTCAGGTTGGTGAGCTCCACCTCCAGCGGCGCCAGCACCGCCAGCGCCCTCGGCGACCGCGCGTCCGCGTCCGCGCGCGCGGCGGCGTCCAGGGCGCGGTGGGACACTTCGCCGTCGCCCGCGCGCGTGATGCCGCACTCGCGGCAGAAAGCATTGATCGCGTCAGCAGTAATTCCGCGCCTCCTCAACCCCGCCAGCGTCAGCAGCCGGGGGTCATCCCACCCGGACACGGCGCCCGAGGAGACGAGGGCGGCCAGTTTGCGTTTGGAGAGGACGTTGTGCGTCACCGACAGCCGCGAGTATTCCCACACGACGGGTTTGTACAAGCCCGCCACCTGCAGCAGCCAGTAGTAGGACGCGCGCCGCGGCTCAAATTCCAGGGTGCAGAGCGAGTGGGTGACGTCTTCAAACGAGTCGACGAGGCAATGCGTGTAGTCGTACGACGGGTAGACGCACCACCCGCGCCCGGCGTGCGGGTGAGGGGCGAACTTGACGCGGTACGCCACGAGGTCAAACATGTTGTAGTTGTCGTTCTGGGGGTCCATCTTTGGGGG
>Ga0315293_10000607_pt1 | contig 33815 bp, 38 predicted proteins | sample YL17G13_20_MG_FD_203071 | JGI IMG/M metagenome (GOLD analysis project Ga0315293, IMG submission 203071) | Sediment microbial communities from Yellowstone Lake, YNP, Wyoming, USA - YL17G13_20 | ecosystem: Environmental > Aquatic > Freshwater > Lake > Sediment | place: USA: Wyoming | collected... | reverse complement strand
GAGCGTGCAGGCGACGAACTTCACGCCCTGCTCCCGGGCGCTGTCGAAGAGCTCCTCGAGCGACATGCCGCCGGCGTCCTTCGTGGCCCTCCTCATCATGGGGCTGCCGGCACCGGCGAAGTTCATCTTGGAGAGGCCGAGCTTCTTCGTGCCCTTGGGCATCATCCTGCCGAACATCGACTGCAGGGTGGTCTTCTTGACATTCGTCTCGACCTTCTCGGTCTTGCGCAGGATGTTGAGGCCCCAGAAGGTGCAGAAGATCGTGACGTCGTCGCCCATCGCGGCGGCGCCGTTGGCGATGATCAGGGCCGCCATCACCTTGTCGAACTCGCCGCTGAACAGGATGATCGTCTTCTTGGTCGTGTCCACTCCAGAACCTCCAGTGCTGTCAGATCGGTTGTCTGTCGGGGTCCGAGTCAGGATGCGTAGGCCTCGCGCAGGTACTGCGAGATGTCCTTGAAACGCATGGTGTCGCCGGCCGCGGTGCTCAAGTTGACGAAGCACATCGGGCACATGGTGACGCAGTCGGTTGCCGCGGCCCGCAGCTGCGCGACGCGATTGGCCGCGTTGGCAGCTGCCTTGATCGGGTAGAGCGACTCAACGGGGCCGCCGCAGCACCATGTCTGGCGACCCGTGTTCTCCGGGTCGCGGATGGTGACGCCGGCGGCCGCCAGCAGCTCGCGCGGCTCGTCGACTACGCCCTCGTAGCGGGCGAAGACGCAGGAGTCGTGAATGACGACCTCGCCGGAGAGGGCCTTCGCGGCATGGCCGTTGGTCCCGAAGCCCCTCTCGGCCAGCACCTCGAGATAACTGCGCACTTCGACGTCATAGCCCTTCAGGATCTTGGGGTAGACGGTGCGTAGCATGGTCGTGGTATGCGGGTCGATGGTGATCACGCTCTTCACGCCGCGCTTCTTGAAGACCGCGTGGACGCGCCGAGCATGCTCGACGAGCACTTCGTCGGCGCCCAGGTCGTAGGCCAGGGCGCCCGAATACAGGTCGTCCTCAAACAAGGCGCCGAACTCGACGCCGGCCTTGCGCAGCAGGTGCACGACGTTGATCGGCACCTGGTCGTAGACGGCGCGCTCCGCTGCCGAGGGGCGCGCCATGAACGCCGAGATGTTGACGACGCGGTTCACCCTGCGGCCGAGGCCGGTGTACTTGGCGAGCCACGAGTCGCCGAACTTCATCTCGGCCTTCACGAGGCCTTCGATGTACGGGATGAGCTGGTACATCATGCCGGTGTAGAGCACCGTGTCGCCGCCGTGCCGCAGGCCGAGGCTCTCGGTCCACCTGGTCGCCACCTTGGCGGACAGCGGCAGCACGGAGCGCCTGAGGCGCAGGTTGTCGGCGAGGATGCCGATGACGTCGCCGGTCGGGAGAGCCATGGTCATCCCCTCCCGATGCCGAAGACGGTGCGGACGATGTGATGGCGCAAGGTGCGCACGTTCTCGGCGATGTGCACACCCGACGGGCAGTTCTCCTCGCACATCTTGCAGAGCAGGCACGAGAAGACAAGCTCGACCTCGGCCTTCACGCGGTCGTCCATGCCGAGGAGCACGTAGCGGAACAGCTTGCGCGGCTGGACGTCGACGCCCATCGGGCAGATGGCGGAGCACACCCCGCAGTTCATGCAGGCGTCGGCGTTGAACTCATCGGAGCGTTCGAGCTCCGCCGCCAGCCCGGGGTTCACGAGTGCCGTCATGAGCCCTCCCTCTCCACCACTTGGTAGCGGAAGTAGCCTTCATCGGTGACTTCTTTGATCTCGCCGAGCCAGCCGTACTTGCGCAGGCCCATCACCCAGAACATCACTTCGTGGGACGGGCGCCCAACGGCCACCGCGATCTCGGGCACGGTCAGCGGTCCGTCCGCCAGCGCCGCCAGGATGCGACGGCGCATGACCTGTTCGTCGCGGATGATCTCGCGCACGCTGCGATTCTCTGGGGTGGCATCCTTGATCGTCGTGCCGCCGGTGGTCGGTGTCATGAGCAGCTCACCTCCAGGAGGCCGTCGATCATGGATTTGATCTGAGCGTCGGTGTAGCCCTGCAGGTCGACGGCATCGGTGGGACACACCGGTACGCAGCCGCCGCAGCCCTTACAGGCGGTCTTGATGACACGGGCGACCGCCTCGCCGCCCTCCTCGACCTGCTCGATGGCCGCGTAGGGGCAGGCGTCGAAGCATTTGCCGCACCAGGTGCAGGCGTCGGTGTCGACCAGCGCCACCATGGGGTCGAGCTCGGCGAAGCCGCGCTTGAGCATGGCGCCGCTCTGGGTCACGGCCGCGAGGCCGCTGGCGACGGCCTCGGCCGAGTTCTTGGGCGACTGGCAGGCGCCGCAGATGAGGACGCCATCCACGATCGTCTCGACGGGGCGGAGCTTGGGGTGGATCTCGTTGAAGAAGCCGTCGTTGCCCACTGGAAGCTTGAGCACGCTGACCAGCTCGCCGTTCTCGCGCGGCACCATGCCGGTGACGAGCACGACGAGGTCGGCCGGGATGGCCACTTCTTCGCCGCTGGTGAGCAGGTCCTTCGTCGTGACCTTGAGGCCGCCGGAAGCAAGCCTCTCGACCGTCGGCGGCTCGTCGTCGGGCACGCGCAGGTACAGCGAGCCCTTCTCGCGCGACTCGTTCCACAGCAGCTCGTACTTGCCGTAGGTGCGCATATCTCGGTACAGGTGGTACTGGCGCAGCGACGGGTCCCCCTTGGCGGCCGCCTCGAGCGCCGCGTCCACGGCGGCCGTGCAGCAGTAGCGCGAGCAGTAGGTGTGGCCGCCTTCGACGTCCTCGCCTTGGCGGCTGCCGACGCAGTAGATGTAAGCGATGGTCTTGACCGGCCGGCCGTTGTGCTCCAGGGGTCCGGCCGACGCGTCCAACATCTTCTTGAACTCGGGCAGCGTGACGACGCCGTCGATGCCGTAGCCGAGTTCGCCGGCCGCCGGCTCGTAGGTGTCGAAGCCCGTGGCGACGACGATCGAACCGACGTCGACGGTGATGGTCTCCAGCCGTTCGCCGTGCACCGCGATCGTCGCCTGGAGATTGCCGAAGCTGCCGGACTTGTTCATCACTTCGGCGTTCGTGAACACCGTGATGGCGGGGTGAGCGCGCACTGCCTCCTCGAGCTTGGCGACCAGGTCGGCGCCGTTGCGGCCATGCGGGTACATGTGGCCGAAGCCGGCGACCCAGCCGCCGAGCTGAGGCTCTTTCTCCACGAGGTAGACGGAGAGCCCGATCTCGGCCAGCCCGAGGGCCGCGCGCAGGCCGGCGATGCCGCCGCCGACGACGAGGCTCCTCGGCGTCGTCTCGACGACGATCGGCTCGAGCGGCTCGGTGAGGCGCGTCCGGTTGATGCCGGCACGCACCAGGCGCACCGCTTTCTCGGTCGCGCCGTCATGGTCGTCGGTGTGCGTCCACGAGCACTGCTCACGGACGTTCACCTGGGTGTACTGGAAGGGGTTCATCCCGGCGCGCTTCGCGACGTCGCGAAAGGTGACCGTGTGCAGCTTGGGAGAGCAGGAGGCCACGACGAGCGCGTCCAGGCCCTTCTCGTGCGCGTCCTCGATGATCTCCTGCTGGGTCGAGTCCGAGCAGGTGAACATCGCCGAGCGCGCGACCACCACGTCCGGATCGTGCTCCACGGCGGCGACGACCTTGTCGACGTCGACGTAGTCGCTGATGTTGCCGCCGCACTGGCAGACGTACACGCCGATCTTGCGGCCGCTCATATCGTCACCTTCACGTGCGCTCGTTCCAGGTGAGCGGCGGCCTGTGCGACCGCGGCGCCCGCGTGGAGGATGGAATCGGGGATGTCCTTGGCCCCGGCGGCCGAGCCGGCAACGAACACGCCGGGCAGATTGGTGCGGCCGGGGTCGAGGTCTTCGTCGGCCTCGCCGACGTAGTAGTAGTCGTCGAGCGCCAAGGCGCCGTCCTCGAAGAGGTGCTGCGCCTCGGCGTTGGGCTGCACGCCGACGGCAAGCACGACCATGTCGTGCTCGGCCTCGGCGAGCGTGCTGCCGTTCTCGATGTCTTCGTAGCGGAGCACGAGGTTGCCCTCGTCGGTCTCGGTGATGCCCGAGATGCGGCCCTTCACGAAGTTGGCGCCCATGTCCTTGGCCTGCTGGTAGAACTCGTCGTAGCCCTTGCCCACCGAGCGCACGTCGATGTAGTAGACGGTGACGTCGGCGAGCGGCAGGGCGCCCATGATGAGCTGGTTCTGCTTGACCGAGTACATGCAGCAGATCTTGGAGCAGAGCGGGTTGCCGACGGTATCGTCGCGCGAGCCGGTGCACATGACGTAAGCGATGTTGTCCGGGACCCTGCCGTCGCTGGGGCGGAGCACGGCGTTGTAGGGCCGCGTCGGCGCCAGCAGACGGTCCATCTGCATGCCGGTGATGACGTTCTTGAAGCGGCCGTAGCCGTACTGCGGCTTGGCGTCGGCCGGGAAGAGCTTGAAGCCGGTGGCGAGGACAACGCTGCCGATCTCAGCCTCGATCTCCTCACCCTGCATGTCGAGCTTGATCGCGTCGGCAGGGCAGGCGTCGACGCAGGCGTGGCATTCGGAGCACACGCCGCAGTCGAGGCAGCGGGCGGCGCCGAGGAACGCTTCGTCCTCGGTCATCGGGCCTTCGGTCTCGCCGAAGTCGGTCGGCGCCGCGCTCATGACGGCGCTTGATTCGAACGGCTCGCGACGGTCGTACACGTCCTGCCGCCCGAGCACCTCGGCCTTGTCCGCGACGGGCAGCATCTCGTCGAAGCCTTGGGTGTCGAGCTCGGCGCCCTGGAGGTAGCGGTCGATCATGAAGGCGGCGCGGCGGCCTTGGCCGACCGCGGTGGTGATCATCGTCGGGCCGGTGACGACGTCGCCGGCGGCGAAGACGTGCGGCACCGCGGTCTGCAGCGTCGCGGGGTCGGCCTTGAGCGTGCGGTTCGCGTTGGTCTCGAGGCCGAACGCCTCAGTGTCGGCGCCCATGCCCGCCGCGACGATGACGACGTCGCACTCGAGGCTCATACGCTGGCTCTCGTCGTACTCGGGGTGGAAACGGCCGTCGGGGTCGAACACGCAGGTGCACACCTTGAGCTGGGCGCCCTGCAAGCGGCCGTTGCCGATGAAGTGGTCGATGCCCCAACCGTCGTGTAGCGTGATGCCCTCGGCCCGAGCCTCTTCGACCTCGAAGTCGTGGGCCGGCATCTCCTCGCAGGGCTCGAGGCTTGCCTGGGCGACGGAGGCGGCGCCGAGGCGGCGCGCCGTGCGCGCCGCGTCGATAGCGACGTTGCCGCCGCCGACCACGAGTACGCGCTTGCCGGCCAGGTCGACGCCTTCGTCGAGCTTGACGGCGCGGAGGAAGTCGAGCGCGCTCTGGACGCCGTCCAGATCGTCGCCGGGCACGCGCAGACCGACAGACTTGTGCGTGCCCGTCGCCAGCAGGACGGCGTCGTAGCCGTCGCGCTTGAGCCCTTCGACGTCGTCGACGCGCGTGTCGGTCGCGATCTCGACGCCGATGGCGGTGACGTTGGCGACGTCGTCGGCGACGACGTCGTTGGGCAGGCGGTACGCCGGGATGCCGAGGCTGAGCATGCCGCCCGGCGTGGGCGCCGCCTCAAAGATCTTGACGCCGTAGCCTTTGCGCGCGAGCTGCCAGGCGGCCGTGAGACCGGCGGGCCCCGAGCCCACGACGGCGACCTTCTTGCCGTTCTGCTCGGGCTTCTCGACGGTCTTGGGCTCCGCCTGGCCGTACCGCTGGTCGGCGATGAAACGCTTCAGGCGGCGGATCGGCAACGGGCCTTCGAGCTCGCCGCGCGTGCATTCGTCCTCGCAGGGCGCGTAGCAGGCGCGTCCGAGGCTGCCGACGAGCGGCGTCGCCTCGAGCACCAGGTCGAAGGCCTGATCGTACTCGCCGCTGCGCACCCGGGCCACGTAGCCGTGCGCCTTGATGCCCGCCGGACACTCGTAGGTGCACGGCGAGACGCCGGCGCGCTCGATGACCGCCTTCTTCGGGACAGCTTGGGGAAAGGCGATGTACGCCGCGCGCCGCGACACCATGTCGGCGTTGAACTCGTCGGGCACCGCCACGTTGCAGGCCATCTCGCATTGGCGGCAGCCGGTGCAGGCGACCTCGTCGATGAACTTCGGCTTCTGCGTGATCTTGGCGTGGTAGGTGCCGTCGCCGTTGGCGCGGATGCCCTCGACCTGAGCGTACGTGAGCACGTCGATGTTGGGGTGGTGGATGGTGGCAGCCATCTTGGGAGTGGAGATGCAGCTGGCGCAGTCCAGGGTGGGGAAGACCTTGCTGAGCAGGATCATCTTGCCGCCCACGCTGGCATCCTTCTCGACGACGAGCACCTTGTAGCCCATGTCGCCGAGCTTGAGTGCCGACTCCATCCCCCCGATGCCGCTGCCGACCACCAGAGCGTCGTACTTCATGCGGTCGCCTTCCGGGACGGTCCCAGATCGGCCAGGGACCTCGAGTACTCGTGCATGTAATTGGTGAACGGCTCGGCGCAGACCGAGCAGATCGCGGCCATACGCACGCGCTGCGGCTCAAAGCCGTTCTCGATGAGCAGCGCCTGCGCATCTTCCATGATCTTGGCCGTGCGCTCGCTGCAGTCGGTCAGGTAGGCGCACTCGTCGCCGTCGGCGGCGATGAACACGCCGTCGAAGCCCTGCTCCACGGCGTACAGCAACCAGCTCGGCTTGATGCCGCTCGTGCAAGGCAGGCTGACCACCGTGACGTTCGGCGAGTAGTGCATGTGCGAGCTGCCGGCCAGGTCGATGCCGGGGTCCGAGATGTTGTTGGTGGAGAAGACCAGGATCCGCGGAGCGGGCGCCTGGTCCTCCTGTGCCTGAGCCTCTGCCGTCATTACTTCATCTTCTTGACGTACAGCTTCATGAAGCCGGGCTCTTCGATGATGCCCAAGTACTCGTGACCCATCTTCTTGCACCAGGCGGGGATGTCTTTCTGGGTGCCGGAGTCGGTGGCCATGACCTCCATGATGCCGCCCACGGAGACGCTGGGGATGCCCTTCTTGGCGGCCAGGATGGGGCCGGGGCAAGAAGTGCCGCGCGCGTCCACTACCTTCTCTACCTGGATGGTGCTGAGGTCTTCTGACATGATCCTCTCCTTCGTGACGACGCTTGTGCTTGTGTTCCTTTTCGCAAGCTCGGGCCTGCTGAAGGCCGCTCGCTTGGTTCGTACCGTTAGGCTGTTGTCTCCCCTTGGCTCGGCGAAGCGGTTGCTTACGGCGACGCGAGCGCCGTGGTCGTCGATGCCGAGGTTGGCGGTGCTGAGCTGGCCGTCGTCGTCGGCTGCTGCCTGGCGGCGTCGAGGAGCTCGGCCGCCTGCAGCGACTCGCCCTGAGCGAGGTGCTGCTCCACCAGCGCCTCACGGATCAGTGCACACGCCTGGATGAACTTCATGTTGGTGACGCGGTAGTAGACGGTCTGACCGTCCTTGCGCGAGGCCACGAGCCGGCGTTCCTTGAGAACGCGCAGGTGCTGCGACACGTTGTGCACCGAGATACCGATCTCGGCAGCGAGGTCGCCGACGCACTTCTCGCCGCTGCCGATCGCGTGCAGGATCGCCTGGCGATGCTCGTTGGCGAGCGCCTTGCACAGCTCGGCGTGCATGCGGTAGACGGCCTTGAGGTCGGCAGATGCGGGGGCTAGTATGTTGTCCTGTATTTGCATACTTGCTTATATACGACATCTGAGGAGCTGGGTCAAGTGCTGGCGTTCGCAAGCGACGGCGAGCCGAGGGCATGCGGTAGTGTTGGCGCCATGACCGTGACGAGCTTTGAAGGCAAGACGCCGGTGATCGGCGAGGGGTGCTGGGTTCATCCTTCAGCGGATGTGATCGGCGACGTGCGTCTGGGCGCCCGCTGCTGGATCGGGCCGGGCGCCCGCCTGCGCGGCGACTACGGCAGCATCGTGCTCGGCGACTGCTGCGCCGTGGAGGACAACTGCGTCGTCCACGCGCGCCCCGGCGAGACCTGCACCATCGGCTCGTGGGTGACGCTGGGCCACGGCTGCGTGGTGCACAACGTGGCCCTGCTCGGCGACTACGCCGTGGTCGGCATGGGCGCCGTGGTGAGCGACTGGGCCGAGGTCGGCGAGTGGGGCGTGATCGCGGAGGGTGCGGTTGTACCGCAGCGCGGCGTGGTGCCGGCGGCGAGGATCGCCGCCGGCGTGCCGGCGCGCCTCCTCGAGCGCGCCGTCGACGACGAGTATCGCGCCGCCTGGCGCGGGTTCAAGCAGATCTACGTCGGACTTTGCGAGCGGTATCGCACGGGTCTGGGCGCGTAGCGGCCGGAATCCGCGGCCGCCCGACCAGCGTCAGTCGTAGGCCAGCCGCGTCTCCTCATCGGTCAGCACGTGCTGGATGCGGCGCTGCCAGTCCGCCGAGTCCCACGTCCCCAACGCTTGATGGGTCTGATAGTAGTTCTCGGGGATCGGGTGGGTGCCCATCACGACCTCCAGACCGTACTTGGCGGGCAGGAGCTCGCTGAACGCGTCGATACTGGCGCAGGGCGGATAGCCGACCACCAGACCGGTGGCAAGGTGAACCACATCGGCACCGTTCTTCTTCATCTCCGCCGGAGCGTATTCCACGTTGCCGCCGGGGCACCCGCCGCAGGTGGTGAAGCCGACCAGCTCGATCCCCACGTTCCCGTACAAGGCGAAGGCGCCGTCCCGGTTGCGCATCGCCCGCAGGCATTTCCCGCCGGCACAGTTGTGATAGCGGTCGCAGATGATGATGCCTATCTTCTTCATGCCCGTCGCCTCTCGTCCGGGATGGGCGGCACACGCGGACGCTCGGCGTGAATGCCACAGAGACCTTCGATCACACATGAAGCTTACAGCGCCGCATCAGACCAGGGAATCGCGGGTGGCCCGCCGGTGGGAACGGGGGTCCGCTGTGAACCCGGATCCTGGGCAACTGGGACTGAGGGGCGTGCGAACAGGGGATGAACGGCGGAAAGCTGGCGGTTTGGAGAGACGACGATGACGAGCTTCGTGGCGCTTCTGCGCGCGGTGAATGTCTCGGGCCAGAACAGGGTCCCGATGGCCGAGCTGCGGCGCTTCCTGGGCGGCCTGGGGCTGACCGGGGTGGAGACGTACTTGCAGAGCGGCAACGCGGTGTTCGACGCTGACGGTGACGATGCGGCGGAGCACGCCGCCGCGATCCACGGCCTGATCGCGCGCGAGTTCGGTTACGACGTGCGCGTGCTGGTGCTGACGGCGGCGAAGCTGGCGCAGATCGCCGCCGCGAACCCCTTCCTCGCCGGCGGCGCCGACGAGAAGTACCTTCACGTGACCTTTCTGTTCGCGCCGGCGGACGCGGACGGCTTCGCCGATCGCGAACTCCCGGCGCAGGAGGGCGAGCGCGCGGAACGTGCCGGGCCCGTGATCTACCTCTACCTGCCGCACGGCTACGGCCGCACCAAGCTCAACAATGCGTACTTCGAGCGCGCTCTCGGGACGCCCGCCACCACCAGGAACTGGCGCACGGTGCTCGCTCTCGCCGAGATGAGCGCGCGCGGCTCATGACCGACTGGGACGCGCGCGACTACGTCGCCCATTCGAGCGCGCAGCAGGAGTGGGCGCGTGAGCTCATCGCCAAGCTGCGACTGCCCGGCGACGAGGCGGTGCTCGACATCGGCTGCGGCGACGGCCGCGCGACGGCGCTCATCGCCGAGCGGCTCCCGAAAGGGAGCGTCCTCGGCGTCGACAAGTCGGCGAGCATGATCGCGCTGGCGGCGGGGCGGTTCCCGCCCGCTGCCGATCCGAACCGGACCTTCCGCCAGATGGACGCTACCCGCCTGGAGCTGCCGCGCGCCTTTGACGTGGCTTTCTCGAGCGCCGCGCTGCGCTGGGTGCACGACCACGAGGCGATGCTGCGCGGCGTGCGCAGTTGCCTTCGACCCGGGGGCCGCCTGCTGTTCCAGATGGGCGGCCGCGGCAACGCGGCCGAGACGCTGGCCGTGGTCGACGAGGTCGTCGCCCGCCGGCGCTGGCGCAGCTCCTTCGACGGCTTCGCATCGCCGTACCACTTCTGCAGCCCCGAGGACTACGAGGAATGGCTTCCGCGCGCGGGCTTCTGCGTCGCGCGCGCCGAACTTTTCCCCAAAGACATGCGGCACGCCGACCGCGAGGCCTTCCTCGGTTGGCTGCGCACCACCTGGTTCCCCTACACCGACCGCCTTCCGACGGAACTCCGCAACGCCTTTCTCGATGACGTGGCCGCCGCCTACACGATCGCCGTCCCGCCCGACGCCGAGGGCGTGATTCACGTCCGGATGGTGCGGCTGGAGGTGGAGGCGCGCGTCGCCTGAGCTTGGATCTTCGGGTGTACGCTCGGGGATACCGTAGCCGGCCGAGTCTGCGTTGGCCGCCTTGCAGAGACTGCGGAATCGTGTGAGTTGGCAGGACGGCATGCCTCCATTCCAGTCAGCTCAAGAGTATCTCAGGGCCGTTGAAGCCCTGATGGCCAAGATGGAGCTCGAAGGTCATCAGCAGGCAGCGGATGAGCTTTGGGACGGCTATCGGTGCCTGAACGGGCTGACTGACGGCTGGGCGCTGTTCCTCGGGTCCCTGGAGCACGTCCAAGCGACCCACGCCGCCCGATTCAGCCTGGAAGACCGGCAGGCGCTTCAGGCGATCCGTGCTGCCGCGAACACGGCTGTCTATCGGCGATGGCCGGGTGGCCTGGCGCCTTGACGGCACAACGTTGTTTAGTGACCACTAACTTATGGTACACTGCTCACCATGAAAGCCACGACACGCATCAGCAAGGACGAACGGCGGCGAGAGATCGTCGAGGCCGCCACTCGTGAGTTCGCCGTCGGCGGCCTGCATGGCACGCCGGTGGGTGCGATCGCCAAGCGGGTCGGCGTCTCGCAGCCCTACCTCTTCCAGCTCTTCGGCACCAAGAAGGAGCTCTTCATCGCCGCCGTGCGACGCTCCTTCGAGCGCACTGTAGCGGCGTTCAGGACCGCGGCGGCCGAGGCAGGCGAAGACGCCGGCACCGAGGCCGTGCTCATGCAGATGGGCTTGGCGTACCAGCGGCTCCTGGACGATCGCAGGCTCCTGCTCATGCAGATGCAGGCCTACGCGGCGTGCGAGGACGACGAGATCCGCGAGGTCGTGCGCGAGGAGATGCTGCGCCTCGTGAGCTTCGTGCAGTCGGCCTCCGGGGCGCCCGACGCGGCCGTGCGCGAGTGGCTCGCCTACGGCATGCTGATGAACGTCATCGCGGCCATGGATCTCACCGACGTCGACGCCGACTGGGCACGCATGATGTGCCCCGTCACGGGGGAGGCGCCTCACAAGTAGGAGGCCGGGCGGCCGGCTCTTGGCCGTTCCCGGCCGTTTCTTGTGCCGTCAGAAGTAAGTGACTACTAAGTTATCAGGCGGACTCGAACAAGGGAGATGAACAGAATGAGTACCAAGGCACTGGCCATCTGGACCTTCATCGTCACCTCGGTGGCGGTGTTCATGGTCTCACTGGACAACCTGGTCGTGACCACCGCGCTGCCGGTGATCAAGCACGACCTCGGCGCCTCACTGCAGGGGCTCGAGTGGACGGTGAACGCCTACACGCTCACGTTCGCCGTGCTCCTGCTCACCGGCGCCGCGCTCGGCGACCGGTTCGGGCGCAAGCGCATGTTTCTGGTGGGTCTTGCGGTGTTCACGCTCGGGTCGGCGCTGGCCGCGCTGGCGCCGAGCATCGAGGCGCTCATCGCGGCTCGCGCTTTGCAGGGCGTCGGCGGCGCGATTGTGACGCCGCTCACCCTGACGATCTTGTCGGGCGCCGTGCCGCCGGCTCGCCGTGGCCTCGCGCTCGGCATCTGGGGCGGCGTCAGCGGCCTCGCGGTCGCCCTCGGCCCGGTCGTCGGCGGAGCCGTCGTCGAGGGTCTTTCCTGGCAATGGATCTTCTGGCTCAACGTGCCTATCGGCGTCGTCCTCTTGCCGATCGCCTGGCGGCGGCTCACCGAGTCCAAGGGCGCGAACCGCGCGCTCGACCTGCCCGGCCTCGGCCTCGCCAGCGTCGGCCTGCTCGGCATCGTCTGGGGCCTCGTGCGCGGCAACGAGCACGGCTGGACGAGTCTCGGCGTCGCCGGCCCCATCGCCGCCGGCATCGTCCTCCTCGGCGCGTTCGTCCTCTGGGAGCTGCGCACCCGCGAGCCGATGGTCCCCATGCGCTTCTTCCGCAAGCGCGCCTTCTCGGCGGCCAACGTCACCTCGCTGCTTATGAGCTTCGGGATGTTCGGGGCGATCTTCCTGCTCGCTCAGTACTTCCAGGTGGTGCAGGGCTACTCGCCGCTGCAGGCCGGGCTGCGCACGCTGCCCTGGACGGCGATGCCGATCTTCGTGGCGCCCATCGCCGGCATCCTCAGCGACGGCATCGGCGCTCGGCCGCTGCTCGTGGCCGGCATGGCGCTGATGGCCGCCGGCCTCGCGTGGATCGCCGTGGTCACCACGCCGACGGTCGCCTACGGGCGGCTGATCCCGGCCTTCGTGATGGCCGGCGTCGGCATGTCGCTGTACTTCGCCCCGGTCGCCAACCTGGTGCTCTCCACGGTGCGGCGCAATGAAGAGGGCAAGGCCTCGGGCGTCAACAACACCGTCCGCGAGGTCGGCGGCGTGTTCGGCGTCGCGGTGCTGGCCAGCGTGTTCTCGGCGGTCGGCGGGTATGCGACGCCGCAACTCTTCGTCGACGGCATGGTCGCGGCCTTGTGGGTCGGCGCGGCGGCGGTGGCGCTTGCCGGCGTCGCTGCGATCGCGATCCCGCCGCGCCAAGATGTGGTGCCCGACTCGGTGTCGCTGCTCGAGCGGCCCAACAGCGGCGACGGCGTCGAGGCGCGCGAGGCGGAGGCGGCTGCCTGAGGCGAGAGCGACGAGACATCTACTTCGAGCGGGGGCGGGCGGCCGGAAGGGCCACCCGCCCTCGTCTTGATCGTGGTCAACGGCCCGTTTGACGAGCGGTGCACGGGGAATCGGGAGGACGACACACGGAAGGAGTCCCCATGAACGAGAGCCCTACCCGACAGCTCGCCGACGAGCACGAGTACGTGAAGCTGGTGGTCGGCGCGATGGACGACGAGGTCGCGTACATCCAGCGCACCGGTCGTGTCCACGCCGAGCGCGTGGCGCAGATGATCGACTTCACCAGGAACTTCACCGACGGCGACCACCACGCCAAGGAGGAGGACCTGCTGTTCCCGCTGCTGGAGGAGCGTAGCGCCGCGGCGGGCGGCACGGTGAGCGTGCTTCTGAGCGAGCACGAGGCCGCTCGCGGCTGCATCCGTGCCATCGACGCTGCCTTGCCCGACGCCGAGGGCAGTGAGGAGGCGCGCGGCGTGATCGTCGAGAACCTGAAGCTGTACGCGTTTCTGCTGCCCCTGCACATCGGCAAGGAGGACACCGTCCTCTTTCCGCTCGCAGACAAGGTGCTGGACCAGGACGACCAGCGCCTGCTCGCGGAGAGGTTCGCGCGCGTCGAAGCGGAGGAGGGGAGCGCCGCCGCCCGTGAGCGCTACCACGCCATGGCTCACGCGCTGGCGACGCCGCCGGCCGACGATTGAGGTCGCGTCATCGACGCGGCACGCCCGCGGACGGCCGCCGCTGAACCTCGGGTACACTCAGGTCCAGTCGATCGACCCCGGGAGGCCCATCATGGATGAACTGCTGAGGACCACCGCGGATCGAGCCATACGCTCCGTGCACGAGCTGCCCGAGCGGCGCGTTGTGCCTGACGCCGCAGCCTTGGCGGGGCTGGAGCGCTTCGACGAGCCATTGCCGGACGGGCCCGACGACCCCGAGCGCGTCATCGCCTTGCTCGACGAAGCCGGGTCGCCGGCCACCGTGGCTTCGGCCGGGCCCCGATTCTTCGGCTTCGTCATCGGCGGTTCGCATCACGTCGCCGTGGCGGCGAACTGGCTGGCCGCGGTGTGGGACCAGAACGCCCACTCGTTCACCGCCTCTCCCGTAGCGGCCACGCTCGAGCGGGTCGCGCAGCGTTGGCTGGTCGAGCTGTTCGGCCTGCCGTCAACGACCGCGACGGGCTTCGTGAGCGGAGCCACCATGGCGAACCTCACAGCGCTCGCCGCGGCCCGTCACGCCGTGCTGGCGCAGGTCGGTTGGGACGTGGAAGCGCGCGGGCTGGCCGGTGCCCCCGACCTCACCGTCGTCGTCGGCGAAGAGGTCCACCCATCGCTGATCAAGAGCTTGGGTCTGCTGGGGCTCGGGCGAGAACGCGTGCACAGGGTGCCGGTGGACGCGCAGGTGGGCAACGTGAACACGGGCGCGTGTGACCCGGTGGAGGAGATCTCCGCCAGGGCGCACGAAGCCGGCGCCTGGGTCCACGTGGAGGGCGCCTTCGGCCTCTGGGCGGCCGTGGCGCCGGATCGCGCGCACCTCGTGCGCGGCATCGGCGCCGCCGACTCGTGGGCGACCGACGCACACAAGTGGCTGAACGTCCCGTACGACAGCGGGCTCGTCTTCGCGCGCGACCCCGAGCCTCTGCGCGCCGCCATGGGCGTGAGCGCCGCCTACCTGCCGCTCACCATGATGCGCGAGCCGGCGGCACACACGCCCGAGCTCTCGCGCCGCGCGCGGGGCGTCGAGGTGTGGGCCGTGCTGCGTGCCCTCGGCCGCTCGGGCCTCGCCGACCTCGTGGAGCGCGATTGCCGCCACGCCGCGCGCTTTGCCGAGGGGCTGCGCGCCGCCGGCTTCGAGATCCTCAACGAGGTCGTGCTGAACCAGGTGCTGGTCTCGTTCGGCGACGAAGAGACGACGCGTCGCGTCGTCGGCGCCATCCAGGACGACGGTACCTGCTGGTGCGGGGCGACAGTCTGGCAGGGACGCACTTCGATGCGCATCAGCGTCTCCGGATGGGCCACCACCGCCGACGACGTGGAGCGCAGCCTCGACGCGATGCTCCGCGCGGCCGGCTGAGACAGTGCCGCTGCCTTGGACCACGCCGCAGAACAGAGTCCGTGGGGCCTTCCGACGTTGGCGGGACTGTTGGATGTACCTCCAGTGGTGTCGTCAGACGTACATCCGACGTGTCGAGCAATTCCTGACAATGGGCGTACCGCCGGGCGGCGGCTCGTGCGGGTTCAGCTCGGCAGCGGCTCCGTGTCCCAGTCGGACGGCGTGAACACCACCCCGGGCTCGCCGCCGACGACCAGCATCACGGTGCCGGCCTCGCGGGCCACCGCGCCGCGCATGGTGGCCGGGTCGGGGACGTAGAGGAAGGTCCCCGCCGGGGCGTCGATCTCCTCACCGTCTACCCGGTAGGTCGCGTGGCCGCTGACGATCAGAAACAGCTCCTCGTGGCGCGTGTCGGCGTCGTCGATCTCGGTGTGGTCGTGAGTAAGCGTGTCGCCCGCCCTCGTCGCCCGGGCGAGGTTGGTGCCGAACGAGCCGATGCCGAAAAAGCGACGCAGCGGCTTCCACTCGGTGGTCGGGTAGTCGTCGTCGATCTCGAACGGCAGGTCGTCGACGTGCGCCGTCCTGTAGGTCGCCGGTCTGGTGTCTTCAGCCATCGCTCGCCCTCCCGGTGTGCTCTGTGGTCGGGCCGGAGTCTAGCAGGAGGCTCGGTCGGGGTTTGGCGATCCTCCGTTGAGGAATGTGGGCTAAAAAGGTCCCATTCGCACCGCCGTCGCTTCACTGGAGAGACCCCATGGACACAGAATCCTCCACGCTGCCGGCCGGCCCGCCGGAGAACGGGGCGCACGTCCCCCGCCACCTCGGCCTCGCGCTCGTCGTGATCGCCGGTGCCCAGCTCATGATCGTGCTCGACGCCACCATCGTGAACGTGGCGCTGCCGCAGATGCAGCGCGCGCTCGGCTTCAGCGGCGCGGGCCTCGAGTGGATCGTCACGGCCTACTCTCTGGCCTTCGGCAGCTTGCTGCTACTCGCCGGCCGCCTGGGCGACCTCTACGGCCGCCGCAGGGTCTTCATCACCGGCGTGCTCGTCTTCTCGCTGGCCTCGCTCGTCGGCGGCTTCGCGACGTCCGAGTGGTGGCTGCTCACGGCGCGCGCCGTGCAGGGCGCCGGCGCGGCGCTGGCTGCGCCGACGGCGCTCGCGCTGATCGCCACGACGTTCCCCGCGGGCATGCCGCGCAACCGGGCGCTCGGCGTGTGGGCCGGCATGGCCGGCGCCGGCGGCGCCATCGGCCTGCTGCTCGGCGGCATTCTGACGACCTACGTGTCATGGCGCTGGGTGCTCTTCGTCAACGCGCCGATCGGGCTGCTCCTGGCGGCTCTCGCGCCCTTCGCCCTCGTGCAGACGGCGCGGCTGCGCAGCCGGCTCGACATCCCCGGCGTCGTGACCAGCACGGCCGGCCTCGCCCTGCTGGTCTTCGGCCTCACGCACGCCGCCGCCGGCCAGGACGGCTTGTCGCACTGGGGCGACTCGGCGACGATCGCTGCGCTGGCCGCCGCCGCCGCCCTCCTCGTGAGCTTCGTCTTCATCGAGCGCCGCAGCGACCACGCCGAGCTGCCGCTGCACCTGCTGCGCTCGCGGCGGCGCTCGGGCGCCTACGTCATGATGCTGCTCCTCGGCACCGCGATGTTCGCCGTGTTCTTCTTCCTCACCATCTACATCCAGACGGTGTGGGGTTACAGCCCGGTCAGGGCCGGGCTCGCGTGGCTCCCCTTCCCCATCTCGCTGATCGCGCTCAACATCTTCGTCGCCCGCTACCTGGTGACGCGGGTCGGGGTGCGTCCTCTGGTGATGGCCGGGCCGCTGTTCGCTGGAGCAGGCTTCATGTGGCTTTCGCGGCTGAGTGAGACCGGGAGCTACTGGACCGACCTGCTGGCGCCCTTGCTGCTCGTCAGCGCCGGCATGGGCCTCATGTTCGTGCCCCTCACGCTGATGGTCGTCTCGCACGTCAAGAACGAGGAGGCCGGCGCCGCCTCGAGCCTGCTCAACATCGGCCAGCAGGTGGGGGGTTCGATCGGCCTGGCCGCGATCGGCACTGTGGCTTGGACGTCCGTGGCGCACAGCGTGAGAGACCAGATGGCGGCCGCCGCAGCGGCGGGCGGCAGCTCTGCGGCGAGCGGCGGCGGCGCTGCGCAGAACGCCGGCGGCCTGCCGCCGGAGATCCTCCACCACGCGCTCACTGTCGGCTTCTCGACCGGCCTCATGATCGCCGGCATCGTCGCGGTCAGCGGGTTCTTCGTCGCGCTCATCGCGACCCGGACACCGGGGCGCTGGCGGCTGCAGTCGGCATTGCACGACCGCGAGCCCTCGTGCGACGAGGCGCTTGGCACGTGCGAAGCGGCTACGGCTGCGGAGGCGTGAGCCGCTTAACAGGACTGATTCGCTCCGATTCGGGAAGGTACTCCTGCACACTCTGTCCATACAGAGCAGGAGGCCGACGTGAAGATCTTCGTAGCCGGCGCCACCGGAGTCATCGGTCGCAGGCTTGTCCCATTGCTCGTCGAGGGCGGCCACGACGTGGTCGGCATGAGCCGCTCCAGCGCGCCCGCCCGGAGTCTCGAGGACTACGGCGCCCGGGGCGTCGTAGCAGACGTCTACGACACCGGGCACCTCCACAGGCTTCTGGCCGACGAGAAGCCCGAGGTCGTGATCCACGAGCTCACCGATATCCCTGGCGAGCTCGAGCCCGGCCATACCATCGAGCAGTTCGCCGCCAACCGACCGATACGCATCGAGGGCACCCGCAACCTGGTCGCGGCGGCGCGCGCCGCCGGGGCGCGCCGCATCGTCGCCCAGAGCTACGCGCACGTCTATGCGCCGCGGGGCAGCTGGGTGAAGGCCGAATGGGAGGCTCTGGACCTTGGCCCCGATGTCCCGGACTCCCGGCGACTCAATGTCCTCGCGGTCAAGGAGCTGGAGCGCTGGGTGCTGCAGACCCCCGGCATCGAGGGCGTCGCGCTGCGGTACGGGACGTTCTACGGCCCCGGCAGCGCCTTCGACGAGGGCGGCACCGTCAACACGCTCGTGCGTCGGCGCCACTACCCGATCGCGGGCAGTGGGGCCGGCACCACATCGTTCGTGCACGTGGACGACGCCGCTGCGGCCACCGTCCTTGCGCTCAGCGGTCCGACCGGCGTCTTCAACATCTGCGACGACCAGCCGGCGTCGCTGAAGGAGTGGCTGCCGTTCTACGCGCGCCTGGTGGGAGCGCCTCCTCCGCGGCACATCCCGACGCTCGCCGAGCGCGCGCTCGGCAACGAGCACCTCGCGTTTCGCTCGACGAGGCAGCGCGGCGCATACAACGCCAAGGCGAGGGCCCAGCTCGGCTTCGCGCCGGCGTGGGTGACCTGGCGAGACGGCCTTCGCAGCGAGTTCAGGACGGCGGCGGTCGCTTGACGGAGTCTGTCTGGGACTACCCGCGGCCGCCAGGCGTGGAACCGAGCACGCGGCGGATCCGCGTGGTGATCGGCGACGTCACCGTCGCCGATACGACGCGGGCGCTTCGCGTGCTCGAGACCAGCCACCCGCCGGTCTACTACATCCCGCCGGAGGACGTGCGCAGGGAGTACCTGCGCCCGAGCCGGCGGCAGACGTACTGCGAGTTCAAGGGACAGGCGAGCTACTACGACCTCGTGGTCGGCGAGCGCGAGGTCCGCGACGCCGCCTGGTACTACCCGGAGCCCGACTCGCGCTTCGCGGCGATCCGCGACCACCTGGCCTTCTACCCGGGGCGCGTCGACGCCTGCTTCGTGGATGAGGAACAGGTAGTCGCCCAGGCGGGCGATTTCTACGGTGGCTGGGTCACCTCGGAAATCGAAGGGCCGTTCAAAGGCGGGCCTGGCACGGCCGGCTGGTAGAGCCGGGCGGCGGGCGGGGCCGTAGGGCTCCGCCGCCCGCCCTCGCCGGCGCCTCTACTCGGTCAGCCGCTGCGGCTGGTCGCCCGGGGCGAGCTGCGGCGCCACCCCGCGAAGCTCCAGCAGCTTCTGGCGGAGCTCCGTCTGCAGCTGCCCGATCTCGCTTTCGGCCTCGAGGCGGCGGGCGCGGCCCTCCTCCTGGATGCTGATCGTCTCCTCGAGCGTCGCTACCAGGTCGGCGTTCACCTTGCGCAGCGTCTCGACATCGACGACCCCGCGCTCGACCTCGCGACCCACCTTTGCCGAGCCGGTCTTCAGGAGCTCGGCGTTCTTCGTCAGCAGCTCGTTTGTGGTGTCCGTCACCTGCTTCTGCAGCTCCATGGCCTTCTGCTGCCGGTAGAGGCTGATGGCGATGACGACCTGGTTCTTCCACAGCGGGATGGTGGTGAGCACCGACGCCTGGATCTTCTCCACGAGGTTCTGGTCGTTGCTCTGGATGAGGCGGATCTGCGGCGCGGTCTGAATGGCGACCATGCGCGTCAGCTTGAGGTCGTGGAGGCGGCGCGCGAAGCGCGTGGCCGCCTGCTGCAGGTCGGTCAGGCGCTGCGCGGCCATGACGTCGCTGCTGGCCGCGACCTCGGCCTCCAGCGCCGGAAGCTTGTCGCGGTAGAGCTCCTCCAGCGCCTGCTCGCCGGCGGCGATGTACACGTCGAGCTGCTTGAGGTAGTCGAGGTTGAGCTCGAACATCTTGTCGAGCACGGTCATGTCTTTGAGCAGCGCCATGCGCGAGCGCTCGAGGGCGTCGACGATGCGGTCGATGCTGGTCGCGACCTTCTGGTAGCGCGCCGCGAAGCGCTCGAAGGTGTTGGCGAACTTGCCGAGGATGGGGATCCTGGCCATCCCGGATCCGCCGCCGAGCGCGTCGACGTCGAGCTCGCGGACCTTCTTCAGGAGGTCGGTCAGCGCCACGCCGCCGGCGCCGGCCTCTTTGTTGCGCACGTCGCCGAGCAGCGAGTCGGCGAAGTTGGCGATGCGGCTCTGGGCGGGCAGGCCGTAGGTGAGCACGCCCTGCGCGTCGGTGAGGTCAACGCTGGACCCTATCTCGGCCACTCGGGCCAGGTCGTCGGGGGTGAGCGGGCCGGCGACAGGCGCGCTCCGCGCGCCCACGTCCGGCCTGCCCGCCAACGCGCCGCCGGCCGGCGTCACGGCTGGGACGTCGCTCGACCCCTGCGCCCTCTCGATCTCGTCGCTCATCAAAGCCCTCCGCTCTGGCTGTACATGGTCTCGCTGCGCACGGTGCGCTCGAGCAGCTCGATCTCGCTGTCGAGGTCGAGGGCCCGGTCTTCGAGCACGTTCGCGAGCTGGCGGTCGAAGGCCTGCTGCACGACGTGCAGCGAGGTCTCGGCGCGAGTCACGGTCTTGGCGATCTCCGGCGATGACGGGCCGCGGCTCGTGAGGTGGACGTAGCCCTCCACGATGCGCTGCGCGGCGTCCAGATAGTACGTCAGGAAGCCGCGCGCGGCGTCGAGCTTGCGCGGCTGCGCCGCCAGCTCGGCGATGATCTGGTCGGCGGTGCCGCACAAGGCGACGACGTCGTCCCGCACCTCCGCCTTGCCGATCGAGCCGGCGCTCTCGAGGATGGCGTCCACCTGCGCGCGCGCCGGCTGCAGCACGTCTGCCGCCGCCTCGTCCATGCCCCTGGGCAGTTGCGGCCGCTTGCTCGCCGCCAGCAGCGACGGCGGCTGCGGCGGCGCGGGCAGGGCGCGCGGCGGCGCGTCGCCGAACATGATCGCGCGATAGTACGGCCGCAGGTACAGCGCGTTCACGACGCTCACCGCCGAGACGACGAGCTGCACGGCGACCATCACTTGGAACAGCGGCGTGCCGATAGCGAGGATCGTCAGGATCAGCGGTGTGAGGTAGACGAACCCCAGCAGGGACCAGGGCAGATGACGGGCGCGCACGCCGATGTAGACGAAGGCGGCCCAGTTAAGGAAGCCGGCGGTGAAGGTCCACGCGACCCACAATGAGTGGCGCCACCACCAGCGAAACCGCGCCCGGCGCGCGGTCGGAGCTTGGACATCGGCGACGACGACCGGCTGCGTCTGTGGCTTGAGTTGCTGCACATCGCGCACGGCCGAGGCCGGATGGCCGTTCTGGCACTCCCCGTAGGGCGTGAGCCAGACCCAGCGAGCGCAGACGCTGCAGTATCCACCAACGGGCATGGAGCTCTCTTTCGGCGTGTCCCTACTGTGCAGGATAGCCCGCAACGGCCGCGAGCACACGTCGGACGGCGGGCGACGGCGCGGCGAGGCGCCTGCGGGCGCGCCGCGCCGTTGATGCGTGTACGCTAGAGACTCCCCCATCAACGAAAGAAAGCCTGCACCACATGACCGACCGTACCGGCAGCCGCATCCGTCTCGCCGTGCCGTCCGAGACGCCGGGCGGGCTCGACGCCGCCCGCTCCGGGCACTTCGGACGCAGCCCCTCCTTCACCTTCATCGACCTGGTCGACGGCGAGATCGCCGCCGTGGACTTCGTCGAGAACGCCCCCCACGGGCACGGCGGCTGCATGTCGCCGGTGCTGACTCTCGGCACCAACATGGTCGACGCTGTGATCGTCGCCGGCATCGGCCATCGGCCCCTGCTGGGCTGCCTGCAGGCCGGCATCCGCGTGTTCGCCGGCGAAGACCGGCCCGATGTACGCAGCGTCGTCGAGGCCTTTGTCGAGATGGAGCTGTCGCCGGTCGGGCCGGACGCGACCTGTCGGCACTGATCGGCTTCTCGCGCAGCTCAGGCGTGGAGAACCCGCCCTCGCGGGAATAGTCGGCACAGGGCGGGCGGCCGCAGGCTGACCCGCCCGCCGCCAGACACCGACAGCGGGGGTCCCCGATGCAAGCGCCGCAACAGATCGAGCCCACCAAGCTCGCCGACTACCTCGAAGTCCTCACCAAGGCCGTCTTCCAGAGCGGCATGAGCTGGCGCGTGGTCGAAGCCAAGTGGGACGGCTTCCGCGAGGCCTTCGCGGCCTTCGACCCGGTCGCGATCGCGGCCTTCACCGGCGACGATGTCGACCGTCTCGTCGAGGACACGCGCATCATCCGCAACCGGCGCAAGATCGAGGCGACCATCACCAATGCCGAGACGATGCTGACCCTCGACGGCGGGCCCGGCGGCTTCACCGGCTGGCTGCGTTCGCAGGCCGACTTCGACGCCACCGTCGCCGCCGTGCGCGGCGAGTTCCGCTTTCTCGGCGACACCGGGACGTACTTCTTCCTCTACGTGGTCGGGGAGAAGGTGCCGCCGCATGAGGAGTGGATGAAGGCGCATGAATCTGTTTCGCGAGGAGCCTCCGCACCCCGGCCGACCCGCAAGACCTGACGACCCAGGGAGACCCCCATGAAGACCAAGAACACAGACGACGCGGCGCTGAAGCAGCGCCTCACCCCGCTTCAGTATCAAGTGACGCAACGCGAGGGCACCGAAGCGGCCTTCGCCAACGAGTACTGGGACGAGCACCGCGACGGCATCTACGTCGACGTCGTGAGCGGCGAGCCGTTGTTCAGCAGCCGCGACAAGTTCGACTCGGGTACCGGCTGGCCGAGCTTCACGCGCCCGTTGCGTGACGAGGCCGTGACCACGAAGACCGATCTCAAGCTGCTCCTGCCTCGCAGCGAAGTGCGCAGCGCGGCCGCGGACTCACATCTCGGCCATGTGTTCAAGGACGGCCCGGCACCGACCGGCCTGCGCTACTGCATGAACTCGGCGTCGCTGCGCTTCATCCCCAAAGAAGAGCTCGAGGCCGAGGGGTTCGCGGAGTACCTCGGCCTGTTCGACACCGCCCCAGATGGCATACGCTGACGCGGACGTGGCACGCGGGCAGTACCAAGACGACGGCGAGGCGCTGATCGGGATGGCGCGCCAGCTGGCGGACGCCTACGAAGAGGCGCAGACGCCCGAGGACCGGGAGTACGCCGCCGACGCGATCGACGACTACCTCAGCGAGTGCGACCACTACGCGCCGGACGAGGCCCTGATCGCTCTGCTCGATCTGCCCATGACGAAACTGACGTGGCCCCTGGTCGATAGCGTGGAAGCCACGCTCGCGGAACGCGGCCTGTCGGCCGTGTGGCCGCTTCTCGAGGCCATCGACGGGCGCGTCTACGATCACGGTGGTCAGACCCCGGCGCGGGCGCTGGAGACGCTGGGCGCGATGCGCGAAGTAGACGTCATCCGGGGCCTCGTCAATGTGATGGCCGGCGCTGCCGACGACGATCTCAAAGCCGCCGCCGTGAAAGTGCTCGTCGGGATCGGCGAGCCGGTCGTCCCGGCCCTGGAGGAGGCACTCTTTGACCCCGCGGCGCGGCGCTGGGCCGAGGACGCTCTGGGCGACATCCGTGCGGCGCGTACGGAGGCTGCGGATGTCGTGCAAGGCGACGGGGACACAACACAGGGGAGGGGAGACCATGCTGGCTGAGCTGGCGGAGCTGGTCCAGAGCCGCGGGGTGTCGGCGGTCGAGATGGTGCGCCGGGCCTACGAGCGGATCGGGAACCTCAACGGGGACTTGAACGCCGTTGTCGCCCTGCGCGACGAGGAGGAGGCGGTCGCGGAAGCGCGCGGGCTCGACGAGCGCGTTCGCCGAGGCGAGCGTCTCGGCCCACTGGCGGGCGTGCCGTTCCTCGTCAAGGACGCCCAGGATCTCGCCGGCATGCGCACGACGCAAGGCTCGCTGCTCCGCGCCGACGCCGCACCGGCTACGCGCGACGCTCTCAACGTGGCGCGCCTGAGGGCTGCCGACGCGGTCCCAGTGGGCAAGACCAACGTGCCCGAGTACTGCTTCGAGGGTTTCACCGACAACCGCCTCTTCGGCGCGACCTGCAACCCGTGGGCGCCCGAGTGGTCGCCCGGCGGCTCCAGCGGCGGCTCCGCCGCCGCGATGGCCGCCGGCATGGTCCCCTTCGCCACGGCGACCGACGGCGGCGGCTCGATCCGCATCCCGGCGTCCTTCTGTGGGCTCTTCGGGCTGAAGCCCACCAACGGGCTTGTGGGTCGCGACCCCATCCCGCCGTGGATCGATTTCAGCACTGATGGGCCGCTGGCCCTCTCGATGGCCGACCTGCGCCTCCTGCTGGCGGTCCAAGCGGGTCCTGCTCACGGCGACCCCACCGCCCTGCCGGCCGGGCTGGCCGCGCGGCTCGTCGGGCCGGATGCGGCGGCGAGCGCCTCCGCCGCGCCGCGCCCGTCACTGGTGCTGGCGGCGCCGCGCTTCGTCGACTGGGGGCCGCTGCCCAACGCCGTGGCCGACCAGTTCGACGCCGCTCTCACCAGCCTCGAGAAGGATCTCGGTCTGCCGGTGGAGCCCATCGCCCCCGCCCAGATCCTGGGAGGGGGCGACGAGGCCGGAAGCGCCGATGAGGACTGGCTCCTCACGTGCGCCTGCGAGCAGGCCAATGCGATGGGCCGCGAGGCCATCGAGGCCGGCGCGGAGCGCTTTCACCCGGTGTTCCTGGCCGCCATGCGCGCCGGCCTGGCCGTGAGTGTCGAGGACTACCTGGCCGCGCGCCGGCGCCGCTTCGCGTACGCGCGCGCCCTGGACGAGCTCCTCGGCGCCGACCGTTTGCTCGCCACTCCCACGACGCCTCAGGAGGGCTTCTATGCCGACGGCCGGGAGGTCGGCGCGAAGAGGCCGGGCACCAGCGTCTCGTCCTACAACACGCAGGTCCAGAACATGACCGGCCACCCGGCGCTCTCGGTGCCGGCCGGTCGCTCTCCCAACGGGGTGCCGTTCGGTCTTCAGATCACCGGTCCGCGCTTCGCTGACGCGCTGGTCCTTGACATCGGCGACGCGTGGGAGGTGGCGCACCCGGGCGAGCGCGTGGCGCCGGGCTTCGAGAGCTTCCTGCCGGCCGGGTAGCGAAGCTATCGCCTCGTGGCCGCCGGCCCGCCGTCGGCAACATCTTCCTCAACGCCGACGCAACACGTACTTCATATTCGGGCGGAACAATAGCAGCAAGCCATACAACGGCAACGACGGCTGCCCCCCCAGCCGTCGGGACCCGACTGAAGTACGGTGCGCCCCCACCGAGTCGGAGTCCCACCAGCCCGGGCGGTTTACCTCCTGCGCCCGGGAGCCGCTGGCCCCACATGGGCCGCGACGACTGAACCACAGTCGTCGCGGCCCATCCCCCTTTCTGGACTTGTACACGGCGTCAGGCTGCCTGCCCCACGCTGGCGTCTCCAGCCGGCGCGACTTCGACGGCTGTCCGATCGTCGGCTTTGACGCGCTTTCGTGCGTTCCGCTAGGGTAGCCTGGCGACGTGCTTCGGGCGACAGGAGTGAGTCTGAGTGCTCGCGGCTTCGGGCGCGCCATCATCGAGGTGGACGGCCTCTCCAAGCACTACGGTGATGTGCGTGCGGTAGATGATGTCAGCTTCAGCGTGGCCGAGGGCGAGATCCTCGGCCTCCTCGGCCACAACGGCGCCGGCAAGACCACCACGATCCGCATGCTGACGGGGCGCGCCAGGCCGACAAGCGGGCGCGCGCTCATCGCCGGTCTCGACGTCGTGCACGAGCGCGAGCGCGTGAAGCCGCTCATCAATCTCGTGTTCGAAGAGCAGAATCTCTATGAGCGTCAATCGGGGCGCGAGAACCTGGACCTGTTCGCCAAGCTCTATGGCGCGCCGCCGGCCCGCGTCCCGGAGCTTCTCGAGCGCGTCGGCCTGACGGACGCCGCGTCCCGCAGGGTCAGGACGTACTCCAGCGGCATGAAACAGCGGCTCCTCGTCGCCCGCGCGCTGGTGAACGATCCCCGGGTCCTGTTTCTCGACGAACCCACCAAGGGCCTCGACCCGTCGTCGGCTCGCGACGTGCGCAGCATCATCCGCGAGCACGCGAGCGCCGGCGCCACCGTCTTTCTCACCACGCACTATATGGAGGAGGCGGATGAGCTGTGCGATCGAGTCGCCTTCTTGGCAGCGGGCAGGATCGTCGCGCTTGACACGCCGCGTGAGCTCAAGCTCCGCTACGGCGAGCGCGCTGCCACGGTGCTTCTGCGCGACCGGTCCGAGCACCAGCTTCGCCTTGAGGACTGCGGCGACGCGGCGCGCCTTCAGGCTTGGATGGCCGCAGGCGATGTGCTGACCGTGCACTCCCACGAGGGCACCCTCGAGGATGTCTTTGTGAATCTGGCCGGGAGGCCGCTGTGAACGCCGCGCGCGTCAACGCCATCTATCGCAAGGATCTGCGCGACGCGCTGCGAGACTCGCGCCTCATCGTCGCGCTCCTCATGCCGCTGCTCATCGGCGTCCTGTACAGCTTCATGTTCAAGGACGACACGAAGCCGGCGGCAAAGCTTGGTGTGGTGGCGTCCGCCCCAACGCAGCTGCCGGCCGCACTCCAGGCGGCGACGAAGGCGGCAGTCCTGCTGAAGGTGCAGTCCTTCCCCGACCAGGCTGCGTTGACGCAGCAAGTACGGGACAAGAACGTGGACGTCGGGCTTATCATTCCCGGCGGCTTCGACAGGTCGCTGAAGAGCGGCGCTGCGCCGAAGCTCACGGTGATCCTGCCCGCTTCGCCGAGCTTCGGCGGTGACTACGTGGCGGCGATGCTCGACAGGGTGACGCAGTCGCTCGCGGGGCAGGTGCCGGCGGCGACCATCGCACGCGTCATGCTCCCCGCCACGGCCGGCACCTCTGACTCGGCATTCACGGCGCTCGGCGCACGGAAGATCTTCGTTCTCGTGGCCGTCATCCTCATGCTCGCCATGATCGCCGTCTACGCGCTTCCGGCCGTCCTCACCGAGGAGACCGAGAAGAGGACGATGGACGCGCTCACCCTCATTGCTTCCGACGCTGAGGTGATCGCCGCCAAGTCCCTCTTCGGCCTTACCTACTGCGTGATCTCCGTGCCGATCATGCTCGCGATCACCCGGGTGATTCCCGAGAACGTGGCGCTCTTCGCGGTGGACATCGTGCTGACGTCGATCACCCTGGTCGGCCTCGGTCTGCTTCTGGGCGGGCTCATGAAGACCCAGACGCAGCTCAACACCTGGAGCACGGTCGCCCTGATCCCCATGATCGTTCCGGCTATCATCGTCGGGCTGCCGGTGCCGGGCTGGGTCGAGGCGATCGTGTCCGTCCTCCCCACCGCGCAGACGATGCGGCTCGGGGTGAACGCCCTCGCTGGTCGCCAGCTGTTCGGCGCCGAGTGGCTCTCCGTGGCGATCATTCTTGGATGGGCGGTAGTCGGCTACGGCCTCGTCTGGTGGCGTCTGTCGCGCCAGGAGGCCGCCTAGCCGCGTCGCCCGGGCGTCACGGTCTCGGTGGCGAACGACGCCCAGTTCAGCGCCTCGCTCAGCGTCGGGTGGACGGCGCGAGCCCCCTGCAGGTCCTCGAGCATGGCTCCGGCGCCGAGCGCCACGGCGAGCGCGTAGATCAGCTCGGCGGCTTGGGGGCCGGCCAGATGGGCGCCGAGCAGGCGCCCATCCTCTCCGGCCAGCAGCTTCACGAGGCCGCCGCGGCGGTCGTCGATGATCGCCTGGGCGACGTACTCGAAGTCGCCGCGCGCGACCTGGTACGGCGCGCCGCGCGCGGCCAGCTCGGCTTCGCCGAGCCCCACGCGCGCGACCTGCGGTACCGTGAAACAGGCCGAGGGCATCCCGGCGAGATCGACCGCCTGCGGCTCGCCGGTGAGCATGCTCTGGGCGACGCGTTCGCCCTCCAGGCCGGCGACCGGCGTCAGCTCGATCCCGCCGGCCGCGTCGCCGGCGAACCACACCCGGGGGTTGCTCCTGCTGCAAAGGCTGGCGTCCAACCGGGGCCGGCCGCGCTCATTCACCTCGACCCCGCCGGCGGCCAGGTCGAGGTCGTCCACGGCCGGCACGCGCCCGGTGGCCGCGAGGACGCGCTCGCCGACGAGCGCCCACTCGCGGCCGTCCGCCCCGGCCACGCGCAGCTCGAGCGCGCCGCGGCTGCCCTCGAGCGCTCTCGTCTCCGTGTGCAGTAAGAAGGTCACGCCCAGCGCCTCGAGGCTGGCTTGCGCCAGCGCGGCGGCGTCGGGGTCGAAGCCCTTGAGGACAGCGCCTCCACGCACGATCACGGTGACCTGCGTGCCGAAAGCCGCGTAGATCCCGGCGAACTCCATGGCGATGTAGCCGCCGCCGATGATGGCCAGGGACGCCGGCCTCGTGGAGTACTCCAGCGCGTCGTCGCTGGTGTCGGCCAGGTCGCTCCCCGGGAGTGGCGGTCTTACCGGCCGGGAGCCCGTCGCCACCAGTACGTGGCTGGGGCGGTAGGCCCTGCCGCCGGCCGACACTTCGGCAGGCGAGAGAAAGCGAGCTTCGCCGCGCACAAGCTCCGCGCCGAGCCCCTCGAGGATGCCTTCCTGGTCGCCGGCGTAGGCGCGCTGCATCTCGCCCTTCCATGCCATGAGCCTGGTCCAGTCGAGCTCGGGCGGGCCACCAGCGAAGCCCATGCGGGCCGCCTCGCCCGCCTGGCGGCGGGTCTGGGCGGCCGTGTAGAGCGCCTTCTTGGGCACGCACCCGTGCCACAGGCAGTTGCCGCCGAACTGCCCATGCTCCACCACAGTGACGCGCCAGCCGGCGCCGGCCAGCGTCCGCGCCACGCGCGTTCCGGCGGTGCCGGCGCCGATGACCAGGACGTGACGCTCGTCGTTCATGATAGGCCTCCTCGTGCGATCACTCGGAAGTACCCGCCGCAGCGACGCGCTACACAAAGCTCAACGCGACCCTTGACCGGTCGTAACCTGAGCGGCCGACACTGCGGCCAGAAGTCGGTGCGCCCGTGCGCCGGCCTTGTGGGAGGAGTGCCGATGGAACTCACGGTTGCGTGTCTCGTGTGTGGCCAGGACGTCGACCTGGAGCTCTTGATGGCTCTGCCGAAGGACGCGCCCTTTGGGTGCCCGTACTGTGACGAGGAAGTGGCGGAGGCGATCCGCGCCGATCACGCCAAGAGGCGGCAGGCGGCGGCCTGAGCCGATCGGCCGGGCGCCCGCAGTGACGTACCCGGCCGCCGGCCGGCGGCGGCAGCCGCCCCCCGGCCCGTCGAGTAGGATGGCTGGGTGCGCAGCGACGACGACAAGCGCTTCCGTGACGCCCTCGTCGTGGGCAACCTGTTGGCGCCTGAAGGGGCGGCGGCGTACGCCGCCGCGATGCGCTGGTGGGGGTGGACGGTTGGAGCGGCAGCCGGCGGGAAGGCCGGATCCGGCGGCAGCCCCTGCCCGGTGGTGACCTTCATCACGCCGAAGCGCAAACAGGACATGCGGCCCGAGCTCCTGGGCGTGCGCTTCGAGTTCGTACTCCTCAAGCCGGAGCGTGTGTTCGGGGCCACCTTGCTCGGAGAGCCCGGGCTGCGCCTCCGCGTGACTGACCCCGAGCGCACGGTGGTCGACATGTTCGACCGCAGCGACCTCTGTGGCGGCGTGCCTGCGGTGGCCGCCGCCCTCCAGCAGGCTTGGCCGGCGCTCGACCCCGGGCGCCTCACCGGCTACCTCGAGCGCTTCGCCGGCGGTACGGTCCCGAGGCGCCTCGGGTACCTTGCCGAGCGTCTCGGCCTGCTGCCGCCGGACGATCCGCTGGTCGCGCGCTGGCGGGCGCTCATCGGCGCCGGCTACTCGCTCCTCGAGCGTGGCGGCCCAGCGGAAGGGCCCTTCGTTCGCCGCTGGGGGCTCCGGATGAACGTACCGGAGCTCGGCTGAGCGGCGCGGCCGGCAGGTCGGTCGCGCCGCTCGCGGACGCCGTGGCTAACGCAGGCCGCCTGCCGCGAACCGCCGCGCGAATTGCCGTGCAGTCTCGAGCGCGTCGTCGACCAGGGCCCCTTCATGTCGGTGACAAGGCAGCGCAGGACCTCGGGGTAGACGTCCACTCCTTGTTCCGTCAGCGCGTCCTTCAGTTTCACGCCGCCGCCGGGGTAGAACCACTTGTCGTCCTCGTGGTTGGCGGGGTCGGCGTCGAGAGGCCCGTAGGTGTCGAAGACGAAGACGGGCCGACCGGCGAGGGCCGCCGCATCCAGCTTCTTGGCGCAGCTCCTCGTGCGGCGGCTCATCTTGGCCATGCGCGTGGGGCCGCCGATGCCGAAGAAGCCGGCGTCGGCGGCCAGCGGCTTGCGAGGGTTGAGCTTCTGCGCGTGGAGGTTCACGACGGTGACGTCGTGACCGGCGGCGCGAAGCTCCTCCGCCAGGGCTTCGGCGACCTGCAGCGTGTTGCCGAAGTAGCTGTCGCAGGCGATGAGGCCGTTCATGGCGTCAGTATGCCGAGAACGGCCGTCCACGTCACGCCGCGGCGTCGCCGAGGTGGTAGGTCACGCCTTCGTCGAACACGAGCAGGACAAGGTCTGTACTGCCGCGGCACGGGCACTGCACGACGCCCGGATGGGCCTCGTACACCTCGATCGGCACGACGAATTCCTCTGTACAGACGTCGTACGCGAGGTCGATCCTGGCGCTCATCGCCTCTCCTCTCTTCCTCGTTGTCATGCGACACTTGTACGCCGGCCGGACGAAGTGGAGATGAAAGCCGAGTGAGGGATCGATGAGGGCGAGAGCCAGGACGCAGGCGCGGCGGCGGACGAGGGGCCCGGGGGGGTCGGTTGAGGAAGGCCCGCTGCCGCGCTCAGGGAACAGGGGTGCGAGTCCGGGGAGGGGATTCGCTTGCGGCCGGCTGTGAACGGGCGCCGTCCTGCGCAATTCGCCGCTCGGCCTCACGGAGCTCCTGCTGGCGCTCCTCGAGGGTCAGCGCCGCGAGGCGCGCACTGAGCAGATGCCTTCTGAACCTGGTGCGGTGCGTGATCATGACGCCCATATCCTGCCCGCTGCGTGTTAGCGTTGCGTGAGAGCGCATCGAGCGCGCGGTTCTTCTGGCGAGCACAGTCACAAGGAGAGGCGCATGGGTTGTTGTCTGATCTTCGGGATCCTGGCGGCCTCGCCGCGGTTCATCCTCTTCGGGCTGTGGCTGCTCACCGACTACCTCGCCCAGGCGAGCGTCGCGTTCGTGTGGGGCTTCATCGGCTTCCTGTTCGCGCCGTGCACGACGATGGCCTACGCGATCGCCCAGAACTCCTTCGGAGGCCTGACCGGCGGGGGCGCCGTGGTGTTCGCTGGGGGCATCATCCTCGACATCTTCATCTACTACGGCGGCGGCCGTTCGCGCTCGCAGTACGCGCACGACTAATCGCGCGGCGGTGCGGCGGGCGGCGGCGAGGCTCCGGCCGCCGGAGCGGCCGCGAGGTCAGCCGCCGGCCGCAGCCGCCAGACGTCCTTCACGAAGAGCACCCACACCGAAGCCGCAAGGCCGAGGCCTGCCGACGCCCAGCAGAGGGCGGTCACTCCGAAGGCCTGCGCCAGGGGGCCGGCGACGGCAAGCCCGGCCGGCCAGAGCGCCAGCGACGCCATCCAGTCCCAGGCGGTCACGCGGCCCAGGGCCTCGCCCTGGATCTTGGTCTGGAGGGTCGTGTTCCACACGGCCACCAGAAGGCCCACACCGACGCCGCGCAGGCCGTAGACGGCCCCGAGCTCAAGTGCACCGCCGCCCAGGGCGAGCGTGAGCGGCGCCGCCACCGCGGTGGTGCCCGTGAGGCACACCAGCACCATCGGGCGGCGCGGCTTGTAGCGCAGCGCGATCGCCGCCCCTCCGAGCATGCCGGCGCTGAACACGGCCTGGATCCAGCCCCAAGCCGCCGCGGTGTGACCCTGCTCGAGGAGACCGAGCGGCCCGAGCACCTGGAACGGCGCGACGACGATGCACAGCACGAGAGAGGCGCGCAGCAGCATCACCCACAGCCAGGTGCGCGACTTCACCTCGCGCCAGCCGTCGCTCAGTTCACCGAGGAAACTCTTGACGGCCGCGCTTCGTGCGACGGCCGGCACCTGCAGGGTGGCCAGGAAGGCGGCGCTGACGAGGAAGGTCGCGCCGTCCACGGCGATGGCGCCGCCGGCGCCGATGAGCGCGACCAGAATGCCGGCGACCGCCGGACCCACCATCCAGCCGAAGTTGTCGCTGAGGCCCATGAGGGCGTTGGCCTGCTGGAGTCTCGGCGCCGGCACGATCTGCGGCATGATGGCGCCGGCGGCCGGCCTGAAGAACGCCTCCGCGGCGCCGTGGACGGCCGCCAGGAGCGCGAGCTGCCAGATCTGCGCGACGCCCGTGAGCAGGAGGGTCGCGCCGGTGATCTGCACCGCCGCGCGGACGAGGTCGCTGGTGACCATCAGCGTCCCTCGCGGCAGCCGGTCCGCCCAGACGCCGCCGACCAGGGCGAGCGCCGCCAGCGGGAGGCTCTGCGCGGCGAGCACCAGGCCGAGGTCCGTGGCGGATCCGGTGAGGCCGAGCACCGCGAAAGTGAGTGCGACCGGCGTGATGCCGTCGCCGAACACCGAGATGCTCTGCGCCAGAAAGACGTTGCGAAAGTCGCGGGTCCTGAGAAGGTCGAGGCGCCCGGCGGAAGCAGTGGGTGTGCCGGGCGCCGGACTCATGCCTTGAGTCTACACGGCCGGCGGCGGGCGGCGCTCCGGCCCGCCGCCCCGTCGGTCTACGACGTCATCTTGGTCGCCCCGCGCGCCGCCCAGAGCGCCATCACCCCGGTGAGCGTCGCGAAGCCGAAGGTCACGGCAAACCCGACGAGCAGCGAGGTCGCGTCCCAGCCGGTGTTCAGCAGTGAGCGCATCGAGTCGAACACGTAGGTCGTCGGGTTGATCGCCGCTGCCACCCTGAGCCAGCCCGCCGTCACGTACTCCTTGGGCACGAACGTATAGCTGAGGAAGATCAGCGGGAAGAAGGCGAAAGTCGCGGCCTGGGCCGCCGCCGCGTTCTTGGTCTTCAGCGCCATGAAGGCGGCGTACCCGGCGAACGCCATGCCCCAGAGGAAGGCGAGCACGACGACGAGGGCGAAGCCGATGGGTCCCGCGGCCACCTTGAGGCCCATGACCAGAGCCAGCATCATCACGAGCACCACCTGGCCCGTCAGGATGATCGCGCTCGCGACCATCGGCCCCCAGATGACCGCCAGCCGGCGTGTCGGCGTCAGCAGGAGCTTGGTGAAGTAGCCGTTGTCGATGTCCTTGATCAGCGTCTGTCCGGCAAGACCGGCGCCGCCGACCGCCGCCGAGACGATGGAGACCGGGAGGATGAAGCCGAGGTACGTGCCCTGGAAACCGGGGAGCTCCGCGACCGACGAAAGGCCGCTGTTGTAGACGAAGAGGAAGAAGACGCTGATGGCGATGTTGGGGATGATGGTCGCCGGCTGGCGGAGCGCGTTGCGCAGCGAGCGGCCGATGAGCAGCAGGATGTCGTTCATGAGGTGACCTCCGCGCGCTCGGCGTCGGATGAGGCGGGCGCGGCGGAGCCTTCGTCGCCCGCCTCATCCACTTCGTGTTCCAGAGCCTCGCCGGTGACACGCAGAAAGACGTCGTCCAGGCTTGGCTGCTCGATGGTCAGGCCCTGCAGGCGGATCCCGGCGCCGTCGAGCGCCCGCACCAACTCGGGGACGTTCTCAGCGGCGCGCCCGAAGTAGAGGCGCAGCTCGCGGTTGGAATGTTGGCGATTGGGGGCCATTGCGGCGAGCACATCGTCGGCGCCGGCGGCGTCCTCGCACGAGCCGAACTGCAGTTCGACGACCTCGTCGCCGACCTCGCGCTTGAGGTCGCTCGGCGTGCCCTGGGCGACGATCCTGCCCTTGTTGATGATGGCGATCTCGTCGGCGAGGCGGTCGGCTTCCTCAAGGTACTGCGTGGTGAGGAAGATGGTCATGCCGAGGTCGTCGTTGAGGCGCCGGACCTCCTCCCAGATCGCCGCCCGGCTCGCAGGGTCCAGCCCGGACGTCGGCTCGTCCAGGAACAGGATGCGCGGGTCGTGCACCAACGCCAGGGCGAGGTCGAGGCGACGCTTCATGCCGCCGGAATACGCGCCGGAACGTTTCTTGGGGTCGACGTCGTCGAGGCCCACCGTCACGAGCAGGCGCTCCGCCGTCTTGCGCGCCTCGTCGCGCGGGGTGCCGAAGAGCTCCGACT
>Ga0315293_10000605_pt1 | contig 33842 bp, 30 predicted proteins | sample YL17G13_20_MG_FD_203071 | JGI IMG/M metagenome (GOLD analysis project Ga0315293, IMG submission 203071) | Sediment microbial communities from Yellowstone Lake, YNP, Wyoming, USA - YL17G13_20 | ecosystem: Environmental > Aquatic > Freshwater > Lake > Sediment | place: USA: Wyoming | collected... | reverse complement strand
CCCGGATTCCGGGTATTGGAATTATCGGGGCTTTCAAGATTGGAGCGATAGTTGTTGACGCGGGCCGTTTTAAAACCAAGGGACACTTCTTGTCATATTGCGGTCTCATAAAACATAAGAAGATGAGTGGCGGCAGGAGCTACGGCAGCCGCTCGCCGCGATGCAGCAGGACTCTTAAGTCGGTCTTCAAAACGGCGGCTTTCTCTTGCGCTTATGGACGTGGAGAAAATTCGATGAAAGATTATTTCAACAGTCTTATTTCCAAGGGCAAGCCGGTTCATGCTGCAAGGCATATGGTCGCGAGAAAGATCGCCGCGACAGCTCTTGCCATCATGAAATCGGGGATGCAATACAATTCGACGGAGGTTCGTAAGTATGTTGGAGGCCGGGAGGTTGATTTAGCCGGAAAAGAATCAAGGGCCTGAGATCAAATAAAGAGCTGAGTTGCGAATGCGAAACGGACATCGGTCTCAAATGGACGGTGAGGCTCTATCAGAATGATTGCCGGGTATTATACCCAAAGGCACACTGTGTCGAATAGCCCCCGTCCGATCCCTTGAATTTATATTAGCCGGGGCGTTCCTGAAATAAGTTCAGCAGAGGCTCAAATAGACGCGTAAGGGATTTTTATCGCCCTTTCAGAAGACGTAAAAAATAAAGAAAGACCGATACAACGACGAACGGCGGAGCGGGAAAGGCGAGGAAGTATTAACGACGAGGAGGACGAAGTTATGTGTAAAAACATGACAAGAAAAAGTCTTTTTAACTTGACTTCCATGGACATAGACATATTCGGGGATACTTCAAAGGGCTACAGCCGGATATCTTCATTTTAGTGTCTTTTTTCTTTTCATTCGGATCGCCCGTTTTCGTTCAAACCATCACGCTGAAAAATAGTTTCAACATTTTTTATGAATGATATAATAATTTCGAAAATATTTAGTAAGGAGCGATGAAAATGCAGGTTCTGGTGCTTTATCATTCCAAGTCCGGCAATACTAAAGCGCTCGCCGAGGCTGTAGCGGAAGGAGCGCGCGGTGTTGAAGGTATAAGTGTGATAATGAAAACCCCCGCGGTTGTTAGAAAAGAGGATTTCGTTGAATCACAAGGCGTCGTCATCGGCTCGCCCGTATATTTCGGGACGATGGCGGCGGAGATAAAAAAGATAATAGACGAATTCGTGGTAGTGCGGCGCAAGATGGAGGGGAAGGTCGGCGCGGCGTTCGCAACCTCGGCGGACGCGTCCGGCGGCAAGGAGACGACCATCATCGCCCTGTTGCAGGCTCTGCTTATCTACGGCATGATCGTCGTCGGCGATCCGATCAGCACCGGCGGCCACTACGGCGCCGCATGCCAGGGCAATCCAACCTCATCGGACATCAAGGAAGCCGAATCCCTCGGCAGACGCGTCGCCGAACTTGTGAAAAAGCTGTTCGGTTGATTTTATACACGTCATCCTGAGGTATGCATCGTAGGGATTCGAGGGAAGGACTTCATCAACAACAACTCTCAACCGTCATCCTGAGGAGAAACATAGAAGGGATGCAAGAGAAAGACCTCATCACCCGTCATCCTGAGGAACGCTTCATCGGGATCCAAGCGAAGGAACCCTTTTTTCCCGTCATCCTGAGTGTTACTTCGAAGAGAGTTTTTTCGACGTCATTCTTAAGAGCTTTGAAAAATACATAAAAATGTCATTCTGAGGTATACAACGGAGGGAAGCAAACGAAGAATCTGTCAGATTCCTTCCCTTGCAGCCCGTTGGAGAATCCCTCAGGACTTCGTCTTCAAGGGTTTTCCTTCGAGGGCTTTCTTCAGAATGACCGGATGTCATGGTTTTTCGAAGCTCTTAAATCGACAAACATTGACACGCCAGTAATCATTTATCCGGCCATTATTCCTCACCCCTCTTAACCTTCCGACGGATGGCAAGGATGATAAGGGCGATCTGAACAGGACGGATGAAGTATTGGACAACGGATACATAATAAAATGTCCATTTGTTCAAAGGCTCATAAGGAGACCTCGTGAGGTTGGATAATGCGGTCATATTATATAATGACAGGCTTGCCATCTCTCCGAGATTTCTGAAAAAGCCGGGTTCCAGTCTCACAATTCTTTGGGATGCTTGGTTTTTATTTTGAGAAGATAAGTCCTTGATGCCTAATTTCATAAAAAAGAGAAAAAAACTAAAAATCCAGATCAAGGCTAAAAACATAATCACCGCCCGGACAGGGGCATTGCCGTATCCGCTGAGCGTTTTATATAGCGAGAGAAACCATCTCTTCGGCTTGAACCATTTTTCACCGAGCCGCTTCATCTCCATCTCGCCGTTATAGAAATCGTTCGCAAGGTCGTAATCCTTCATCCGGTCCATATTGACCTTCAGCTGCATATAGCAGTCTTTGACCTCGCCGAAATCCATAAGATTTGATTCTTCAATCGAAGTGTTTACTATTTCTCTTATAAAATTGAATTTATATAGGAATAGGTGGAGCAATGGATAAGAGACAATCTTTAATCCTCCTAATAATAATTTCCTCATTAATAATTTAATGGGGGGACTTTCGAGGAATTTTCTATGTTCTAAAAGTAGATTTTTATTTAGAAGTCTCTTTTTTCTTCTTTTAAACTCGTTTATTTTATCTTTTTCTTGCGTAAGCAAAATTGATTTCTGATTTAATCTTTCCGATTTATATTCTGTAATATCATTAGATTTTAATTTATCATTAATTTCTTGAATTTTCTTATTGATCCACGCTGCTGTCATATTAAAATGGCAGTTTGAAAAGACTGTGTTCCCGATACGACTTCGGAGGAACGAGACGCTGGAAAAAATGCAATTGATGAAAGTGATGTTGGATCCCTCGCTAATATCCTTGAATGAGCCGGATGAAAAAAATACAGTATCCAGGAATTTCAGCTTTCCCTTGTCCGGGTGGCATTTATCGAAAAAGACACCAGCAATAAAAAGGACATCTATGAATTCTGCCTCGCGGCTGAAAGTCGCCCTTTCAAAATGTGCCTCATCGCTGAAGGTCGCCTCTGAAAAATTGGTCTCACTGCCGAAGATCGCTTCACTAAAAAATACTACATCGTCGAAGATCACCTTATTAAAATTTACCCCACCGCTGAAGGTCGCCCCATAAAAATATGCCCCACCGCTGAAGCCCACCACACCAAAATTTGCCACACCGCCGAAGGTCGCTTCATTAAAATATGCCCCACCGCTGAACATCACCTTATTAAAATATGCCCTACCTCTGAACATTGCCTTATTGAATGAAATACGCACTTCGAGAACATTATTCTTTAAGAAATCGAAGCTGTCAGGAAAATAAGCGCCTTCATAATTTAGAAGATATTTTGAGCTGAGTTTAATTATTACATTAGTTTGATTTTCATTATCTTCTGAGAGATTTTGAGTTTTAATGTCTTTTTTGAAGGATTCGGTTGCGTTAGAGATTTCGATTCCCATTTGTTTTTTTAATTCTTGCAGTTTTTCATCGTTTCGGGCATGGAAGATGCAGTATTGCTCGACCTTATTGTCCTCAAAGCCGCGGGTTATCGGGCGGTTGCATAGAGAATCGTCGGAGTATTTATAGGTGCAATTTAGCGTGTTGGGATCTTTTTTCATTATCTGTTTCCCACAGTTTTTCGTAAATTAAATATTTACCGTATTAGCGATAATTTAGCATTTATTGTGATTGTGGTCAAATGGTGGGGATTTTTGGGGTGATATTGAGGGGGTTTCTTCCCTTGTATCCCTCCGAAGAGTGCACTCCCCCCAGCGCCCCCCTCTTTGAGGGGGGTGGGGGGGGAGATTTGCGGCACTCGGAAGCGACACTCATGATGACGGGGGGAAGATGTGTGCTGCTGCTGACCGGTTTGGAAAGCCGAATCAGAAATAAACCCTGAACCTCAACAACCCGCTGTGCGGATATTCCCCGTACTCAGTGCCGTCCTTTCCAATAAAGAAATTCAGTGAGAGGTTGATCTCCAGGTTTTCCGCCGCATCCCAGACCAGCCAGGGTATCAGGATGCAGCTTTCATCTTTGATATTGATTATCGAATAGAGCTGGACTTTGATGTAGTCGGTGAAAGGGTAGTTCATCCCGCAAAGAATGTAATCCGTCCCGATGTTAGTTGTCTCCCCGTAAAAAAGGCCGAGAAAATCTACCAGATCGTAATTGAAGGAGAACGAAACTCCTTGCGAGCGGTGCAGGTATTCCGAGTTAATATAGAGTCCGTTTTCAAATGTGTAATCGAGTCCGAGAAGATACTCCGTGTAATTATTCGTTTCAAAGCTCTCTTCACCGGGAATGTTGTATGTCCCTTCTCCCCAGAAACCCAAATTGAAGACCTCGCCCGTAAAATCGAAACCGAATACAGTTTTATTTTTAGTGAAGGATTCAAGGGAATCCGGGTTTAAATTGTTTTCGTTTACCAATTGCCAGCACCCCGATATGTCGAAACCGGCAATATTTTTTTTCAATCGCACTGCAAAACTCGGGTCTTCCACATTTTCCTTTATGGCGGCAATTGCCGTCAATGATCCGTCAGGGCCCCAGGGGATGTCTATGGTCATCGCATTTACGCCTCTCTTCTCATACGCCGGGTCCACCTGGTTTTTATCATGGAAATTATCCGTCGGATTCCATGTATATCCGGTTCCCCATGGTATTTGCTGTTTGCCGATCCTGACCGAAAGTCCCTCAAGGTAAATCGTCAGATAAGCATCGTTGAGATAATATGTGTCTTCCAGAGATGTTATGAAGCTGTCTGTCATATTATCCGGAACGGTCGAAGCGATGGATGCCGGAAGGAATTCGAGCAAATCATAGGTAGTGGCTCCATGATATGTCATAAAAATGATATCAGCGTTAAAAGTTAAACTGCTCGATACCTCTGTTTTAATATCCAGCCGAAGTTTGTTGTAATCGAGGAGCGTTAGTTTTTCCTGTGATTTGCTGTATCTTAAGAAACCCTGGTTTTCGAAATAACCTGAAAGAAGGATTCCTTCATCGCCTTCGGTCTTTTCTTCATCCGCAAGTAAAGCCGGCAAATTTGCGAGGATTAAAAAAAATATTAAAATTTTGATTTTCACTCTTTCTCCTCCTCATCCCTATATTATGAGAAAAAATAAACATACGCTTCAAGGCTGTTTTTTTATTTACAGAAACATCATTTTATGATAGAGTAATGACTTGGTAAAGGTTGTTTATCCAACCGGGCTGAATTGTTTTACGGAAAATATTCGGTTGCTTAAAAAGTAGTTGAAATTATAAGGGCGGTATGTTTTAATTCACCTTGATTTTTAATGAGGATAGGACTGGAAAAATGGAACGAGTAGGCAAAATACAAAGCGGAAGGAAAGAGCTTCCCCTGAAGCTCACCTTGATCTTCCTTCTATTGATAATTCTGGCATTCGGATGGTTTTACCGATACACTAACGAATCTTTTCTTCAGTTTCAAAAACAGACGCAGCAAATCGTTCAGTTTTATTATATTTGGGGCGGTTTTATCGTTTTTTACCTGCTTTATCGTTTCGTTTTGATGCTGCTGTATAAACCTATTCCTCCTTCGAGCGATTTCAGACCTTCTATCTCCATCGTCATCCCCGCTTACAACGAAGGCAAGACCGTAAAAAGAGCGATCATTTCAGCTATCCAAGCCGATTATTATGAAGGGATGAAAGAGGTATTTTGCATTGATGACGGCTCGACCGATGACACCTGGAGTTATATCGAAGAAGTTCAGAAGCAATACCCCGGGCAGTTCGTGGCAATAAAGACGCCTCAGAACAAGGGGAAGCGTCACGCGTTGGCAATCGGCTTCAGAAGAGCTATTGGAGAGATTGTCGTAACATTAGACTCGGACAGCGAGATAATGCCGGATTCTCTCTATCACCTGGTCGCTCCTTTCAAACAGCCGAATGTCGGGGCTACCACTGGAAAGATCAAAGTAACCAACCGAGATACGAATTTCCTTACGAGGATGGTCTCTGTCCGCTATACGATGGCTTTCGATTTCTTCCGCGCGACCTGGTCTACCTTCGGAACGGTTTTCTGCTGTTCCGGAGTTTTATCGGCATACAGAAGATCTCTGCTAATGGAAATCCTGCCGGATTTCGAGAACCAGACCTTCCTCGGCGAAAGATGCACTTACGGCGACGACAGAGCGCTGACAAACCTTGTTCTTAAAAAAGGCTTAAATACGCTTTATACGAAGAACGCGGTTGTTCAAACCCTTGTTCCAGAAAATGTAAAGAAACTCTTCAAGATGATCACCCGCTGGAACAAGAGTTTTATCCGTGAAAGCGTCGTTCTTGCCGGATTTATCTTTACCCGCTATCGCGAGAAGAACAGGCTATTGCCTATTATAGACTATACTATGCTGATAATCATGGTACCCATTCAGTTTTTGCTTGTGATGAAATCCATCGCTTTCGTTATATATGCTCCGCTGACATTGCTGCCATTTCTTACGACGATTGCGACGATGGGTTTGGTGTATATGCTCTTCTACATCAAGCTCGAGAGAAACCTCGATTTCATTTATGGAGTCTTTTACTCGATTTTTTTTACCCTGATCCTGATCTGGGCGCTGCCGTACGCTGCGCTGACAATGAAAGACGGTTCCTGGCTGACGCGATGAAACGGGGGTTTTAAAAGTTCCGAGGAAAAACTTATTTCTTCACTTCGATAATTTCAGATTTACCGACGTATTCTTTTGTGCTGATTTCCTGAAGTTCGGATAATTTTTTCGTTATGTCTGCGATCCTTACCGCGGAGGATTCGATTTTTTTTATTTTTTCCTGAATTTCCTGCGGAATGGAAACGAAAGCCGAAGATAGCTGCAGCATCTGAAGATCGAGAAGCATGGAACATAGCGGATTGTTTATCTCATGATTAAGCGTGGCCACCGTCGCTATAACAGCGGAGAGGCGCTCGGAAACGAGCAGCTTTTTATTCATTTCATTGATTTTGTCCTGCAGTTCGCGAATCCGCATCAAGGATTTTATTCTTGCCTGCAGTTCAGTTATCTTGAAAGGTTTCGTCAGATAATCATCACCGCCGCTTGCCAGGCCGCGGATTTTGGAGTCAAGATCTTCTCTTGCAGTTACCATGATAATGGGAATGAAGTCATCGGGAAAGCTGCTCTTGATTTTTTTTGCAACCTCGAATCCGTCCATTCCTGGCATAATAATATCCAGAAGAATGACATCGGGCTTATCTTTTTTAACTTTTTCAAGAGCGTCCGCTCCGGAATTCGATTCGATGATGATATACGAATCATCCACTTGCCGCAGTTTATATTTAAGGATTTCAATGTTGTCCGGGTTGTCATCAACGATTAAAAGCTTCATTTTTGTTACTCGTTCTCGGTTAAAATCATCAATTTAAAAGTGGATAAATTCTCATCTATGGATTCAAGAAACAGCTTTGCCAGATTTGGATCGAACTGCGTTCCGGCGTTTTCTTCAATTTCTTTTTTCACCGCTGTGAGTGGCAGCCCCTTTCTATATGGCCGATTTGCAATCATCGAATCGAAAGAATCAGATAACGCGATCATTCTGGATTCAAGAGGTATCGCTTCGTCTTTCAAACCGTCGGGATAACCTTTTCCGTCCCATCTTTCGTGGTGATGTCTGATTATCTTATCAATCGCAATGCCGTATAGATCTTTTACGATATTTGCGCCCAAAACGGGGTGTTGTCTGATTTGCTTTATTTCTTCTTCATCCAGCTTGCCCGGTTTATATACAATCCGGTTGTCTATCCCCACTTTACCGATATCATGCAATATGCAGGCAACGCTTAGTTTATATTTCCGCTCGTACGAGAAACCCATCTTTTCCGAGAGCAACTTGGCCACTTTTTCAACCCTGTCGCTGTGCTTTCTCGTGAAAGGACTGTTCGCTTCAACCGTGTCGGCAATGACCTTAATGCCCGAAATAAACATTTTCTCAAGTTCGCGCTCGTGTTTTTTCACAAGATAGTTGCTATAAAGGATTGATTCCAGGCTGGTTGCAAAGAGGTTTATAGGGTTTTTGAAATTGGCGATATCAGGTTTTTCTCCGAAACCGATATAAAGATAGCCGAGAAAAACCTGGTGCTCGAGTCTTGAAAAAAAGAAGGAAGCATCTTCCTTGTTCAGATACAATGTGTTTTCAGAAGCTGCCTTGCCGCTGTTCTTCCCGAAAAAGCGATTTCCGGTTGGATGCAAATCTTCCGTTTCAGGGAATTCGATCGTAGCTTTTTCTGAAGAAAAAATCCACGGCGAGCTGAAGGATTTGGAAAAATTGTCAAATAACATTATAAGCATTGTTTGAGGATTGAACCTTTTGGTAATTTCCTCCTGGAATGAATCAATCTTTTTCTCAAATTCCCCGGTTTTATTAACACTTTCTTCGAGGGACAGCAGCGCGCGGAGATCGTTGTTTAGTGTTTGGATCTCGAAGGTTCTCTGCTCCACAAGATGCTCGAGGTTTAACTGGTAGTTTTTATTTTCTTCCTTCAGCAGCCAATGATTTACAGCCCGGTTGAGAACAGCTCTCATTTCGTCAATGTTGAAAGGTTTATGGACGAAGTCATATGCGCCTTCTTTTAGGGCGGAGATGGCATTGTCCTTGGTGGCGTATCCAGTAATGATTATAAAAACCAGATCCTGATCAATCTTCCTTGCTTCTCGGATGAGCTCGAGCCCGTTCATATTGGGCATTTTGAGGTCAGTTAAAACGATTCCGAATCTGGAGTCGCCTTGCTTGATTTTTTCCAGGGCGACAAGCCCATCTTCCGCGGTATCCACCCTATAGCCGAAGTGCGTGCTGATGACCTCTTTTAATGATTGGCAGATAGAGACCTCATCGTCTGCGATAAGGATCTCTCTCTCATAATTGTTCATAATTAGTGTTTCGTCTGCGAAAGATTATCTTTGTAAAAAGATACCAGCCGCTGAAAGAAATACAAATCATATTCAATGCGATAATCAGCAAAATTACGTACCATACGGCTCCCGCCATATAATAGGCTGCAAGGGTTGCCAGTGCGAACAATGCGTCGAAAGTGATGAAGTTGAACCAGTATCTTTTACGGCGTCTTTCAATGTATTTGTTGCTGAAAGCATATGCCGCGGTGGATAATATTAAAAAAACGATTACAACGATAATATATTTCATAGTCATTCCAATCATAAATATTATAAACCAAAAAAAATATTTGACCAATTCTTTTAAAGAAAAAACGCAAGCGGGGGGCTTAGTAAAATTCTTTTCTATTGCAGGATTATCGACGAAAATTCTCCTTTTTCGGTTAATGATACTGATTAACATAAACTTGGAGCCTTAAAAAAGGGGGAGAAAAGAAAATTAGATAATTAAAGCATCGTTTATATTTGCTCAGAGTCTCCGTGTCTGAACCTGGATTCTATTATATCAATGGTTCAGCCGGGTCGCGCATTGAAGGAATAATAAACTATAATGAAGATGTACAGAATCCTGCGGATTTCCCGGCTGACGCCCTTCGGAGTGGCCCCGAGTGTGACAGTCTTTTTTTTCGGTCGCCTGCCTTCGAAGTATCCCCGTGTATGACACTTCTTTTTTTTGGAGCAGGTGCCATAAGGGACAGGCTGTATCGCAATTATAAAAAAGTCATTCTCCGGGATACTTCGAAGGGCTGCGACGGGGAATCTTCCTTTTAGTATCAACATGTTATGAACATTAAAAAATCTCATACAGCTGCAAATTTGAATTATGATACAGCCTGGGGACACCAGCTCCCGCCAGAAAATATAAATCCGGAAACCAGAAGAAGGAACTAAGGTTTCCTGACGCAACGGAAACCGATGTTGATGCTCTTTCCGCTATGATTGCCGCTCCGGCGGTCCGATACCCGTGCGCCGCTTGCATGGTAGTCCCAGGAGCCGCCGCGAAAGACACGGGATCTGCCGCTGCGCAGACCCTGGGGATCGCTCGCTGGGCTGTTGCTATAATAATCCTTCCCGTACCAATCACTGACCCATTCAAATACATTACCAGCCATATCATACAAACCATAACCGTTCGCAGGATAACTGCCTACCGCTGTCGTATCGGTCCCATCGTAATTCGCTTCACTCTTGCTAATGTTGTTCCCATTTGGATACCTCGCTCCAGATAAACCGCCTCTGGCAGCGTACTCCCACTCCGCCTCGGTGGGAAGGCGTCCACCCTTCCATTCGCAGTACTTACACGCATCGTCCCAGGTTACATAGATCAATGGATAATCGTTATACCGGCTATCGCCGTAATAACTGCTCCTCCTCGTATAGCTTTTAGTCATTTTTTGGGGAGTGCAGGCTCCGGCGTAAACGCACTTCTTGTACTCCTTGTTCGTAACCTCGTATTTGTCCATCCAGAATCCTGAAACGTAAACGATATGAACAGGAAGTTCATTAGTATTCCCCTCACCGAAATGATCACCCATCTTAAAACTCCCAGAAGGGATACGGACCATATTCGGATAGGTAACTTTTTTGGTTTTTGTTAACGATCCCTGATGCGGTTTACTCTTGCAGGTCGGAAGCATGATTAACGCGCAGACAAGGAATAAGCATAAGAAGATTGTTCTTTTCATCTCATCTCCTCTTACGATAAAATATAGTATCATACTTTTTAGGGCGGGAAAGTTGCAGATATCCGTCCTGAGATTCGAATTTACTGGTTCAAATATGGACAGGCTGTTGTCCAAATAAAAATGCGTCGTTTTCAGAGATATTTCTTTTATTGCTCGCGGGGTGTAGCCCGCTCCCACAAAAAATGCTCATTCATTCATCATCGCCGGTTGTTACCAGCTCCCGCTACGAATTGTCATTCTGAGGAACACTTCAGCGGGATTCAAAGGAAGAATCTGTTCTTAACTATAATGAAGATACCCGGTCGCAGCCCTTCGGAGTGGCCCCGAGTATGACGGTCTTTTTTATTTAGCCCGGCCGCACTTCGAAGTATCCCCGGGTATGGCGGGCTTATTTCAGGGAGCAGGTGCCATGACGGGACACGAGCTCCCGCAGTGAAAGCATCTCAGTACCCTATAATGAAGATTCCCCGTTGCATACCTTCGAAGTATCCCGGAGAATGACAATCTTTTTCTATGCGAAAGCGGTGCATTAAAGTATTTCTTCTCCTGCCGGAAAGAAATACTCCTGAACCTATAATGAAGATGCACAGAATCCTTCGGATTTATAGAATGCTTTGCATTTGCAGAATGCTTCGGATTTTCCGCCGCAATTCAGGCGATTGCCTCTTTGCCGAATTTGACGCGGAGATTGGTCAGCATATCGTCTGTCATCATTTCAATGTCGTAGTCCGGTTTCCAGCCCCATTCCGCGCGGGCTGCGGAGTCGTCTAATGAGCGGGGCCAACTGTCGGCGATCTGCTGCCTGAAGTCGGGTTTGTAGTCTATTTTAAAGTCCGGGATTCTCTTTTTGATGCAGGCTGCCAGTTCTTCCGCGCTGAAGCTCATCGCTGCCACGTTATAGTCGCAGTGATGTTTCAATTTATTGAAATCCGCTTCAGCGACATCTATTAGTACTTTAATGGCATCCGGCATATACATCATCGGCAAGACCGTGTCGGGGCGAACGAAGCAGGTGTATGATTTTCTCTTGAGGGCTTCGTAATAAATTGCCACAGCGTAGTCCGTCGTTCCGCCGCCGGGAGGTGTTTTCCAGCTTATGATGCCTGGGAAGCGCATACCGCGGACGTCGAGGTTGTATTTCTTGACATAGTAATTGCCAAGCAGTTCGCCGGCCACTTTCGTAACGCCGTACATACTGGTCGGGCGAAGGATTGTTTCGTTGGGTGTGTTGTCCTTCGGTGTGTCGGGACCGAATGCGGCGATGGAGCTGGGGCAGATGACCTGTTTTATCCCGAGTTCGCGGGCCGCTTCGAGGATATTGTAGAAGCCATGCATATTGACGTTCCAGGCGAGCTGTGGGTTCTGTTCTCCCGTGGCTGAAAGGATCGCGGCGAGATGATAGATCGTGTCTATCTTATGCCGCTTGCAGATATCGGCTACGGCTTTGGCATCCAGGACATCCAGCTTTTCATAATTGCAGTTTTCAAGAATCTCTTTCCATGGCTCGCGGACGTCGGTCGCGACTATATTGCCGGCTCCAAGTTTGCCGTGCAAAGCGCACATAAGTTCGGAACCGATCTGCCCCAACGAACCGGTAATCAGGACTTTTTGCATCTGCAACCCCTTTCTTTTTTCATTTCGGGCATTCTATAACCACTTCGGCAGGTGTCAAGTTTCCGACTTGTTTTCCATTTTGACTTTTCCTGCCCTGATAATACAATATATCCCATGAGTCAGTTTTAATGCAATTAACAAACCTGGAGGATTTAAATGAAGAGATATAGCGCTATAAGTCTGCTGGTTTTAACATTTTTTGTCTCCGCCCTTTTCCTTTCGGCGGAAGAGATGAAGGTAATCCAGCTGAATAAGCCGGAATTCGGCAAGAAACCCGTTCTCGACATACTTGCGAAGAGACAGAGTATGCGCGACTACGCGGCGAAACCTCTGCCGGTGGAGGTTCTTTCCGAGCTGCTCTGGGCGGCCTGGGGGATCAACAGGGAGGACGGCAAACGCACCGCTCCGTCCACGATGAATATGCAGGAGATTGATGTTTACGCGGTTATGGCGGAAGGCGCGTATTTCTATGACGCCAAGGAAAACGTTCTGAAACCGATTATTATGAAAGACCTCCGCGAAGCCACAGGCAAGCAGTCTTTCGTAAAGGATGCTCCGCTGAATATCGTCCTGGTCGCCGATTTTGCGAAGATGACAAGAGGCAGCGATGAAGACAAGAGGGTTTACGCAGGTATGGACGCTTCTTTCATCAGCGAGAATATTTATTTCTACTGTGCGGCTGAAGGATTAGCGACTGTCGTAAGAGCGATGGTGGATCGTGATGTGTTGGCGAAGGCGCTGAATCTTCGCCCTGATCAGAAGGTTATCCTCGCCCAGACGGTAGGTTATCCAAAGAACTGAAGTTCGAAAACCGCAACAACACTGATCAACCGGAGTTTTGATTATATAACCGCTAATCTTGGCTTAAATTGCACGGGATACCGGATGGATTACTATTTTTTCAGTCTGATGAAACCAGGAAATTATTGCCGACGATAGTTGGCGCTTAAGAAGTGAAGCAGAAAAAATCAATTGCCGAGATATCCCAGGGCTTTTAACTCCTCATGCAGCTGTTTGTCTTCGATATTGATAAGCGGTCTGCCTGTTCGCAACAATGCAGCGCTTTTTTTCAAATCGGCAGTTATCCGCATTAATAGTACCGAATAACTCTGCGCTAACGTGTTTTGAGCGCTCCAAATGTTCTTTTTTTCGAGAAGGTCGCCCTTGAGATCATAGAACTCCCAAATTGTATTTATTTTCTTTTTGCCAGAAGTCTTTATAGTATAAGCCGTTTTAATCAGCTTGAATCCGGATGAACGCAACGCTCTCATTTCAGCAGAAAGATGGGGAGCATCCATATAGACGATCCGATTTGGAAGATCGTCTGTTTTTATCAGCCGTTGTAAATCAATCCCTCTGACCTCGCGTTGGAGGGGTATATCGAGAATACCGCACAAAGTGGGCAGCAAATCGGCGGAACTGACTTGGCTTCTGATCTTTCTGGATTTATTGAACATCCCGGCGCCGCCGATGATTAGCGGTATCTTAACCTCGGATTCGTATAGGGTCCTGCCATGCATACCGCTGTTTATGACTGAATTGACATATGAAAAGTTTTCTCCGTGATCGCTAGTCAGAATCAGAATTGTTCTATCGGACAGTCCGAGTTTCTTCAGCCCTGCCAGAAATCTGCCGAACTGTATATCGGTATAGCGGATATCGCTGTCATAGGCCGCGATCCTTTTATCATTCTCGCTCATACTATTTTGGTCGCTGTTCTTGAGGAAATAGTCATGCGTATAGGGGCCGTGAATTTCATAAGTATGAAAGAAAACGAAGAATTTATTTTTGCCGTTCCTTGCAATCCAGTCAAGCGTTTCATCAACTCCAACTGCCGCATCTGATTTGCCGGCGGTTCTGTAAAAATCAAATCCCTTGTCAAAACCGTAGAAGTCGGAAACGTATCCTCCTCCATGAAATCCCGCCGTCTTGTATCCCGCCCCCCGCATATACTCCGCAATCGTAACAGCATTTTCGGCTATAAAATTATTATTGGTATATCCGCCTTTCAGAATGCCTGCCTCTGTTGGATATAAACCGGTGAAAATACTTAAATGAGAGGGCAGGGTCCAGTTTGAGCAGGAAGCTGCGTTGATGAACATCGCGCTGTTTGCCGCAAACCTGTCGATATTAGGCGAGGTATCTCTGCCATATCCATAACACCCAAGATGATCCGCCCGTAACGTATCGAGTGAAATCAGGATAACGTTCCATTCGTCAGGCGTTCTCGAGGCATAGATTGCTGGAGAACCCCATGCGAGAAGAATCTTGTCTTCTTCCGGCTTGAATTTTCCGTCAACCGTGTCGAACTCGAAGTTCAGACTGCATTTTTTCCCGGCAAATTGCGATAGATCAAATTTAAAGTTTTCGAACTTCGGTATTATGTATTTATATTTTCCCATGTTTATATTTATTCTCTTCTCTCCTGAGCCTCCCTGAGGTGTAATTTTCACCCTGAATACAAGTCTCTCTATCTGTTTTAAATATTTTGGAACGACTGCAAGGGAAAATTCCAGAGAGCCGTTTTGTGGTATCTTCAATTTATATTTCAATGACGAGTTCAGTTTGAAATAGATCGCCTGTCTCGATTCATTGTCGAGCTTCAAACGCTGTATATATTTTCTCTCCGACTGCACCGAGGTAAAGAACTGGCGATAGCCTGCCGGTATCCAAATATATTCCAAATAATTAAACCTGTGCTCTCTGACCACGTCATACTTTTTCTCATAGCCTATCAGCAGATCATTCTCGAATTTGTCGTCCATTCGGGCGTATTTCAGGATATAATTTGTTTTTGCTGAGGATTTGTTCCGCTCAAAAAATGATACGCGGCCTTCCCCGTCCAGGCGCCGGTCTTTCATCTGGAATAATACATTTTCTCCGTCGAAGATTACAAGATAATCCTTGAAAAATGCGGTCAGGAAAACAGAACGCTCCTGGTTCTTCGAAGGATATCGGTATGAAAATTCATCGATGATGTTCTCAATTCCTTTATCCATCCGGATGATCCGAAAAATCAAATTTTCTCGCTCTGAACGTATTGAGACAGTAAATCCATCGTTCGTTTTCGACTGTTTAATTTTAAAAAAAAATTCCGTTCCGAAAGAAGCCTCACCAATAAGAATGAACCTGAATCCGCCAGCCTTGGCAGGTTTTTCAAGATATACGGGCTGATTCCCGTTTTGATTCAGAATAATGGTATTGTTTGAAAAAAGAGTCGCCAACTTTACACGTAAGTATTTCGGATCAAAACTGAAACCCTTATCGGGAAGCAGGCTGTCAATGCTTTCCGCAAAGTCGAAGTTTTTTTTCTCAGCGTTATCGAAGAGGTTAATAAGATTCCAAGATTCCGGGTTTTTTTCAAATACCCGTGAAAAAAGAAAAAATATTAGAACCACGCTCACAATCACGGTTAATATTGCTATGAGTTTCTTCGAAACTGCCATTTGTTCCAATCCTTTTTTTTCTTATTTACCGCTAACATATTCAAAGTTTGACTTAACGCTGATAAAAACCATTTCAACGGATGAAAACAGAGAATTCCGCTTCAGCTATTTTAAACTGCTTTTCCCTAAAAAACAGATGGGATCAATCCATCTCGTCGAATTCGTAGAGGAGAATGGCTGTGAGGACAGCCGCCGCCGTTTCAGTCCGCAGCACTCTGGGACCCAGGTGAACGGGCAGAAACCCTTTCTCTGACAATAGATGATTTTCCTTCGGAGAAAAACCTCCCTCCGGTCCGATGGCTATGAAGATTTCCGCAGCAGAACCATCGTTTTTTGCAGAATCAATCGTTTTTTTGGGCGGATTTCCATCCCTGGCGTCCATATATAGTTTCAATCCAGGATGGTCCTGCGACAAGTATTCTTCGAGGTTCACAATGCTATAAACAGGGGGGATCCGCTGTCTTTCGGACTGTTTCACCGCTTCGAGAGCTATCCTATCCCATCTTTGCAGTTGCTTTTCCGGCTGATTCGGCTTTGTAATAGAATATTCTGTCGCTACAGGGGTGAAGGATGCGGCGCCGATCTCGGTGCACTTCTGAATGATAGTTTCCATTTTCGCCGGTTTCACAAGTCCCTGGACTATATTCACCCTGATCTTCGGCTCAACCTCGCGTGTGATCTTTTCCCGAATCTCCGCGGTAATTTCCGTGCCGCGGATATTTGTAATCACGCAGCCGAATTCCGATCCCTTCTCGTTGAATACACGTATAGCCTGTCCTTTTTTAGCCCTGAGTATGCGGGCGAGATGATAACCTTCATCCCCCCTGATGATGACCTGCCCCTTTTCGAAGAAAGACGAAGGAGTGAAAAAACGATGGATCGTCATCAGGCATCCTCCATCACAAATGTCATCCATTCTCCAAGCCGGGAAGAATCAATCATCCGATAGCCTTTTGCCGATAATTCCTTGATGAAATCGGCGCCGCCTTCAAATAGTATGCCCGAAAAAATGTATTTCGCGCCTTTCGATGCGAATCGCCTGATCCACTCCGCATCATTCAATATAACATGAGAAAAAATATTCGCGGCGATTATATCGAATCTGTCATCCGTATCCAATGTCTTGATAGTGCCTGTATGCCATCCAATCTTATCGCTGAAACCGTTTAGTTCGCAATTTTCGCATCCGTTTGAGAATGTGTTTGGATCTATCTCCACAGCTGTTATGCGTGACGCCCCGAATTTAAGAGCGGCGATTCCCAGTATTCCGCTGCCTGCCCCCAAGTCCAGAACAATATCACCTTTTTTAACATATCTCACAAGGGCCTCTATACACATTCGGGTTGTGGGATGTTCCCCTGTCCCGAATGCCGAACCGGGATTGATAATAATATGAATTTTTTTCGGATCGTCGCAGGTCATTTCATCCCGTTTCCAGGGAGGAATGACCCAGATTCTGTCGGTTATCTTCACAATTCCGATTGAATTGGCTTGGAGTTTCACCCAATCCTTCTCCTCGATTTCTTCTGAGCTAATATCGAAAAACACTGGATTATCCTCAAAAACGGCTTCAATCAAGCTCTTTGTTATACAGCTGATAATCTTCAAGTCCGGTTTTTCCCTGTGATACGAAATCATTTTCAAGTGGTTCTCTTTTCCAGGGTTAATTAGCTCTATTCCTTCGCTCCCGTTCTCATGCAGGACGCTTGTGACAAGTTCCTCCGCCCTGTTTTCAGTATCTATCGTTAGTTTGTGCCAGGAATCCTTTTTGGCCACAGCTTCATTTCTCCTGAATTGAGTAAACCAACTCTCCCGACAGAAAAGTCATTATGACCTTTGCCCCGGGAATATCTTCCGGCGCGCAATTCGAGATATCCCGGTCCAAAACGATGAGATCGGCAATATAACCGGGTTTGATCGAACCTTTGTAATCCTCTTCGAATGCCGCCCATGCCCCCCATGAAGTGAACATCTTAATAGCTTCGTTTCTGCCAACCCGTTGCTCCGGATGCCAGCCGCCGGGCGGATTGCCGTTACCGTCCCGGCGGGTGACAGCGGCATAAATACCGTGTATGGGATTAGCATCTTCGACCGGCGTATCCGATCCGCCGGGGATTATTACGCCGGTATCGAGCAGCGAACGCCAGGCATAAGCACCTGATATCCTCTGCCCGCCGATCCTGCCGGCAGCCCACGGCATATCAGATGTGCAGTGAACCGGCTGCATCGAAGGCACCACCCCGGATTTCTTGAAACGCGGGATATCATCCTTAGCCAATATCTGGACATGCTCGATCCGCCAGCGGTACTTCCCCTGGCTGTCTCTGTCGATCACATTTTCATAAATGTCAAGCACTTTATGATTGCCGAGATCGCCGATTGCATGGACAGCAAGCTGAAGGTTGTGTTCTCTGCAATATTCAGCCACCTTCGTCAATTCTTCATCAGAGGTAACCTGAAGCCCTTTTGTGTCCGGCCTGTCCGAGTATGGCGCGAAAAGCAATGCCCCGCGAGAACCGAGCGCTCCGTCAATGAACGCCTTTATGCCCCTGATGGTCAGCCGTTTACTGAACAAGTCTATTTGCGGTCCCTTCGCGGCTTCCGCTTTCCAGCCGTTTTCATCGGAGCCAAGATACTCATATAGCCTGATTTTTAAACGCCCCTCTGAATAGAGTTTTTTCACAATGCCGATCAATCCAGGCGAAATGCCCATATCGTGAAAGGATGTGATCCCGAGACTGAAACAATGTTTTTCAGCCGTGACAAGGTCATTGATTATTTCTTCCCCGCCTGGAACCGGCACAATCCCGTTTATCAGGTTTATCGCGTTATCAATCAATATTCCAGTGGGACGGCCTGAATCATCGTGCAGGATTTCTCCTCCATCAGGATTCCTCGTCTCTTCCGTTATCCCCGCCATCGCCAAAACCAAACCGTTCACCCACACCGCGTGACCGTCCACTCGCCGCAGCAGAACCGGATTCTTCGGCGCTGCGATATCCAGAATGGAATGGTCAGGAAATTCCTTGCTTCTCCAATCGTTCTGATCCCAACCGCGCCCGATTATCCACCGTCCCTCCGGTAAAGATCCGGTCCTGTCCCTGACCAGCCCGGCGATTTCCTGCGCTGAAACTGTTCCGACGAGATCGAGAATATTCAGGGACTGTCCTGTGCCGTAGAAATGCCCATGGGATTCGATGAAGCCGGGCATTATAAGCCCGCCTTTAAGATCAATTACTTTTGTGCCGCTTCCTATGAATTTTTCCGCACCTCCGTTTTTCCCGACGAAAATGATCACCCCGTCTTTTACTGCCACCGACTCCGAGATGGATCCGGATTCGTCCATCGTGAGCACTTTTCCACTCAAAAAGACGATATCCGCCAGCTCTTCGGTGGAGGCTGATAGAAAGGCGATCGCTGAATTAATGATCATAGCAGCCAATAATAACTTCATTTCTCACCTCGAATAACTTTGTTGTTTTCATTATAGCCTTTTTGCTGAATCAAAATAATACATCGAGGCAATTATTAATTCAAAACCGGCCATTTTTCTTGTAAGAATACCGTGCCTATAAAATTCCATGTATAAGAAATCTATAATGCAGTGGCAGATATCAGCAGATAATTTTGCAGCGCTTTTCGGCCGTTTTTGAAGCTAAAAAATCGCCTTTTTAAGTAAAAAATGCAATAATTATGTAAGAAATGAGAAAAATCAGGTCTTAAAACTTGACAGAACGGAAACTTAATGTATAATATTAATATATAAAGGATAAATACTGATATTATAAGGATATTTCTTGACCCAAGGTGTCACAGATGCAAAAACTGACAGTCAGGGCTCTTAACGCCCGAATTTTGGTATTTTTCATGTTTTTATTGGTCCTCATCCCTTTAACCGGCGCAGCCCGAGCATCGGATGACGAAGAGATCAGCATTCTGAAAAACAGAATAATCGAACTGGAGAAACGCGACATCGAAAACCGGGTGTTGCTTGCCGACATCAAAGAACTGCTGGCGCTATTGAACCAGGAAATCGCAGCCCTCAAGGATAAAGTCGCAAAACAGGATGAACTTCTCTCCGCCATACCGAGGAGGGTTCCGCGGCCGGCGGAGACTCTCGAGGTGGAGGATACCACAGCTGCCGAAGTGAAGATCGGGAACAAAACTCTCTCATCATCCGAGAAAGGAAAGACCGCTTTGGCTGAAACAAGACAGGATATGGAAAACAAGCAAAATCCCCCGAAAATTGAAAACAAACAACCGCAGTCCGGATCATCAACGGAGACCGGTGATAGATCGTCTGCGCTTCAGTCTTCACCTGATGAAATCGAACAGGAACCCGCTAATGACAAAAAGAAGCTATACAACGTTGCAACGAAGTTTTTCGGAACCGGCGCTTACGATAAAGCCCTCATCAAGTTCAAAGAGTATATAGATAAATACCCGGACGATGACCTTACGGATAACGCTCAATACTGGATCGGGGAATGCAATCTTAAAAAAGGAGAGTACCTCAAAGCGGTTGAAGAATTTCAGAGGGTTATCGAATACTACCCTTTAGGGAATAAGGTACCTGATGCATATCTGAAAATAGGTTATTCATACCTGTACTTGAAGGACAATGTAAGCGCTCTTCAGTACTTAAACTTGGTACGGGATATGTTCCCTCATACGGACGCCTCGATCGAGGCAGAAAAAAAGATTAAAGAGTTGCCAAAAAGATAAGGAGCATTCAGATGTCCAAGAAAAAATGTTTGATCATTCTATTGCTCGCAGGATTTCTTTTTCTTCTGATTCTGATACATCCCACCCTGGCGCAGGAGGACCAGCCGTTGGAGGAGCAAGAAGAGCAGGTCACGACGCCTCCGCCCGAAGAACAACCGCCGGCAACTTCCGGTGAAGAAACAAAGGTAGCCAAACACTGGTCCAAGTATAAATATCCCGAAACCCTTGCGCCGGGCGCGAAAGTTCATATTATTGAAAGAAACGATACCCTATGGGACCTTGCGAAAAAATATATGAACAACAACTACCTCTGGCCCAAGATCTGGGAGCTCAATAAATACATCGCGAATTCGCATTGGATATACCCGGGAGACCCTTTGATAATACCTCAGGTACAGGAAGTTTCGCCGGGAGAGATCGCCGGAACGGAAACCGCTGCGGAAAAAGCCGTCGAAGGGGAATCCAAGATGTATGAATTCAAACCGGAAGATGTTGCGGGCGTCAGCGAGGAAGGGGAAACAGGTGCGACTGCGGTCGGAGATGAAGAATTTCTTGAAGACATCACTCAGATCAAACCGATCGCCAAATATTACGATCTGCATTGCTATGACACGGTTCTTCCGGAGGAGAATATGTTCGATGCGCGGATTATTTCCTCCGAAAAACCAGTTCTTAACCTGAAAATATATGATTACATTTTTATAGACCTCGGAACAGACCAGGATATCAAGACAGGTGACATCTTTTCTGTTATGCACGTTGACGAATACCGTCCGGTCAAGCATCCGATAAACGACTCTTTCATCGGATGGACGTATGAGAATGCGGGTAAAATCAAGGTCGTAATGTCTTTTGATAATTTTTCCATTGCGCGGATTATCGAGAACTGCGGCTCCATCCAGCTAGGTGATCAGATTCGTCCGTTAGTTAAAATACCGGTCCCCCTGCTACAAGAAACGGCAGACGTCAGTTTTTATGAAAAGGAATCCGCAAAACCTCAGGGATATATTATCTACGCTCAGCTGAGCCATGTTCTACTCGCAAAGGATAAATTGGGCGTAATCAACCTCGGCAAGGAAGATAAAATTCAGATCGGAGATCTTCTCACAGTTTACAGGGATAATGCGGTAGTGGGACTTCCCAGAGTAATCCTTGGGAAGGCGGTTGTGCTTGTCGTCGAAGAGACAACTTCCGTGATTAAGCTCCTTCAGAACCGCCTTGAAGTTGAGATTGGAGATATGGTTGAGGTAAGATAATATCAGCACTGCACGTGAAGTCATAGCAGGAGGCAATTGATTTCCATCTTAAAAAATATGACTGGAAATCGGAGGAAAAAACCCACCAAGCAAAGAGATTAAACACAGGTTATGTTTATATCAATAGGAGGCGGAAAGGGGGGAGTCGGAAAGACTTTCGTCTCGGCAAACCTGGCAATTGCCCTCTGCACCCTGGACCCCCGCTACAATTTGAAGATAACCGTTGTGGATACGGACATCGGCGGCAGCAACCTTCACAGCTTTCTCGGAATCACCAAGCCCCGGCGGACTCTCTCAGATTTCCTTAAAAACCGGAACTTTGAAATCAGGGATATCATCGAACCCACACAGTTTCCCGGTATATCGGCGATATGCGGCGCGGACGATCTTCTGAATCTTGTAAATCTTTCATATCAACAAAAGATTAAACTTTTGAGAGGATTCAACGAAATTGAAGCGGATTTTATAATCTTCGATCTCGCGGCGGGCACGGAACTGAAGACTATCGATTTTTTCAATCACGCTCCTCTTGGGATTATTGTCACTACGCCGGAACCTACAGCGATGCAAAACGCTTACTCTTTCATTCGTAATGCGCTGTTAAGAAAAATCCTGGTCAAATCAGCGGACGACCCTGTTTTAAAAGACCTTGTGGACAACTATGTGGAAGGCTCTCTCGAAGGGGTGAAAAGCATTAAAACATTTCTTGACCGGGTTGCGGAAGCTGATTCCAAATATCTCGAGAAGATCAACTCGGTGATTAAAACATTCAGTCCCAAGCTAATCCTGAACCAGACGGAAAGAAAGACTGACGCCGACACGGCAGTTAAATTCGCGGAACTGATCGAGAAATATCTTTTTGTGAAACTGGATGTTCTCGGCTGGCTCCCTTCCGACCCGCGGGTCCGGGATTCCGTCCGCTCAGGCTCAGTTTTTATGGACACATTCAGGCGTTCGAGAACGTCCGTCCACCTTTATTCGATCGCCAATCTTATATTAAGAATGAAAAGCCAGTAGATTACAGATGATCGCTTATTTCAGTTCTATTTTTTATCCCTCTTTTCCTCTTCGGCAGGAAGGAACGCGGGTTCCTGAACCGGTTTTTGTTCTTCTTGTTTCTTTCCTTCGGAGCTCCATCTGAGACTCATCTTGACCGTATCGAGATCCATCGATATCTCAACCGGGCCTTCTTTCACCCTTGCCTCCGCATTTTTCCCCTCAACCTTTACGATCTCCAAAATATAATAAGCACCTTCGCACTTGTTCTTCGACAGGATATAATTAACGGGGGAGACGAATTGAACATAATAATCTTTGTTATCCACGACCACTTTTTTCTGATATTCGCTGCAAATCTTTTGTCTCCGGTCGAATTCGGTCTCAGGTTCAAGCTGTGGATGGATTATGATTTTCGGAAAATCATAATCTCTCACGAGGTCTTCCTCCGCCTTTTTCTCGAGCCGCAATTGCCAGTTGTTGAGGAGAACCGTTTCCCTGAACGCCTGCTCAAGATTGCCGAACATCTCCGAATATGCGAGTTCGAATTCAGTGAAATCGTTGACGTTTTTGGATAAAAGGACGGCCAAGATCGTATCGAAGCCGTTTATGATATTAATGGGGTCATCGTCCGGGTAATAGCGAAGTTCCCGAAACATCTCGTGATCATAAATATCATTCAGTACGGATAGAGCATACCCTTCGGTTTTTTCCGGTATCATCGTTTGCCAAAACTGATCTATCTCCGCAACCTCATTTTTTACCGCTTTTTTATCCAATAGCCACAGGGGTTTATCGAAATCTTCCTGGGTTATTACTTTTGCGAAAAAATTGGCAAGATCATGCAGCCAGACGCCCCTATAATTCATATCTTTGATCAGATCCTGCAATGGATTGGGTTTGCCGGCTTCCGGTTTGAACCATAGAGGATTCTGCAACTGAATCAGGATATTCAAATTGTCTTTGATAAGAAGATTCTTCGATAATTCTTTATATTTTTCTTTTCCATAGAAAACGTGGCAGATGTACTGCCCTAAAAGGTAAGGAACAGCCGGGCTGTCATCGGATGGCGCGTATATGGTGAAATTATCAGGTATATATTCGGGAAGATACTCCGGGGATATTACCAGGTTCGGAGGATTGGAGATGAACATCACCAGGAGGGATTCCCTTAATTTTTCTTCCTTTATCTGCGATAGAAATTTATCGTTTAATAGTTGAAAAATTTTTGTTTCAGGTGCTTTGGAGAGGTCGCGCAATTCATCGAGGGCTTTTTGTTCGTCCTGTTGAGCATACAAAGCAGTCCAAAACAGGAATATAAGACTGGCAACAAGCAGAGCGGTTCTTAAAGCTTTCATTTCAACTCCTTAAATTCCAGGCAATTCTACCATAACATTGACTTCTAAAAAACTTCGGATTGTTTTTCACTTGAAAAGCGGCTAATATCTGATGGAAACGAACCCAACCGGGTGTGTCCTGAAAATGGGACAATAATATCGGTCTTAAGCAAAACAATGGTGGCATGGAATATGCTTTATTTATATGCGAATTTACTTAAGGAGGAACAAATGAACGGGAAACTTTCAAATATCATAAAAATGTCGCTTTTAGGTGTCACCGCAGTAATGCTGATCAGCTGTTCGCATACCCTCGTTCCGATTGACGGTCCCCTCTACCGCGGTGAGCGTCTGGAGGCTGAAAACCTCAAGGTCGAGGTGATACCGGGGCAGTATTATATGGAGTTCGACCGCGACGATCTCTTCATCCCTGTCCATGTGATCATCCGAAATCACACCGACCATAAGGTTCAGATAGGATACAAAAACTTCCTGATGCTCGATGATCATGGAAATAAGTACAAACCGGCGGACCTTCAGGATGTTATAACTTATTACAGAGTGACATCAATGAACGTATATCCGTATTACAGCTCCTACAATTGGCATTATCCCTATTACAATCCTGTCAGATGGAATCATCCATATTCAACCAGGTACTATATTGAAATGATTCGCGAAACATATTTGAAACAGGATAAACTTGAACCGGAGGAAGAGGTTTCCGGTTTTCTGTATTTCAAGGGCGCGGCAAAACTTGCCGATGAAACGGTGACGCTCGTAGCCAGATTCGCGGAGAACGATATGAAACCGGTGGAGTATGTCTTTAAGATAGACTAACCCGCCGAGATCGGAGATTATTCTATTAAAAAAAACGGCGCCGTTTCCGGCGCCGCTCTATTTTTTAAGATAAAATGCTACTTCAGAATATCATATAGATATTTAATTGCACCTTCTTTGATATCGTCAGAGATGGGATCATTGCCGAACCAGTTGGTTAGAAGCGCCTTTGCGATATTCGCGTTTTTGATGCTCCCTCTCGCCTTTCCGGCATAATCCACAAAGATTGTTCCGTCCGGGCTGAAACGCAGCGTCATATCCTGGCCTTCCTTGATTTCTTCATTGAAAAAGCCTAAGAAGGTCGCCATCGCTTTTTTGGTTTCTTCGGAATTATCTTTCAGGTATGCCTTGAAAGCATCTTTGTAAGCGCCCATTATGCTTTCGAAGCCGACATCTCTTGCGAATCTCATTAAAATTATCTTATGAAACTCGCCGCCTATGAAATCGCCCCAGAATTGATTGTTATCGTATAATTCCTCGATATAATCCTCCATATCTTCCGGCATCTGTTTCAGAATGTATTTGCCCAACACTTTTTTAGCTTCAACCGGTTCGATATAGATCGCCGCGCCATAAACTTTTATTATGACTTTTTTCCGAACCCCTGTGCCCGAACAAATCATTTCCGGCGCTCCGGAATCCGTCGAAAATTTTATGGCTTTGTCGAATGTCAGACCGGTGCTCTCTTCTTTGACCTTGCTTTCTCCATAAGCAAGAAAAGAAAACGCGATCAATCCCAGTACTGCAAGAATCAGGAATTTTTTCATATGTACTCCTCCTAATGATATTTTTACTTAATTTTCAATTGATGTAATTCAGATTATCTTCGGTAACCGGTCCTTGTCAAGAAAAATTCCTTCCCGGTTTGTGGAGAGTTGAGTTTTTCTCTGTCATGTATGGATAAACTACTGTGATTCTAATATCATATGTTTCTTACTAAGCAAAGAGGACTCGAATATGAAAATAATCGTTACAGGCGGGGCGGGTTTTATCGGCTCGCACACGGTGGATGCCTTGATAGATGCCGGACACAAAGTGGCCGTTCTCGATGATCTTTCCACGGGACATAAGGAAAATATCAATCATAAAGCCACGTTTCATAAAGCTGACCTTCGGGACGGTGTCATACAGGAGATTTTCGCAGAAGAAAAACCGGATGCCGTATATCATCTTGCTGCGCAGGTAAAGGTTGTCAAGTCCATCAACGACCCCGTCTTCGACCTTGAAGTGAATCTCGGCGGGACCATCAACCTGCTCGATGCATGCAGAAAAAACAATGTTAAGAAAATCATATACAGCTCTACCGGCGGCGCCGTTTACGGAGAGCCGGACCCGGATGATCTGCCCATAAATGAAAAATATATTCTTAATCCATTATCGTTCTATGGCATTCACAAACATACGGTAGAGCACTATCTGTATCTTTTTAAAGTAAACTACGGCTTGAATTATACGATTCTCCGCTACCCTAATATCTATGGACCTCGCCAGGACCCTCACGGTGAAGCCGGCGTCATCGCAATTTTTTCAATCAAACTGCTGGACGGCAGAAGGCCGACAATATTCGGAGATGGTTCGAAGACAAGAGATTATCTTTATGTCGAAGATGTCGTCAGGGCGAACCTCCTTGTTCTCGATAAAGGAGACGGAGAGATCTTCAACATTGGCTGGGGTTTCGGCATCCGCGATGACGAAGTTTTTAAAGATATCCGTGACGCCATCGGTTGCCGCATCGAACCGATTAATGCAAATCACAGAACCGGAGAGGTTGTCCATATATACCTCGATTCGTCGAAAATACGCGCGCAGCTGGGTTGGAAACCGATTGTGGACTTCAAGGAAGGCGTCAGAAGGTCAGTGGAATTTTACAGGAAGCGCCCCGCCTGGATTAAATCATTTTAAAGTATCGCCTTTTATCTATCCGAAGTTGTTTAATAGCAGTCTATCCAAAAACCACGGTCTATTTGAAATCCTTTAAAGTTCATTTCAAATGTTGGAATTAGCCTGTGGAATTTTCGTAAATAACATATAAATCCGGAAAATACCGGAAAAATTTAGAGAGGTAGATTATGAACAGAAAAGTTATCGTGACACTAACAGCTGGAATTTTATTTCTGGCTTTGTCCTCAGCCGCTGCTGAATATGGCGATTACTACAGCGACTATGGCAGTGACTATTTTCGCCTGAGCGTTCATGGCGGCTACTATATTCTCACACAGGAACCATTGACGAATCTATATGGTGATAACCTTATCTACGGAGCGGAAATTGGATATAAGATACACAAGAATATTGAGTTCGCAGTTGCTTTGGACCGCTTCTCTTCATCCTGCGATTGCCTGAATAACGATCTACAGGATATGGAATTCACCAAGCTGAGATACGGCGCTTACTGGCATTTCAACCCAGGAAACATCAATCCGAGGATAGGCGTCGGATTCGACTACTCCTGGGCAAAATTCGATACGGTGAAGGACTTCAGAGTTGATGACAGCGGATTGGGTTTCTATGTTTCTGCGGGACTGGAAATACCTGTCGCTCCATCCATTTTGGTTGGATTCGAAGGGATATATAGCATGGTAGAAATTGGCTACGACACCAGCGCGTATCAGAGCGGCAGCTCAGGCAGCGGCGGCGTATATGGAGATAATAACAGCTACGGTAATGGTATAAGCAACAATCCTGAGATATCGGGCTTTTCCTTCACGGGATTTGTGAAGATACATTTCTAAAACCGAATTCAGGGTCTTCAGATAGAACCGAAACTTCAGGAGCGGACGGATATTTAAAACAATTTACTCCAGAGCCGTCTCCTGATTTTCTTTTAAGCATAGCTATTAACCGACAAGTTTCTTATTTTAATTATGGCAGTGAGTTCAATATATCCGCGTTTTTTAACCAAGTATTTCAGTTTTTTTAGCATTCGATGAGTAATTTGTGAAAGGTGTCATATTTTGATAATTTAACTCCTTTCGCCTTATAACAAACCGACTAGCTACGCATCTGCTCTTTTCATCAGCGGATTATTATCCAGCCTGATTTTATTGACATCCACAATGATGGAAGCGATCAATCTCCTAAATAAATCAATCCGGTGATAAGCTTTTCTGTTTTCATTTTGTCATTTTTCAAAGTGACCTCTGTCTGGTTGATTCTCAATCTGCATGTTTTTCAGGGGAATCCTTGACGGTACCAATAAACTTTTAATGTCCTGATTGTTAACCTGTAGAGAAAAAAGTCACATTGGCGCAATTGAGTAATTAATGGCGATTTGATAAAATGGATCGCCGGAAGCGAAAGCGCTTACGATGCTTCGTCTGTTGCCCCAAGGAGGGGTTTGATGGCGACCGACTATGCTCGCATGACACAGAACTTGCTGACGTTCTATGACTTCAAAAACAAAACAATGATATGCATCGGAGCCGGAGGCGGACAGTTCATCGGTTATAGCGAGCCGCCTAAAAAAATCATCGCCATCGATCAGGACGCCGGCGCTCTAGAGCAGTTTCGGCTCGCCGTCGCCAGGAATAATATCGCCGATAAATTCGAGCTCATTCACGGCGATTTCCTCACAATGGATTTGCCTGTCCATGGCGACGTTGTGCTCTTCGAATTCTGCCTGCACGAGATGGCCGACGCAGCTGTTGCTTTGGCCCGGGCCGGCAAGTTAGCCGATGATGTGGTTGTATTTGATCATGGTCTCAAGTCTCAGTGGGCTTACCATGTCGTCGAAGAAGAAAAGGTGCGCGTTTCCTGGCAAGCCGTCAAACGCTTCAGAATGTCCCGGCATCGCGAGTACGCGGCGGAGCAGAAGTTCAAGGACTATGACGAGCTTCTCGCCAAGGTGAAACCACAAGGCGAGATCGCTATTCAGCGGATCGAGAAGTTCAAGGGTAAGATGGATATCACAATTCCTTTTACATACGAACTGGCTCTGGTCAATTTTCCGTGATTATCCCTCCTCTATCGTACCTAAGCGTTGTCCCGTGTCATAGAATCAAATAAGACATAACCACGGTTTTACCCTGAATAACTTTTAGATGGGATATTACGAGTAGTATCTAATAATAATTCTCGCAATTAGTTATTTCAGTCTTGCTTTAATAGTCATAAACCGAGACTTTACTGCCAGAATGATGGATTAAGGATGATTTCACAAATATATTAGGCTCAGCTTTTATTCGGGTTGATCATTGCTTCTTTATGGCATCCGGCGCAGCTCACCGGCGCCTTTTTATCTTTGTATTCCGGTTTTTTATGGCATTCGATACAGAAGTTGTGAAAAGTGTCTTCTATCGATAGTTTAACGCCTTTCGTCGCATGACAGGCTGTGCAGGTGAACTTCTGTTCTTTTTCATCGGCAGGCCCATGGCATTTTCCGCAATCCATTTCGCTCAACGCCATATGAGTGGAATGAACAAAGGTTATTGGATTGGTTTTATCGGAATGAAGAATAATCTTTTCCTTCTCCGGCGGGATTTTATTGATATCTGCACTAATGGAAGCGAAGGCCGCTCCAAGAATTATCAATCCGCTGATAAGCCATACTTTTTTCATTTTTCCACCTCTTAATTGGATTATCTGTCGTCTTCGAGAAAAATCAACAGCAATAATTCCTACAGGCACAAAGGAGATGATGATATCTTTAACCCCGGCATGGATTTCGACATACATAATTCATGAGTCAATTATTTTGAAGGATTTTAAACAATGCTGAAGGTTTGATAGGCTTCATCATATATATGTCAGCAACCGCGATCTGCTGAGCCGGGATTGATAAAATGATGCCGGAATCCAGGCCCTTTCATTTGTTGCAAACATAAAAGAAATAAGCTAATATTTCTAACAGCCCGTAAATCGAGGATACAACCCGTATCATTTATTTTAGTTCTCGAATGTAATTATACTGAAACTTCTCCCATTGATATCAATAGTGTTTTTTGAAGTCATACGCAATCTCATTTGAAGATCTCAAACCTAATATAAGAAGATAAAAGCTGAAAGAATATTCAACTTAAAGATATGTATTTATCCTTAAATGGTGTAGAATATTCTATGTTAGTTTTTTTCTAACGATGAAGCTGATGGCAAAAACAGTACAAGATAAAATTAATACAGTCATCGAAAAAAATACCTTTTACTTCTTTAACAAACATTTTGAAGAAACGTATGAAGGCAATATTAATTCCATTAAAGAATCATTGCTCTTTTTAAAGAATGAAATCGATACCAAAGGATTAAACAAGGATATCTTTTACAAATTGTTATCGGAAAAACCGAATGGATTAAAATCATTGCTTGCTTTAACAGGTTTCTCGAACGAATCCCTCAAACGCCTTATTACACTAATACGAGTTGTGGATGATGATCGGCTGAATAACTTATCTTTAAATAAAAAATGGAATAAATCAAAAAAGTCTTGCGAATTGGCAGAATGGTCTGACACCATTATCGAAAAAATGATGTTCTCCAATGAATATTTTAGGCAAGGAATAATCAATATCTTTTTCGAAGGCGCTACTATTCCCTTCTTGATAGATACAATTCCTTTATTTGAATTGAAAAAATTGAGTATTTCCAAATTGAAGTTTGATTTACCATCTATGATAGACACATTAGTAAGATATAAAGAAAAAGGCTCATATAAAAATCAAACAGAAAACAACCCTGAAACAGTTATATCGGATTTGCTTCAAGAAATGAATGTTGCTTTTGAAAAAGGCGATTTATCAGAGCTTATAAAAAGAGAATCTACCACAAAAAGAACAATGGATTTTATAATTCCAGATAAAAGTAGCCCAATAATACTAATCGAATGTTCTTTTTTGGTTACCACTTCATCCGGACAGGGAGATAAATCAAAAACAGAAATTTCTGTTAAAAAATTGATCGAACGTTACTATCCGAAAGCTGCTTTTATTGGTTTTGTTGATGGAATCGGATGGTATGTAAGAAAACAAGATTTGAGTCGAATGGTAAAAGCTTATGATGACGTTTTTACCTTTCATTCAGATGAATTGCTTCGCTTTAAAAATCTGTTAAAAGCAAAATATTTAAAATGATGGAAAAATATCTGAATAAAGTTTCTCAAGGTGATTGTTTAGATCTATTTAAGGATATTCCTGAAAACAGTGTAGATATTACTTTTGCAGATCCTCCATTCAATTTGAATAAAAAATATAACAGCACAAAAGACAGCTTGATGGTAAAAGAGTATTTGTATTGGTGTGAGAAATGGATTAAAGAGATGGTTCGGGTCACAAAACCGAGCGGTTCAATCTTTATACATAATATTCCTAAATGGTTAACTCACTATGTAAAATTTTTAAATGAAATTGCATATTTTAAGCATTGGATTTCATGGGATGCACCGACGGCTCCTATGGGAAAATCTTTGCAACCTTCTCATTATGGCATACTTTTTTACGTCAAAGATCCAAAGCAAACCAAGTTTTACGAGTGTAGGTATTCTCACAAAAGATGCCGTAAGTGTGGTTATCTTCACAAGGACTACGGGGGAAAGAAATCAGGATTACATCCTTTTGGTCCACTTCTTTCAGATGTGTGGACAGATATTCATCGCGTAAAACATAATAAGTACCGTGATGATCATCCCTGCCAGTTACCTTTACATTTGATTGAAAGAATAATTTTAATGTCGACGGATGAAAGTGATATCGTGCTTGACCCATTTTCCGGAACAGGCACTACCGCCATTGCTGCTAAAAGGCTCGGCAGGTCTTATATGGGATTCGAGATAGATAATGAATATGTACAAATATCAGAAAATAAATTACTTCAGGAAGAATCGAACTCGAAAATTGATAATATTTGGATTAGTTGTTATTTAAATGAAGTTATTACTATCAGAGATATTGATTGGGAGACATTATCTAAATCTTATATTGTTCCGAAAAATGTTGAAGATATAGACCATACAACCATTATTCCAAAAGATCATAATATTCAACGTGTTTTATCGAAAAAAAACAATGTTAAAAGTTCCTCGCTGTTTTTTGATTTCTAATGATATATCAAATCATAGCGCTTATAAACCTATATTCAGTCGGATTACAAAACAGGTAGTGCCCATCTCGATACAAAACAAAAGAACGATAATGTTAGCACTGACACCTCTCAATATTACAGAAAAAATGTTACTTTATCCGCTTTTAGATGGGCGAATGTATATGATTCCCTCGCATTTCCTTTGCATAAATTCAAAAGCTAAAAACAAAGAGCTTAATCATTAGGAGAAATGGAGATACTTATGAGAAAAAATAGGATGCTGAGCGCTGCCGTGCTGCTGTTGATCATTTGTCTCGCGGCGATGAACGGAACGTCACATGAAAAGAAGACGAGGGCGTTTCATTCGGATTACGGCTTTGCCGTCAACAGACAGCAGCTCGAAAGTACAATAAAAAAGGCTTGCTCCAGGGAAGCGGCGGACATTACAATTACCGAAAAACTTTTAGGGGGAGCCACTGAAAGCGGTCTTGTTGCAGCAATATGCCCTCATGACGATTATTCGTATGCGGCGCAGGTTTACGCGCACGTTATACCATACGTCAAGGCCAAGAGGGTGATCATCTTCGGCGTGGCGCACAAAGCCAAAGATTTTAATTTAAAGGATAAGCTTATCTTCGGCAGCTTCGATGAATGGGATACTGCCGCGGGTGCGCTTCAAGTATCCGGCCTGGAGGAATACCTCATCGGACATCTTAAATCGGACGATTACGCGGTCTCCAATCCGTTTATGGAGCAGGAACATTCCATCGAGGCGCTGACGCATTGGATCAAGTATTATAATCCGGACGCCGAGATAATCCCCATATGCATTCCGCATATGAAATGGGAGCGGATGCAGGAGCTTGCAAAATCATTATCAGCCGCGCTCGCCGGTAAAATCAAAAGCGACGGATGGAAGGCAAGCAGCGACTACGCCATACTTATCTCCAACGATTCATCCCATTACGGCGATCAGGGTTGGGGCGGGAAAAACTACGCTCCGTTCGGCTGCGGTGTGAAAGGATACCTCGAGGCGACCGGAAGAGACATCAGGCTTGCGGGAGATTATCTCGCGGGACAATTGACCATTGACAAGCTTCACAAATTATTCGCTGCCCTCGTGGACGAAAAAGATCCTTACACATACCTGATCACATGGTGCGGAAGGTTTTCGATCCCCTTCGGGCTTTCGGTTCTTGTAAATGTTTCCGAATCCATAGGCGAACAACCCTTCTCGGGCATTTTCCTGTCATACGGAACAAGCGTCGCCCTGGGGCTGATGGACGAAGGGATCGAGCCTCCTCTGCAAACGACAGCGCCTTCGAATCTGCATCACTGGGTCGGATATCTGGCGATGGGATTCAAGTGAAGCTCTCCGCTATGATTCAAAATTGTCATCTATCCGTCGGTTTCGAGTCCTGATATGTTTTTGCTTGAATCAGAATGAAAAGTTTCACAAAACTTGCAAATTTGTCGTTAAATTGTCCATGTATAGTCCTCCTCCTAATGTCTAATAATGCTGATTGGCATTAATATTGAGATCTAAGAGAAGGAGGACAAACAATGAACAGTTATGATTATTACATTTCTTTGGATTGGTCGCAAGCTAAAATGGCAATAGCCATCTCGAAAAAAAGTTCACGTGAATCCAGAATAGTCGAGCTGGATTCGGATGTCCGGCGGTTGAAATATTTTCTTAAATCGCTAAAAGGGACGAAGGTTTTGACCCTGGAAGAAAGCACGGCTTCGCAGTGGCTCTGGGTGGAGTTATATGACCATGCAGACGAGATCATCGTATGCGATCCGTATTATAATTTTTTGCTTTCATCGGGACCGAAGAATGACCGGATCGACGTCGGCAAACTGCTGGAGCTTCTCCGGGGCGGTCTGTTGAAGCCGGTCTTTCATTCCGCGGATGTTTTCATGGAGTATCGCAAACTGATCAGCACTTACGATGATGTCGTTAAGACCGGAGTTCGCTGGAAGAACCGGCGTTCGGCAATC
>Ga0315293_10000603_pt1 | contig 33896 bp, 31 predicted proteins | sample YL17G13_20_MG_FD_203071 | JGI IMG/M metagenome (GOLD analysis project Ga0315293, IMG submission 203071) | Sediment microbial communities from Yellowstone Lake, YNP, Wyoming, USA - YL17G13_20 | ecosystem: Environmental > Aquatic > Freshwater > Lake > Sediment | place: USA: Wyoming | collected... | reverse complement strand
GCATGCTGGCCGAGCTTAACACCCGGCCGCGCACCACCTACCTGGGCAGGATCACGAACCCCAACCCGGAGATCGAGCGTGAGTAGGAACGACAACCAGGAGCGCCGCGGCCGTCCACCGGAGCCGGTGTCGGTTGAGGTGCTGGCTCCCGGCCACACCTTCGCCACCGTCACCGACAAGATCAGCTCCATCGTGCTGACGCGGCGCACGCCGCTGTACTGGCTGGTGGGGCTGGGCTTCGCTCTGCTACTGGTGATGGTGTTGCTGACCGCGATCACCTACCTCATGGGCATGGGCGTGGGCATCTATGGCGTGAAGATCCCGGTAGGGTGGGGCTTTGACATCGTCAACTTCGTCTGGTGGATCGGAATCGGCCACGCCGGCACGCTGATCTCGGCCATCCTGCTGCTGCTGCGGCAGCAGTGGCGCACCTCGATCAACCGCTTTGCCGAGGCCATGACGCTGTTTGCGGTGGCCTGCGCGGGCATGTTCCCGCTGCTGCACATGGGCCGCCCCTGGCTGTTCTATTGGCTCCTTCCCTACCCCAACAGCATGCAGGTGTGGCCGCAGTTCCGCAGCCCACTGGTGTGGGACGTGTTCGCGGTCTCCACCTACGGCACGGTTTCCTTGATCTTTTGGTATGTCGGCCTGATGCCCGACGTAGCCACGCTGCGGGACAAGGCCCAGAGCAAGACCGCCAAAGTCATTTACGGGATTATGGCGTTGGGCTGGCGCGGCTCGGCGCGCCACTGGCACCGCTACGAAACGGCCTACCTGCTGCTGGCCGGCCTGGCCACCCCGCTGGTGGTTTCCGTGCACACGGTGGTGAGTTTCGACTTCACCATCGGGCTCCCGGCCGGCTGGCATACCACGATCTTCCCGCCCTATTTCGTGGCCGGCGCGATCTACTCCGGGTTCGCCATGGTGCTGACCCTGGCCATCCCCATCCGGGCGTTCTACGGCCTGGAAGATTTCATCACCCACAAGCACCTGGAAAACTCCGCCAAGATCCTGCTGGCCACCGGCCTGATCGTCACCTACGGCTATGCGATGGAAGCTTTCATGGCCTGGTACAGCGGCGACAAGTTCGAGTGGTACATGACGTCGTGGCGGGCCACGGGCGGCTACCGGCTGCAGTACTGGCTGCTGATTCTGTGCAACGTCGTCTCGGTGCAGTTTCTCTGGTTCAAGCGTCTGCGCCGGAACGTCCCCTTCCTGTTCGTGATTTCATTCATCATCAACCTGGGAATGTGGATGGAACGTTACGTCATCGTCGTCACCAGCCTCAGCCGGGACTTCGTGCCCTCGGCCTGGCGGCCATACAGCGCCACCATCTGGGACTATGCGACTCTTATCGGGACCATCGGATTTTTCTTCGTTTGCTTCTTCCTGTTCCTGCGGCTGCTGCCCATGATTGCCATTTTCGAGATGCGGGAACTGGTGGCCAAGGCGGAAGGAGGCAAGCGGTAAATTGCGGATTGCGCGTTAGAGCTATGGAGAAAGACCCACTGTTATACGGAGTGCTGGCCGAATTCGACGGGGAGCATGAGCTGCTGGAGGCCGGGCGCCGCGCCTACCAGCATGGCTACCGGCATATGGATGCCTATTCTCCTATGCCGATTCAGGGCATGTCCGCGGTGATCGGGTTCCCGAAGACCCGGCTGCCGCTGGTGGTGTTGATCGGCGGCCTGGCGGGATGTTTCGGCGGCTTCCTGATGCAGTACTGGATCTCGGTGATTGACTACCCGCTCAACATCGGAGGGCGCCCGCTGAATAGTTGGCCGGCGTTCATCCCGGTGACCTTCGAGATGACCATTCTGTGCGCGGCGTTGGCCGCCGCCCTGGGCATGCTGGCGCTCAACGGCCTGCCCCGGCCGCATCATCCGCTGTTTAACGCGCCGAGCTTCGCCGGCGTGACGCGCAACAAGTTTTTCCTGTGCATCGAGGCGACCGACCCGAAATTCGAGCGCGACCAGGTGCGGCGGTTCCTGCTCAGCCTGAATCCGCGAGAGGTGACCGACGTTGAACAGTAGGAGCCAATGCGGAGTGCGGAGTGCGGAGTGCGGAGTGCGGAGTAGTCGTCTCATTCCGCATTCCGCACTCCGCACTTGCACGGTTGTTCTGGCGCTCGCTGTGCTGGCTGGATGCCGGCAGGACATGCACGACCAGCCGAAGTTCGTGCCCTACCGCGAAAACTCGTTCTATAGCGATCTGCGCTCGGAGCGGCCGCCGGTTCCGGGCACGGTGGCTCGCGGCCAACTGCGGACCGACGAGGTCTTCTATACCGGCAAAGCCAAGGGCCAGTGGATCGATTATTTCCCCTTCCCCGTCACCAAGGACGTGCTGAAGCGGGGAGAGGAGCGCTTCACCATTTATTGCACGCCCTGCCACGGGAGGCTGGGAAGTGGCGAGGGCATGATTGTGCAGCGCGGGCTGCGCCCGGCCGCCAATTTCCATGCCGACGAGTTCCGCAACGCGCCGGCGGGGCGGTTCTTTGACGCCATGACCAGCGGGAAGGGCGTGATGCCCAGCTACGCCTACCGGGTCAAACCGTCCGACCGCTGGGCTATCATCGCTTATATCCGCGCGCTGCAGCTCAGCCAGCACGCCACGGCGGCCGAACTGGCGGAAGTCCAAGGTCCGAGGTCCAAGGTCCAAGGTCATTAGCCTTTGGACCCTCGGATTTTTTAGGAAGATGAACGACGAAACGCAAGTCATCCCGGTGGATCTCGACCGGCTCCAATCGCGGGCGTTGCTGGTGGGGATTGCGGGCCTGGCGGCCTGCGCCATCGCCGCCGTCTCCAATCACCAGCAGTTCCTCCGCTCCTACCTGGCCGGCTTCCTGTTCTGGCTGGCCATTGCCGTCGGCTGCCTGGCGCTGCTGATGCTGTACCACCTGGTGGGCGGCTCCTGGGGCTTCGTGATCCAGCGCATCCTGGAAGCGGGAAGCAGGACGCTTCCCCTGCTGGCGCTCCTGTTGGTCCCCATCCTGTTCGGCCTGCGCGTGCTTTACATCTGGGCGCGCCCGGAGGACGTAGCCGCCAACACCATCCTCCAGCACAAGAACATCTACCTCAATATTCCCTTCTTCCTGGCCCGGATGGTCTTGTACTTCGGCCTGTGGGTGGCGCTGGCGATGCTGTACAACCGCTGGTCGCGGCAGCATGATGGGAGCGGCGACGGGTCATGGATCGACAGGGCCGAGAGGCTGGCCGCCCCCGGCCTCATCATTTACGCCGTCACCATTTCGTTCGCGGCCGTCGATTTGATCATGTCGCTGGAGCCGGTATGGTTCTCCACCGCCTTCGGGCTGATGGTGATTTGCGGGCAGGGAGTGGCCACGTTCTCGTTCGTGATCATCATGTTGTCACTGGCGTCGGGGCGCAAGCCGCTGGCCGGCTTCGTCACCGAGCAGCACTTTCACGATCTGGGCAACCTGCTGCTGGCCTTCGTCATGCTCTGGACCTACATCGCTTTTGCCCAGTTTTTGATTATCTGGGCGGGGAATCTTCCGGACGAGATTTCGTGGTACGTGACGCGGCTGTCGGGCGGCTGGAGAATCTGGGCGCTGGCGTTGCTGATCTTTCACTTCGTGGTGCCGTTTTTCCTGCTGCTGATGCGCGATATTAAGAAGAAGGCGCCCAGGATCGTCGGCGTGGCCGGCCTGCTGCTGGTGGCCCACTGGGCGGAGATGGTCTGGCTGGTGGAACCCTCGTTCCCCCCGGACCGCTTCCACATTCACTGGATGGATGTCGCGGCGCCCATCGGGATTGGCGGAATCTGGATTTCTCTTTTTGTATCTCAACTAAAGAAGAGGGCGCTGCTGCCCCTTCGGCATCCGAAGCTGGCCGGCGTGTGGGAGCCGGCCGAAGAGACGTAAGCCATGTCCGACCCGCAGGTAGAGAGAGAAGAGCACGCGCCGGCGCATGGCCATGAGGAGACCGACGCCAATGTGAAGGCGGTCACGCTGTTGGCCTTGTCGCTGGTGGTCATGGTCGTGGTGGTGGGCGCCGTTTCCGCGGTCTATTACTACTATCTCTCGAAGAACTGGCCGCATGTCGGGACCGCCACGGCTCCCATGCCCGACCCGTCGCAGGTGCCGCCCGCGCCCCAACTGCAGACCTCCCCGCAGCAGGACCTGAAGAGAATGCGGGAGTACGAGGAGCAGCGCCTGCGGACGGCGGGATGGATCGACCGGCAGGCCGGCGTGGCTCATATCCCGATCGAGCAGGCCATGGACCTGGTGGCGCAGCGCGGTTTGCCCTGGAAACCGGTCCGCGGGCGGTAGGTCAGTTATGGACGCAAGACAGTGCTTGAACCACCAAGACACGAAGACACCAAGTTCTTTGTGTCTTTGTGTCTTGGTGGTGATGATTCTGGCGGGGGCTTTCGCGCGCGCGCAATACACCAGGCCGGAGATTTTCCGCGATATCGGCATCGAGCAACGCCTGGATGCGCAGGCGCCCCTGGATTTGCCCTTCCGCGACGAAACCGGCCAACCGGTCATGCTCGGGCAGTACTTCGGCAAGCGGCCCGTCCTGCTGGTGCTGGCCTACTTCAATTGCCCGATGCTGTGCCCCATGGTGCTGGACGGCATGGTGAAATCGCTCCGCGATGTCCATCTGACTCCGGGCAAGGACTTTGAGATCGTGGTGCTCGACTTCAATCCCAGCGAAAGCCCCCAGTTGGCCGCCGCCAAGAAGGCACAATACGTGGCGCAGTACGGCCGGCCGGAAACGGCGACGGGCTGGCACTTCCTGACCGGCGAGGACCCCTCGATCCTGCCGGTGGCCAAGGCGGTGGGGTTTCATTATGTCTATGACCCGAGCTCCAAGCAGTACGCCCACGCCACGGCCATCATGATCCTGACGCCGCAGGGCAAGGTCTCGCGCTACTTCTTCGGGGTCCAGTACCTGGCGCGCGACGTGCGCCTGGGGCTGGTGGAAGCGTCGGGCAACAAGATCGGCAGCCGCGCCGACCAGGTGCTGCTGTACTGCCTGCACTACGATCCCAGCACGGGCCGGTACGGCGTGCTGATCATGCGCCTGATCCGCATCGCCGGAACCATCACGGCGCTGGCCATCGGGACGGCGCTGTTCATTTTTTTCCGGCGCGAGCGGCAGACACGTTCATGAAATTCACTACCGTGGTGCATTGTCCGGGTTAACGCGTTTATGTGGAATTTCCCGCTATTTCCGCAGCAGGCTTCGACCTCGGCGCGCAGCACCGACGCCCTGTTCTTTTTCCTGCTCGGCGTCATGCTGTTTTTCGCGGTTCTGATCTTCGTTTTGGTTTTCATCTTCGCCATCAAGTACCGGCGCCGCGATACCAGCTACGTTCCACCGGTGATCGTGCAGTTGGTGTCGCTGGAGGCCGCCTGGATCGCGATCCCCTTCGGGCTGGTCATCGTCATTTTCGCCTGGGGCACCCTGCTCTACTTCGAGCATCGCAGCCCGCCCCCCGGCGCCATCGAAATGTACGTGGTGGGCAAACAGTGGATGTGGAAGACCCAGCATCCGGAGGGGCAGCGCGAGATCAACACCCTGCACGTGCCGGTGGGCCGCCCGGTGAAACTGATCATGACCTCGGAGGACGTCATCCACAGCTTCTTCGTGCCCGCCTTCCGGGTGAAACAGGACGTGCTGCCCGGCCGTTATACCAGCCTGTGGTTCCAGGCCACGGCGGCCGGGGAATACCACCTGTTCTGCAGCCAGTACTGCGGCACCGACCACGCCCAGATGATCGGCACGGTGGTGGCCATGGAAGACGCCGACTACCAGCGCTGGCTGGGCGGCGGGGCGGCCGAGGGAACCATGGCTTCGGCCGGCGAGCGCCTGTTCAACCGCCTGGGCTGCGCCACCTGCCACCTGGAAAGCGGGCAGGGGCGCGGGCCGGCCTTGGGCGGCATCTACGGCCGCGGCATCGGGCTGGCCAACGGACGCGTGGCGACCGCCGACGAGGATTACCTCCGCGAATCGATCCTGAACCCCGGCGCCAAAATCGTCGGAGGTTATCCCAACGTCATGCCCACCTACCAGGGCCAGGTCACCGAAGAGCAACTGATGCAACTGATGGCTTATATCAAGTCCGTGAAACCGTAGCACAAGGTGGAGGAATGAGCAGCAAGACGGTCGAACCGGTCTCGGAAACGCCGGTCAATTATTTGAACGCCAGCTTCGGGCTCCGCTCCTGGCTGTTGACGATCGACCACAAGCGCATCGCACTGCTGTACCTGGTCACCATCACGCTGTTTTTCTTCGTGGGCGGCGTGTTCGCGCTGCTGATCCGCCTGGAGCTGCTGACGCCCCGCGGCGACCTGTTTACCGCCGAGACCTACAACAAGCTGTTCACCATGCACGGCCTGATCATGATTTTCTTCTTCCTGATCCCCGCCGTGCCGGCGGTCCTCGGCAATTTCCTGGTGCCGCTGATGATCGGGGCGCGCGACCTGGCGTTCCCCAGGATCAACCTGCTCAGCTACTACATCTACGCCGTGGGAGGCACGTTCACGATGTATTCGGTGGTGGCCGGCGGCGTGGACACCGGCTGGACGTTTTACACCCCGTACAGCAGCACCTACTCCAACACCCATGTCACCGCGATGGTGATCGGCATTTTCATCACCGGGTTCTCGTCCATCCTGACCGGCCTGAACTTCATCGTGACCATCCACAAGATGCGGGCCCCGGGCCTGACCTGGTTCCGGTTGCCGCTGTTTCTCTGGTCGATTTATGCCACCTCGATCATCATGATCCTGGGCACGCCCAGCGTGGCCATGGCCCTGGCCCTGGTGGCCATGGAGCGGCTCCTGCACATCGGCATTTTCGATCCGCGGCTGGGCGGCGACCCCCTGCTGTTCCAGCACCTGTTCTGGTTCTACTCCCACCCGGCCGTTTACATCATGATCCTGCCCGGCATGGGCATCGTCAGCGAGATCGTTCCCTGCTTCTCGCGCAAGCGGATTTTCGGGTACAGCTTCGTGGCCTTTTCCAGCCTGGCCATCGCCGTCCTGGGCTTTTTGGTGTGGGGCCACCACATGTTCGTGGCCGGCCAGTCCATCTATGCGGGCATCATCTTCTCCGCGCTCAGCTTCCTGGTGGCCATTCCTTCGGCGGTGAAGGTTTTCAACTGGACGGCAACGCTGTACAAGGGCTCGGTGTCCTTCGCCACGCCGATGCTCTATGCCCTGGGCTTCATCGGCCTGTTCACCATCGGCGGGCTGACCGGGCTGGTTCTGGCCACCCTGGGACTCGATATCCACGTCCACGACACTTATTTCGTCATCGCCCACTTCCACTACATCATGGTGGGCGGGATGGTGATGGCCTACCTGGGTGGGATTCACTTCTGGTGGCCGAAGATCACCGGGCGGCTGTATCCGGACAGTTGGGGGCGTCTGGCGGCGGCCATCATTTTCATCGGCTTCAACCTGACCTTCTTCCCGCAGTTCATCGTGGGGTACCTGGGCATGCCGCGCCGCTACCACGTGTATCCCCCCGAATTCCAGGTGTTGAACGTGTTTTCGACGGCGGGCGCCAGCATCCTGGGAGTCGGCTACCTGCTGCCGCTGCTGTACCTGTTCTGGTCATTGAAGTACGGGGCCAAGTCGCCCGCCAATCCCTGGGACGCCACCGGCCTGGAATGGATGGCGCCCTCGCCGCCGCCCACGCAAAACTTCCCGGTTACGCCTCTGGTCGCCTGGGAGGCCTACGAATACGAGAAGCGGGAGGTGCCGGTTGCCTGAACCTACCCATGCTCTGGCCGAGCAGTTCGACGACCTGGAACAGCAGCGCCAGGCTTCCACTATCGGGATGTGGGTGTTCCTGGCCACCGAGGTGATTTTCTTCGGCGCCCTGATCACCGGCTACACCGAATACCGCGCCTCGTACTACCAGGCCTGGGCCGCGGCCAGCAAGCACCTGAGCGTTGTTTTCGGCGCCATCATGACCATCCTGCTGCTGTCGAGCAGCTTTACCATGGCCATGGCGGTCCATTTCGCTCGGTTGGGCGGGCGCAAGCGGCTGGCGCTCTGCCTGCTCCTGACGATTTTGCTGGGGGCCGTATTCGTGGGAATGAAGTTCATGGAGTGGCACGACCACTATCAGCGGCACGAGGTCCCGGGCATGGGCTTTGAGTTCCCCGGCCCCAATGCCCGCGAGGCCCAACTGTTCTTCAGTTTTTATTTCGCCATGACCGGCTTTCACGCCCTGCACATGATCGTCGGCATCGGCATCCTGGCGGTGCTGACCGGGCTGGCGCTGCTGGGGCGGCTGGCGCCTCCCCGCCATGTGCCCGTGGACATTGCCGGCCTGTACTGGCACTTTGTCGATATTGTCTGGATTTTCCTGTTCCCGCTACTTTATCTGGTGGACTTGCATCACAAATGACACACGCTGCCTCGCCGCGAACCTACGTGATTGTCCTGCTGGCCCTGCTGGCCTTGACGGTGGTGACCACCGTGGTTGCGCATATTGACCTGGGGCCGGGCAACTCGGCCGTCGCCATGCTGATTGCCGTGGTCAAGATGCTGCTGGTGATGCTGTTCTTCATGCACATCCGTTACGAGGCCAGGCTGACGCGCCTGTTCGCCGGCGCCGGCTTGCTGTGGCTGCTGTTCATGATCGGCCTGGTCATGGCCGACGTGCTTTCGCGCAACTGGCGCTAACCGGGGATGGGACGCAGATGAACGCAGATTCAATTCGGGCATGTTGATCTGCGTTCATCTGCGTCCTATTCTTAAGACACCTTGCCTCCCGCGCACAGTTCGCCTCCACCCCGACTTAGGCGCAACATCGTGGCGCTGGGGTGGACCAGCCTCTTCAACGACACCGCCACCGAGGCCGCCTACTGGATTCTGCCGGCGTTCCTGACCGGACCACTGGGCGCGGGAGCGGCGGCGTTGGGCTGGATTGAAGGACTGGCGGAGGGATGCGCCAGCTTCGCCCGGCTGCTGTCGGGCTGGTGGACCGACCGGGTCGGCCGCCGCAAGCCGTTTGTGGTGGCCGGATACGTGGCGGCCAACGTGGCCAAGCCGCTGCTGGCGCTGGCTACCAGCCCACTGCATGTTCTGGCCATCCGGGTCAGCGACCGCATCTCGAAAGGGGTGCGCACGGCGCCGCGCGACGCCATGCTGGCCGAGTCGGCCGAAGCGGCACACCGCGGCGCGGCCTTCGGCTTCCGCCAGGCCATGGATTCGGCCGGCGCCGTCCTCGGCCCGCTGGCCGCCTTCCTGCTGCTTCGCCGGCATTTCGACCTGCGGACGATCTTCGCGTTGGCTGCCATCCCGGGCGCTGTGTGTGTCTTCCTGGTGCTTGCCGTGGTGCGCGAAACCGGCACCGGAACCGCGCCCACTCCGCATTCCGCACTCCGCATTCCGCACTCAGCGCTTCCGCCCGCCTTCCGCCGGTTGCTGCTGGCCATCGGCATCTTCGCCATCGGCAACTCCAGCGACCTGTTTCTGGTGTTGCGCGCGCAGGGACTCGGGCTCGGCGCTTATGCTCCCCTCCTCGGCCTAGTGTTCAACGTGACATACACGCTGCTGGCCTGGCCGTTTGGCCGCCTTTCGGACCGCCTGCCGCGAAAGTCGCTACTGGCCGCCGGATACGTGGTGTTCGCCGGCGTATACGCGGCATTCGCGTGGGTGCATGCCGCCTGGCAAGTGTGGCTCTTGTTCGCCCTCTATGGCGGGTACTATGCGCTGACCGAAGGAGTGATGAAGGCGATGGTCGCTGACGCGGTGGAGCCGGAATCACGCGGCCGGGCCTACGGCATCCTGGCCGCGGTCTACGGCGCGCTGGTGCTGGCCGCCAGCCTGATCACCGGCCAGCTCTGGCAGCGCTTCGGCCCTGCCCTGCCCTTCACGGTTTCGGCGCTGCTGGCCCTAATCGCCGCCTCGGCGGTTCTGACAGTGCCTCGTGGCCGGCAGACGTGAGCGAACGCGTGCGCGTCAATCGCCCGCACGCAGTCGCCTACCTCAGTCTGCCCAATCTCGCGCCCGCTCGGTCAAATATGGCGCATGCTCCGGCCAGTCATGCAAGGTTTCCGGATCAAAGTCTGCGCCGTTGGGCCAGACAAGCGTGTGAACTTCCGGGTCCACGCGCACCTGATTGAACAGCGACGGGTCGCGCAACGGGCCGTACAGTCTGCCATGAAGAACGGGTTCAAAGTCGATCGTCCGGTCCGTTTCATCGTCGAAACAGACGCGCAGGGCATAAGGGCCGAGAACTTCGCACGATCGGACGCTGTAGATGGCGTGATGCGTAGTCATCGGTTAACGTAGCGGCTCAATGGGAAGCGGGCTTTCACCTGCCTGGAGGCGCTCCCAGTCGGACGACAGTTCACGCTGGTGCAACTCCGCCCAGGCCTCGACGAAGCGCCGCTGGCGCGCTGGCAGCTCCCCTGACATCAATTCTACCGGATCAATTCCGTAAACCGCCACATTGTTTTGATAGTGCGCGTGAAAGTGCGGCCGGCGGTGGGGAGCGCCAGCCTCGAAGTACATACGAATGATGATTCCGAAGAAGCGACTGATTTCCGGCACGGACGAATTCTACCGCAGTCTGAGCATCAGCGGGGTGCCCCGCGCTGCACCGGCGTACACATCGGGTACAATCTGGGGTATGCAGACACGACGCGACTTGCTTCGTTCGCTGGCCGGGCTGACCGCCGGCGCCGCTGTTGCCTCAGCCCAGGCCCGGAAGGGCGGTTATCAGCCGCAGATTTGCGCGCAGACTTACGTCTGGACGCAAATCTTCAGCCGGCAGAAAAAGCCGCTGGGCGAAGGTCTGGAGGAGATGTTCGCGGCCACGCGGCGCGCCGGCTACTCCCGCGTCGAGCTGATGGGCGTCATGGTCGCGCCCGATCTGCTGCCGAAGACCGCTGAACTATTGAAGAGCAACCGGCTCGACCCGGTCATTGTTTACGCCGCAGGTCCGATGCACGAAGCTGCGGCCGCCGAGAAGACACTCACCGAGATACTACAGACGGCCGACGCCGCCCGCACCATCGGCACGCGGGTCATCGAGACCAACCCCACGCCCAAAGGCAAGAAAGAGCGCAAGACCGATGACGAACTCAGTACCCAAGCCAAAGCACTCAACCGCCTCGCCGAGGCGCTGCACGAGCGGAGCATGCGTTTGTTCGTCCACCATCACGACCCCGAGATGGCCGACGAGGCCCGCGAATGGCGCCACATCCTGAAGAACACGGATCCCAAGCTCGTCCTTTTCTGCCTGGATATCGACTGGGTGATTCGTGGCGGGCAGCAGCCGGTGGCGCTGCTGCGCGAGGCCGGCGGCCGCCTCGGCAGCCTGCATATCCGGAACTCGCGCCAGGGCGTCTGGACCGAGTCGCTGGACGAGGGCGAGTACGATTACGCGGCGGTGGCCGATGGCCTGAAGCCGTTGCGCTACCGGGGCTACGTGGTCACGGAACTGGCGTATGACAAGGCCACGGCCATCACCCACCCGCTCGAGGAAGACCTGCGCCTGAGCCGCCTGTTCCTGGAAAAGACGTTCGGCGGCGGCTGAATCACAAACGGCGCTATACTTCCTGAGACTTTCAACAAGCAGGGGGAGATTTGATGAGACGAAGAGAATTCATTGCCGCGATCGCCGGTTCCGCGGGCCTCGGCCGGCTTTCCATCGCCCAGACCGTGCAGCGCAAGGGCCGGCTGAAGCAGGCGGCAACGCGCGGCTGCTTTGGCAAAAACATGAGCCTGGAAGACCAGTGCCGCGAGGCCGCCCGCCTGGGATTGAAAGGCATCGACCTGGTCGGGCAGAAGGAGTGGCCCACGTTGAAGAAGTACGGGCTGCTGGCCACCATGTGTCCAGGAGGCGGGGGCATCCCGGAAGGAATCAACCGCAAGGAGAATCACGCGGAAATTGAAAAGACATTCCGCGAGAACATCCAGGCCGCCGCCGAGGCGGGCATGCCCAACGTGATCACGCTGTCGGGCGGACGCAAGAACCTGACCGACGAAGAGGGCCTCGACAACAGCGTCATCCTGCTGAACAAGGTGAAGGCCGTCGCCGAGGACAAGCAGGTCACGATCTGCCTGGAACTGCTGAACAGCAAGGTGAACCACCCGGGCTACATGTGCGACCACACCAAGTGGGGCGCCGAGGTGTGCAAGCGGGTCAACTCGCCGCGCGTGAAACTGCTGTACGACATTTACCACATGCAGATCATGGAGGGCGACGTGATCCGCACCATCCGCGACAACATCCAGTACATCGGGCACTTCCACACCGCCGGCAACCCCGGCCGGCATGAGCCCGATGAGACGCAGGAGCTGAACTACCGCGCCATCGCCCAGGCCATTGTCGATTTGAACTTCACCGGGTACCTGGCTCACGAGTACAGCCCGGTGCGCGACGCGCTGAAATCGCTGGACCAGGCCATCTCGATCTGCGACGTGTAACGCCACGATGCGGCGTGCCACGACCGAAGGGTCAACCGAGAGGCGCAAGCCTGCCCCGGCTCGCGTCTCTGCGTTGAGATTCACCGGATGGACTTTATGCAGACCCACGATCCCTGCTGCGAACTGCGGGCGGCGCTTGACCTGCTGGCCAACGATCCCCGGCATCTGCTGGTCACCGCCGAGGAGGTGGATCCGCGCCTGGAACTGGCCGGCGTGTATCGGTTGGTGGGGGCCGGCACGCCGGCCATGCCGCCCACCCGCATCGGCCCGGCCATGCTGTTCGAGCGCATTCGCGGATACAGCGACGCGCGCATCCTGGTGGGCCTGCTGGCCAGCCGCGAGCGGACCGCCCGCCTGCTCCATACCACCATCGAGCGCCTGCCGTTTCGGTTGCTGGAGGCGCTGGAGAGCCCGATTGGCGCGGTCATCGCCGAGGGCCCCGCGCCCTGCCAGGAAGTCGTCCACCGGCCGCCGCTGGACCTGATGCGCCTGCTCCCCATTCCCACCAATACCGCCAAGGACGCCGGGCCATATTTGACTCTGGGCCTGCTGCGCGCCGAAGACCCGGAGACGGGCCAGTCCGATGTCACCATTCATCGCATGTGCGTGCTGGGGCCCGACCGGCTGAGCGTCTACTTTGTTCCGGGGCGGCACATCGACCACTTCCGGCAGAAGGCGGAAGCGGCCGGCCGGCCGCTGCCCGTTTCGGTCAATATCGGGCTCGATCCCGCCATCTACCTGGCCTCGTGCTTCGAGCCGCCCACCACGCCGCTGGGCTTCGATGAGCTGAGCATCGCCGGCGCGCTTCGCGGGCGCCCGGTGGAACTGGCACCGTGCCTCTCGGTGGCGGCCAAGGCCATCGCCCGCGCCGAGATCGTGATCGAGGGCGAGATGCTGCCCGGCGAGCGCGCCCGGGAAGACGAACTGACCGGGCTTGGCTATGCCATGCCCGAATTCCCCGGCTACCTCGGCAAAGCGCAGGAGTCGGTGCCGGTGATCCGGGTGCGGGCGGTGACCCACCGCCGCCGGCCGATTTTCCAGACCCTGGTGGGTCCCGGCGCCGAGCACACCGCGCTCACCGGGATTCCCACCGAAGCCAGCATCTTGCGGCTGGTCGAGCGCGGCATGCCCGGCAGGCTTGTCAACGTCTACGCGCATCCCGCCGGCGGCGGCAAGTATGTCGCCATCCTGCAGCTTCGGAAAGCATCACCCTCCGACGAAGGCCGACAGCGGCAGGCCGCGCTGACCGCCTTTGCCGCGTTTCCGGAGCTGAAGCACGTGATCCTGGTCGATGAGGATGTCAACATCTACGACACCAACGACGTGCTCTGGGCCATGACCACGCGCTACCAGGGCGACGCCAGCACCGTGTTCATTCCCGGCGTGCGCTGCCATCCCCTGGACCCCTCGCAGTCGCCCGAGTTCAGCCCCTCGATTCCCGCCCCGGGAGTCTCCTGCAAGACCGTGTTCGACTGCACGGTCCCATACCGCCTGAAGGAGAACTTCCGGCGCGTGGAGTTCGCGGACGTGGATCTGAAGCGGTTTTTCCCGAACGGCCTGGGCCCCGGCCCCGAGCTGTAAGAACGAATCCGCAGACTCCGGTTCTGCGGTACATTTAGTCGCCGAACGATATTACTTTTTGGTGGAGGAACAGGTGAGAAGACGCGAATTCTTAAAAACATCAGCGGGCCTTCTGGCAACGGCGGCGGTTTCGCCCCGGCTCGGATGGGGCGCGCCGCCCGCGCGCAGGCCCAACATCGTTCTGATTGTGGCCGACGACCTCGGCTACGCGGACATTGGTGTGTATGGCTGCACTGATGTCCCCACACCCAATGTCGATTCACTGGCGAAAAACGGCGTGCGCTTCACCAACGGATACGTTTCCTGCCCGGTGTGCAGCCCGACTCGCGCCGGACTGATGACCGGCCGCTACCAGCAGCGCTTCGGCCACGAATTCAACCCCGGCCCTCCCACGGTCGCGGATGACATATTCGGGCTGTCGCTGAAGGAAGTGACCCTGGCGGAGCGGCTGAAGAAGGCCGGATACGCCACCGGCATCTTCGGCAAGTGGCACCTGGGGTACCTGCCCCAGTACCACCCGATGAAGCGCGGCTTCGACGAGTTCTTCGGCTTCCTGGCCGGCGCTCACCCGTATGTCCAAACTGAAGCGCCGAGCAACCTGATCTTGCGGGGAAGCGAGCCGGTCAAGGAAGAGCCGTTTTACACCACCGACGCCTTTACGCGCGAAGCCGTCTCGTTCATCGAGCGGCGGCAGAAGGAATCGTTCTTCCTGTACCTGCCCTACAACGCGGTGCACGGGCCGTTGCAGGCCTCCGAGAAGTACCTTTCCCGGTTCTCCTCGATCGGCGACGACAAGCGGCGGACGTTTGCGGCCATGCTGTCGGCCATGGACGACGGAGTCGGCCGGGTGCTGGAAACGCTCCGAAAGGCGAATCTCGAAGACAACACGCTGATTTTCTTTGTCAGCGATAACGGCGGGCCGACGCCGGGCAACACCTCGCGGAACGACCCGCTGCGCGGTTACAAGGCGCAGGTGCTGGAGGGCGGCATCCGCGTGCCCTTCATGGTGCAGTGGAAAGGCCGCCTTCCGGGAGGCAAGGTCTACGACCAGCCCGTGATCGCTCTGGATGTGCACCCGACCGTTGCCGCCGCGGTTGGCGCCAGCGTCGCCGACTCCAAACTCGACGGCGTTGACCTGGTCCCTTACCTGAGCGGGACTAAGAAGGGCGTTCCTCATGACCGGCTGTTCTGGCGATTTGGCGAACAGTCGGCCATCCGCATGGGGGACTGGAAGCTGGCGAAGCTGGCCGATGGCGCGCCGCAGCTCTACAACCTGGCAAAGGATATCGGCGAGGCCAACAACCTGGCCGCCAGCGAGCCGGCCAAGCTGAAAGAACTGCAGGCGGCCTACGATGAGTGGAACGCGCAATTGATGGAGCCGCGCTGGGGGCGTGGCGGCGCGGCCGGCCAGGACGCCAAGGCCAAAGCAGCCAGGAAAGCAGCGAAGGCCGGCGCCCGCAAGCAACCCGGGTAGGACAAATCGGACGCCCGCCGCGGCGGGAACGCAGATAGACGCAGATAAGACCGTAGAAAGATCTGTGTGTACCTGCATTCATCTGCATTCCATTCTGTTCAGATCAGGGGAGTGACATCGGCCGCCAGGTGCGGGGCGGTGCGAACGACGAGCAAGCGGCCCATCTCGAGCGGCTGCATGGCCTCGCTGATCTTCTCGGAAAAAACGACGACGGCGGGGACGCGGGCGAGCGCGGAACTGCGAATCAGCGCCTGCGTCTCAAGGGAGCGTGTTTCGAGCGGCCGGCCCGGCTCTCTCCGCTCCCAGAACAGCGAGAAGTAGGTGGCCGAGCGGGTGGCGTAGCGAAAGGCGTACAGCTCGCCCGCCCGGGCCAGGATGAAGTTCAGGCCGGAGAATTGGCCATCTTCGATCGCCAGCGTCACCGCCGACCGGATCGCTTCCACCGGGCCGGCCGGAGCCCGGAGGCGGTGCAGCAGCAGGCGGAAGAATGCTTCGCTGTCGGTCTGCCCCTCGTAGCTGACGCGCCCCGTTTCGCGGCGCACCCTGGTCTCCAGCAGGGGGTAAAGCGCGCCGCTGTGCGCGAACAGCCAGCCGTTGCTCAAGAACGGGTGGGTGTTGCGCTCGGCGCGGGGAGCGCGGCTGCTGCGCCGCACGTGAGCGACGATCACGCTCCCGCAGGCCTCGGCAGAAGCGGCGCCTGCAGGAAACTCGCCGGAAGGAGGCAGCGGGTGCTTGACGAGACGCGGCTGTCCGCCGGGGTCGAACCAACCGAGTCCCCATCCGTCGGGGTTGTTCTCGCCGCGGGATCGGAAGAATGCGGGCGCGTCCTCCATGGAGACATGCAGGCCAACCGGCTGCGCCGCCGCCACACCGAACAGACCAGCCATCTCTCCGAGTGTAACCCGCATTCCCGCGCCCGGCGGCCTGTTGTCTGGTTGCGGCGCGGGCCGCGCTGGGGTACAGTACCGGCCGTATGAGCACTGACGCGGATCAAGGGTGGAAGAGCCTGCTGCTGATCGTCGCGGCGCTGGCCCTGCTGGTCGGCGCCAGCATCGGGGCGGTGGTGCTGTTCAGCGGCACGGGCCGGCGGCCGGCTTCCCTGCCCGCGGCATCCGGGCGGCCGTCGCTGGCGGTGCTGAACTTCGAAAATCGCACCGGCCAGCCGCGCTACGACCGTTACGCGGCGGACGCCGCCGAGCTGCTGATCGCCGACCTGGCCCGCCCGGACGCCAACCTCGAGCTGGTCGGCCCCGAGCGGCTGCTGGACGAGCTGCAGGCCATGAAGCGCAGCGTCGATTCGCTGGACCGCCCGGCGGCCCTGCAGCTTGCCCGCCGCTGCGGCGCCCGCTACATGCTGCGCGGTGAGCTGCTGGCGGCTTCGCGCGATATCATTCTCAAGGCCGAGGTGACCGAGGTGGACAGCGGACGCCCGGTTTCATCCCGGCAGGTGGCCGGACTGAACGATCAGAACCTGCTCGAAAGAGTCGGCGCCCTGGGCCAACTGGTCCGCGAGGATTTGAAAACACTGCGCTAGGTTTTAGCCGCAGATTTCGCGGATTTCATAGATTGAGAGCACGTTATGCGCATTGTGAAAGCTACGCGCCAGGACTGGAAATGGCCGGCGATTTTCCTGTTGGCTGGGCTGGCCGGCGCCGCCATCGCCTACCTTTACTTCTTCCACGCTTTCCCGGAAGCCTCCATCGATTTGCGGCTCTCCCGGACCGAGATCGCCGAGCGGGGCGCCGGCTGGCTGCGCCTGCGCGGCCTGAATCCGGCGGGCTACCGCCAGAGCGTGCTGTTCGATCCCGAGGACGAAGCCCGCACCTACCTGGAGCGGGAAATGGGCCTGGAGGCGGCCAACCGGCTCATGGCCTCGGAAGTGCCGGTGTGGCGCTGGCGGGTCCGATTCTTCCGGCCTCCGCAAAAGGAGGAGTTCGTTGTCCGCCTCACCACCGCCGGACAACTCACCGGATTTCGTCACCTCATCGACGAAAAGGCGCCCGGCGCGCGGTTGGGCAAAGATGAAGCCCAGCGGCTGGCCGAGGTTTTCCTGCGCGCCCAGAAGGCCATCGACCCGGCCCACTACTGGCTTGTTTCCGACAGCCTGGACGCCCGGCCCAACCGCCACGACTACACCTTCACCTGGGAACGCCGCAACTACCGCCTGAAGGAAGCGACCTGGCGGGTCTCGGTGACCGTGCAGGGCGACCGCATCGGAGGATACCGGGAATTCCTGAAAGTCCCGGAGCAATGGGACCGCGACTACCAGCGGCTGCGCTCCCGCAATGAGCTGCTCAACATGATCGCCACCGCCTTTTACCTGCCGCTGCTGATCGCCGGAATCATCGTGCTGATCCGGATGGCCCAGCGGAAGCGTGTGGAATGGCGGGCGGCGGTGGCCATCGGCGGGTTGGTGGGCGCGCTGTTTGCCGTCATGGGCGTCAACCAGCTCCCCATGGTGGCCGCGCAGTTCCCCACCAACGCCCCGTACTCCACCAGCGTCGCCATTGTGGTGATCGGCGCGGTCTTGGCGGGGGCGCTGATCGGCGCGTTTGTGGCCTTGCTGGCCGCCGCCGGGGCCCCGCTTTACTCCGACCTGGTTCCCAACCGCATCCGGCTCTCGAAGTTGTTCACGCTGCCCGGCCTGCGCAGCAAGGAATTCTTCTTCTCCACGCTGATCGGTTACGGCATGGCGGCCATGCACATCGGCGCCGTGGTGCTGTTCTATATCGTGGCGCGCCGCTTCGGCGCCTGGGCGCCGCTGGAGGTGAACTACGACAACGCGCTGAGCACCTACCTGCCGTGGCTGTATCCGATGGCGGTGAGCCTGCTGGCGGCCACCAGCGAGGAATTCAGCTTCCGCTTGTTCGCCATCCCGCTGCTGGACCGCTGGCTGAAGTCGCGCTGGCTGGCCATCGTTATTCCCGCCTTTGTCTGGGGCTTCCTGCACAGCTCCTATCCCCAGCAGCCGGCCTGGATCCGCGGCGTGGAGGTGGGGCTGATCGGGCTGCTGGCCGGCTGGGTGATGCTGCGCTTCGGCATCCTGGCCACGCTGGTTTGGCACTACACCGTGGACGCGGTCATGATCGGGCTGTTCCTGCTGCGCTCCGACAACCTGGGTTTCAAGATCTCCGGGGCGCTGGTGGGCGACGTGGTGCTGATCCCGCTGCTGGTCGGCGTGGTGCTGTACTGGCAGCACGGAGGCTTCGTCGAAGACGAGACCCTTACGGGATACCGGGCGGCGGCGCCGGGCGTGGCCGCGGAAGTTGCGGCCGGCGCCCCCCAGGCCGCGGCGGAGCCGGCTGCCGAGCCGGTCCCCGCTTCGGCCGGCGCCTATGCGCCGGCCGGCCCGCGCCGCATGCGCATCGCCATCGGCGCCGGCCTGGCCGGCGTCGTCCTGCTGTTCCTGGTCCGCCCGCCCGTGCTGGGCGATTTCATCCGCTACACGATCGGCCGCAGGCAGGCCGAGGTGATCGCGGTCGCCCACCTGCGCGGCAGCGGCGTGAATGTGGAGCGCTTCCGCCGCGTCACCGTTCGCGAGCAGGCCGCGTCCTCGACGCGCGCCGAGTATTTGCGGGAAACGGTGGGCCTGGCCGAAACCAATCGGATTTACTCGGCGGGTCACGCGCGCCTGGCGGTCTGGCGGACGCGGTTTTTCCGCCCCTTGGAAAAGTCGGAGTACAGCGTGCGGCTGGCGCCGGACGGCTCTGACCCGCGGACCTACTACCAGCAGGACGAACAGGCTCCCGGCGCGGCCCTCTCGGCGGCCGAGGCGCAGGCGCGCGCCGAGGCCTTCCTCAAAGCGCGCGGCGTCACTCTCGATGACTACAACCTGGTCCAGTCGAATCCCGAGAAGCGGCCCGCCAGGAACGACTTTTCGTTCGTGTGGGAGGGAAAGAAGCCGCTGGCCAGCGAAGCCCGCGAGCGGGTTGCGGTGGATTTGACCGGCGACCGGCTGTCCGGGCCTTTCTACAGCATCAAGATTCCCGAGGACTGGGAGCGGAACCACACGCGCCAGCGCCTCTCGACGCTGTTGCTGCCTTTGTATATGGGGCTCTGGGTCGCCGTGGCGGTCGTGGTTTTCGCGAAACGAGTGGGGCGGGCAACGCTTCGCTGGACTTTGTATGCCGGCGTCGGCGCCCTTGGCGCCGCCCTGGTTCTGTCGGCTGCGGTGGTCAATCTGCCCGCCTGGGAAGCCGGCTACGACACCTCGATTCCCTGGAGCACGGAAATGACCCGCGAGGCTCTAGGGGCCGTGATGGGGGCGATGGGCGCATTCGTGGGCCTGCTGCTGGCGGCGATGGCGGCCGATACGCTGCTCGGTTCCCGCTTCGGCCGCGTGGATCTGCTGCCGGCCTCCGGCCGGGAGCGCGCCCAGTACCTGCGCGAGGCGCTCATCCTGGGCGCCTGTGGGGCGCTGGCGATGCGCGGAGTCCAGTTGGCGGCGCGGGCCCTCACCGTATTGATTCCCGCGCCCATGGTGGCTCCGCCGGTGGCCGCCGACATTGGTCCCTCATCGTTCTGCCCGGCCGGCGCCGCGCTGTTCTCGGCGCTGAATTCCTCGCTGTGGATGGTGCTGGTGGGCGGCGTGGCCGCCGGCGTGGTGTTTGCCTGGCTGCGCCGCCCGCGGGCCATTGCAGCCGCGTTATTGGCGACCGCGGCGTTTCTGGCCCTCCCCGGCGCGCTGAGCTTGGCGGCTTACGCGCGCGACTTCGCTTACGCCCTGGCGACGGTCGGGGCGCTGGCGGGACTGGTCTGGTTGCTTCGTTTGAACATCGCGGGATACCTGGTTGCCGCGGTGCTGGCGGCCTTGCTTCCGGCCACCATCGCGCTGGCGCGCCACCCTGCGTTCGGCTCCGACGCCACGGCCTGCGGCGCGGTCCTGGCGCTGGCTGCGGTGGGCCTGCTGCTGTGGATTCACGCAGAGGAATCGACGATGGGGTCATTGAATCCTTGACGATGGAACGGCGCTTTCGGAAAGCGCCATCCTGTTGTATGTTCGATGGTTGGGGAGAACAAGCTAATGGTGAGTGGCGAATTGATTCGTCTCAAGACCCTGGTGGATGACTGCGCCCGCGTGGCGCGCGCCATCGAGCGTGAGTTTCCGCGGCTGGATCCCGGCGAACAGGCGGAACTGGCCGACTACATTCGTAAGTTCCTTCCTAAATTCGAGGAAGCAATGGCCGCCACGGCGCGAGTACCTTAAGACACGTGTCCGGTTTGAATTGCAGATTGCGGATTGCGGATTCCGGGCGGGCCGGGCCTGAATTCCGCAATCCGAAACCTGTCCCGGCGGAGTCGGGATCCGCAATTGCCTGACACCCAACACCTATTTTGATCCCCGCCACCTATCTTTCGGCGCTGGCCGGGCAGTTCGGGATCAAGGCGCTGCGTCCTGCGCAGCGCCAGGTGCTGGAAGCGGTGTCGGCGGGAGCGCACGTGCTGGCGGTCCTGCCGACGGGGGGCGGGAAATCGCTCTGTTTCCAGTTGCCGGCGGCGCTGGACGATGGCCTGACGTTGTGCATCTCGCCGCTGATCGCGCTGATGCGCGACCAGGTGCTGGGGCTGCGGCGGCGGGGGATTGGCTGGGCGGGCGCCGCGCACAGCCTGCTGACGGAGCGCGATACGGCGCGGCTCTACGGCGCGGTCCGCGACGGCCGCTGCCGCCTGCTCTATGTCGCTCCCGAGCGCCTCCGCTCGCCGGCCTTCCGCGAGGCCATCGAGCAGCGCGGCGTCCAGCGCCTGGTCATCGACGAGGCCCACTGCCTCTCGGCCTGGGGACACGATTTTCGGGCCGACTACCGCCTGCTGCCCTCCCTCTGGCAGGCGCTGGGGCGGCCGCAGGTGCTCGCGTTTACCGCGACGGCCGGTGCCGATGTGCGCCGCGATCTGCGTGACGTGTTCCCCGGCCTGCAGGAAATCCTGACCCCTATCAACCGCCCGCGCCTGCGGCTGCGCATCAAGGAAGTGGGCTATTACGGACAGCGGGAACGGTACCTGACCCGGATGTGCGAGGACGGCGGCGCGGCCATCGTCTATGCCACCAGCCGCCGCGACTGCCAGCAACTGGCCGCCGCGCTTGCCGACAGCGGCATTCGCGCCGCCGCCTACCACGCCGGCCTGACCGGCCAGGAGCGCAACGCCGCCCAGCAGGGCTTCATCGAGGACCGCATCCGGGTGATCGTGGCCACCACCGCCTTCGGCATGGGCGTGGACAAGCACGATATCCGGCAGGTGATTCACGCCGGCGTTCCCTTCGGGGTCGAGCACTACTGGCAGGAAGTGGGGCGGGCCGGGCGCGACGGGAAGTCCGCCACCGCCACTTTGCTCTGGAGCGATCAGGCGCTGGAGCGCACCAGGAACGTGCTGGAGCGCGATCTGCCCACCGCCGAGCATTTCCGCTGCGCTTGGCGGGCGGCCGAACAGATGCCGGGCCTGCGCCGCGCCGATTTCGAGCAGGTCCTGGAACGCCTCATGTATCAGGAGCGCCTGGGCAAGCTGGATGACAGCCTGCGCGCCGCCCTGCTCGGCCCGCTCTATCATGCCGGCGCGCTGGTAGTGGACACGCAGGGCGGGCATCACCCGGGGCCGAAAAGCGTCTGGAAAAGCGCGCTGCAGATTGCCCGCCGGCGGGAGCGCTTGCGCCGCGCCTCCCTGGACGCGCTGGCGCGGCTGGCCGAAGCGCCCCTGTGCCGGGTGATGGCCGTGGCCGGCTTCCTGCAGCTTCCCGCCGATCCCTGCGGCCAGTGCGATAATTGCCGCTCGGCGGGAAGTTCGAAGTTTAAAGTTTAGAGTTTAGAGTCTAGACTTTCAGTTTCGGGTTCCCGTGCAAGGCGAATTGATGCAGGAAGAAGAACGGCTGGAAGCGGAGTACTGGTGGTTCGTGGGCCGCCGCTCGATTATCGATCGGCTGCTGCGCCGCTTCCGAGTGAACGCAGGACTGGCGATCGATGTGGGTTGCGGCAGCGGCCGGAACCTGGAGGTGCTCGCTCGCCACGCGCGTTCGGTTGCCGGAGTGGACTGTTCGGCCTCCGCCGCCCGCCTGACCGCAGCCCGCGGGTTCGCGGTAATCCAGGCGGACGGCAACTTGCTGCCCTTGGCCGATGGCTCCATCGATCTGGTGACCGCGCTCGATGTGCTGGAGCACATGGAAGACGATATCCGGACGCTGCGCGAGTTTCACCGCGTCCTGCGGCCGGGCGGGCGCCTGCTGCTGGCCGTGCCCGCCTACCGCTTCCTATGGAGCGAGCACGATGAAGCGCTGCGGCACCGCCGCCGCTATTTGGCTTCCGAGCTGCATATCAAGCTCACCAACACCGGCTTTGACGTCGAGAAGCGCAGCTACGCCGTTTTCTTCGCCTTTTTCCCCATCGTTTTCTACCGCCTGGCCCGCGGCCTGGTTCCCAAAGACCCAATGGCGCCCAAAGCCTCCTACGTGATGTTGCCGAAGCCGCTGAATCGCTTCTTCCAGGGACTGCTGGAGCTGGAAGCCCAGCTTATGCGGGTGATCAATTTCCCCTTCGGCACTTCCATCATCATGCTGGCCCGGCGTGTTTGATGGGCGCCAATGCGGGCAATTCGATCGGCTTGCGGTACAATGGAGTCGGCGTCATGAAGCGAACTCACAAGGCGAGCATTACTCCAGGGCTGCCCAACGCTACATTCAGAGCGCGTTTCTCGAGGGGCGCCTTGCGCCCGCTCGAGCGGGTGAGCCTGCGGGAAGGAGAAGAAGTTTCGGTCGCCGTTCTCCCGACCGATTCCCGCAACGACGACTGGCTCCGGAAAACCGCTGGCGGATGGGCAGGGCTGATCGATTGCGAACGCCTGAAAGAAAACATTTACAAAGATCGGCTGGTGCGCTCACGTAGGAAAGCCCGTTTGTGATACAGCCTGCCTTTCTCATCGACACCGACTGGGTGATAGACCACCTGAAGGGCAGGAGCGCGGTCACGCGGCGTCTTCATGAATTGCAGCCGGGAGGATTGGCACTGAGCGTGGTTTCCGTCGCTGAACTTTGGGAAGGAGTTTTCTTCTCCCGAGACCCCGGTCACAGCCAGTCCTTGCTCGAACAATTTCTCTCGGGAGTTGCGATTCTGCCGATTGACGATGCGGTGTGCCGACGGTTCGGCCGTCTGCGCGGGTCGTTGCGGCTTCAAGGCAAGAAGATCGCAGACTTTGATCTGCTCATTGCCGCATCGGCCCTCTGCCACAATCTCACCCTGCTGACCAATAACCGCCGCCACTTCGAGCAAATTGGAGAACTACGGATCGAAAGTCTGCGGGGCTGATGTCGGCCGCATAGGCAAGCCGCCCGCGGGTTCGCGGCCATCCAGGCGGACGGCAACTTGCTGCCCTTGGCCGATGGCTCCATCGACCTGCTGACCGGGCTCGATGTGGTGGAGCGCGCGGCCTGCTGGAGTGCGCCTGGACTGGCGCGCGTCTTTGTGGTGTGATACGCGGCATGACACGCGTTCTACTGGCGGTCCTCCTGTTCGCATCGACGTGCCTGGCACAAGGCGCGCGGATTTTTATCATCACCGACATGGAAGGCGTGGGCGGCGTCAACGACCGCGAGGAGCAGGTGCTCCCCGGCCAGCGCCGGTTCCCCGAGTCGCAACGCCTCTTGACCGGCGAAATCAATGCGGCGGTGCAAGGAGCGGTGACGGCGGGAGCAACCGAGATTGTCGTTTGGGACGGCCACGACGGCAGCCGCAGCCTTTCCATCGACGAGATCCATCCGGCCGCGAAGCTCATTCAAGGCAAGCCCACCCCCGCCAACTATTACCTGGCTCCCAGGCTCTATGACGGGATCATGTTCATCGGCCAGCACGCCATGGCGGGAACCCAGAACGGCCTCATCGCCCACTCGCAAAGCCATAGCATCAAGCGCATTACGATCAACGGCAAGGAGGCGGGCGAGATCGGCCAGATCGTGGCCATTAGCGGCTATTTCGATATACCCGTCATCATGCTGGCCGGCGACCAGGCGGCCTGCGACGAGTTCTTGAGCTATCAGCCGAAGGCGCCGGCGGTGGCGGTGAAGCGGCTGGCCGGCAAGGCCTCGAGCCTCAGCCTGTCGCACGCCGAGGCCAAGCGGCGGATCGAAAGCGCGGCGCGCGAAGCCGTTCTGCGGGTGAAGGAATTCAAACCGTGGAAGCTGGCCGGGCCGGTGGAGATGGTGTTCGAGTTCTTGCCGCAGCCGCCCGAGCGCCCCGCCGCGCGGTCCGTCACCTATCGCGGCGCAACCGTGCTGGAGGCCTTCGAGGCTTGGCTGGGGAAACCGTAGAAGCTGCGAAGAGCCGCCGCAAGGCCGTTGCCGCGGCTGGTCCACCATAGGCCGGCGATGATGACGAGTAGCGCCAGCAGCGACACAGCGGCCCCGGTGTACAGCTTCACCGGCACCAGGCGCATCTCAACGACATGATGGCCGGCACTCAGGAATATGCCGCGTTGAATGGCGTTGGCGCGGACGATGGGCTGATCGCTGCCGTCCACCCGGGCCCTCCACTCCGGCCAGTAGGTTTCCGCCGCCACCAGCAAGCACGGGCGGCCGGCCTCCACCTCCAGTTGAACCTTGTTTGGAGCGTACTCGACCAGGCGAACCGAGCCAGGCGCAGGCGCCCCGGGTTGCCAGGGAAGCTCGGGATGAACGGGGGCCTGCACGGTGGCCGCCAGCCGCAGATCGAAGTCGCCGGAGCGCAGCGTTTCGACCGCCTCCTCCGGGCTCTTGACGTCGAGTGCCTGGCCGACTAAGCGGAAGCGGGGCAGCGCCCGCAGATTAAAGAAGATCTTTAACCAACCCTTGTAAATCCTTTCTAATCCAGGGATTTCTTCGCGCAGGCTGATCACGTAGCGGACGTTCAGCAAGTCCAGTAGCGGCGACCGGGCATCGTCCAGCCGGAACTGGCGGTCCAGCGGCGTGGAAAACGATGAGCGGTAGTTGGCGTAGTCCAGCAGCAGGACGGCATTCATGCCGTTCGCCGATGGGATGCGGCGCAACGGGAACATGGTCTGCCAGGCATAGCCCAGGTCCGAGGTGTCGATGCGATACAGCTCATCCTTGGGCAGATTGGCGCCGGCATGCCGCTGGATGATATCGAACGCGTCGTCGGGCGTCTCCATGCCCGGCACGCGCTTTGGGTTCTCGATGTCGCCTTCGGAGATGTTTGGCCAGGAGTGCGAGCCGACCGCCACCAGGTCCAGCAACGCCACCGCGACCAGCACGGCAGCCAGCCGTGCGCGGGCCGGACTGGCGGCAGCGGCCATCCGCTGAAACAGCAGGCAAACCGCCAGCAAAATGACGCCCGCGTACAGCAACGTGGCGGCGACGTTCATCACCGGTTCGCGCCGCGTCGGCTCGGCCAGAAATGCCATCGCGCCATAGAAAACGATTCCCACGCCGGTCGCGGCAAGGCCGATCATCCGCCACGGTCTCCACCTGGGTTCCAGTTCGCCGCGCTCCATTGCGTCCAGGGCCATGCCGGCCAGGGCGGCAAAGGCCAGGCAAAAATAGGCGAGTATGAACGGGGGATAGACGCCGCGCCCGACGAAGCCAGGTGAAAGCACATAGATGGCCTCGGAAATGCCAAACGTGTCGCCAAACATCCAGAGAAAAGCGAAGGCCGCGGAAATCCAGAAAACGGCCAGGCGGCGCGCCGGACGTAGCGCCATCGCGGCCGCCGCCAGCAACAAGGCCGGCAACCCCTGGTAGAGGTACATGAAGGTGAGGTTCATGGTGCCCCAATACGGGCCGCGAAGCTGGCTGAACAGGTTTGGAAGCAGCAACGACGTCAGCGCTTCCCAGCGGAAGCCGTCGATGGCCTGGCTGCGCGGCCGCAGGGTGGCCACCGACAGCCGCGCCACATCAAAGGCCGGCAGCAGGACGGCGGCGGCCAAGCCGATGCTCAACAGGCAGGCGGCTAGATATAGAACGGTTGGTTTCAGTAGCCACCGAGTCAGACCCCCATCGGGCCAGGCCCAGCAGAGCACCCAGATACCCGCGAAGACATAGGCGGGAAGAAAAACTGCCGGGAAGCCGGCCAAGACCATCAGCGCCAGCACCGAGGCCACGGCAGCGACGCCGGCGAAATTCAGGCGGCGCGCCAGGTAGCGGGCCGCCAGCGCCAGCCAGGGCAGCCAGGCAGCCCCGCAGACCGCGCCCAGGTGCTGGGTTTGAGTGGTGAAGAAGCCGCCCAACTGGAACACGGTGGCGCCCAGCAGCGCTCCGGCCCGGCCGCATTCCAGCCGCCGCAGCAGCACGTACATGCCCAGCCCGGCGAACCACACGTGCCCGATGACCTGCAGCTCCATGTAGCGATAAGGCAGCCGGCCGTGGAGCGCGTTGCCGAGCAGAATGGAGAACAGCGTGGTGGGATAGAAAATCGCGGTGGTGATGTTGCCGCTGAGCGGCTCGCCGCAATAGCTGAACGGGTTCCACCACGGCAACCGACCGAACTGGCGCAGCGACCAGGCGATCAGCTCCGAAAGCGGGTAGTGGTAGTCGTACAGATCGTAAGGGATGTGATACTCATGGCGGGCGAACAACACGCCGCGGAAGAACAAGGCCGTCGAGACGGCAAAATACAGGACCGGCCCCAGGGCCGAGCGGAGCCGCGCCGGCAGCCATCCGAGCCGGCTCATAGCTCACCTTCTTTCGCCGCGGGCTGCCGGAGCGCACCCATGTGCGCGGCCTCCGCGCCCAGCAGGCACCAGCCCGCCAGCAGCAACCCGCCCAGCGAGAGCGCGGCGCCCGCGTACAGGAGCGAGGGCACGATCTTCATCCGAACCTCGTGGCTGCCGGCGGGAACCGGGACGGCGCGAAACAGGCCGTCGGCGCGCACCAGCGGCTGGGGCTGGCCGTCCACGCTGGCCTTCCAATCCGGCCAGTACGTCTCCGTAATCACCAGGGCCGCCGGGCGCGAGGCGACCGTGCGCAGCCTGATTTCGTTAGGCGACCAGGACAGCAGCTCGACCGTTCCCAGTTCCGCGGACGCGGCGGGCTGGCCCAGAGCCCCGAACAGGTGAACATCGGAATCCGGGACCACGACGGTCCTGGAGGAATCGACGGCCCCATAATGAATCTTGGCCGCCGCTTCTTCGACGTCGCGGGCGCCCGTTGCCGCTCCGACCAGGAAATACCGCGGGAAGGCCCGCCGGTTCTCGAAAATGTTCGGATCGCCCGCGTGAACCCGTTCCATTCCCGGCAGCGAGGCGCGGGGGGTCACCACATACCGGATTCCCGCCAAGTCCAGCAGCGGTGACTGCGGCGATTCCAGAACGAACTGGCGGTCATCGACCCGCGAGAAAAACTTGCGGTACATCACCACGTCCTTCAGCAGCAACGCGTTCATGCCGTTGGCGGAAGGCAACTGCCACCGCGGCAGCTTGGTCTGCCAGGCATAGCCGACATCCGAGGTGTCGATCCGGTAAACCGGCTGGGGGCCAAGACGGGCCTTGAGCCAGGCGACCTCGGGATGGGGGGGATCGCCGTCGCCCGAACCCGCATTGAACATGCTGTGAGAGCCCACGGCGATAAGGTCGAAAAGAATCAGCGCGCAGAGCAGAGCCGAGACGCGCACGCGAGGCATGGGCCCGGCGGCCGCGTGGCGCACGATCAGGCCGCACAACGCCAGCACGGCCGCGGCCAGCAGCAGCGAGGCGCCGGCGTTGCCGGCGCGGCTGGCGGCGGGCGGCATGCCGGCCACGTAATTGCCCGCGGCGCAAACCACCAGCCCGACCGCCAGCGCCATGGTCGCGGCGCGGGCGCAGATCCCGGCGGGAAACAACCGGCTGCGCTCCCCGCGCTCCCAGCCATCCAGCGCCATGGCCGCCAGCACCGCAAAGAACAGCGAGAAGTAAGCCAGCAGCATCGCCGGATAAATGCCCCGTCTCACCACGTTGGGATAGAGCAAATACAGCAGTGCCGAGACCGGAAAACTGACACCGAACATCCACAGGCCCGAAATCGCGGCGCCGGCCAGGAAGGGGCGGGCGGCCGAAGAGCGCAGCAGCCAGGTGAGCCCGGCCAGCACCAACAGCAAGGCCGGGATTCCCTGGTACAGGTACAGCATCGCGGGATTCACGGAATGCCAGAATTCGCCGCGCAGTTGGTTGAACAGATTGGGCCAGAACAGCGAGGTCAGCGCCTCCAGGGGCATGCCCTCCAGGGCTTGGGAAGGAAAGCGCCATTGCGCGACCGAGCGCTCGGCCAACTGGCCGGCCGGCAGCCAGGAGACAGCGGAGATCAGCAGGCCCAGGGCGGCGGCCGCGGCCAGCAGCGCCGCCGGGCGCGCGTGCGCCTTCCAATCGAGCCGCGGATGGCGCTGCCACATCCACCAGACGTAGAACAACGGCAGTAGGAAAATGGCCGGCAGCCAGGCGGGCGGGAAGCCGGTCAGGACCATCAAGCCCATGGCCAGCGCGGCCCAAGCCACCGAGGCCCGGTCGCGTTTCTCTTCCAGCCGGCGCAGCGCGCCGAGCGCCCAGGGCAGCCAGGCGGCCACGCAAATGGCCCCCAGGTGCTGAGTCTGGGCGGCGAAAAACGCGCCCAGGTGATAGACGGTGGCGCCGGCCAGCGCCGCCCGGAAGCCGACGCCCAGGGCGCGCAGCAACCGGTACGCGCCCACGCCCGCCAGCAGGACGTGCGCCGCCAGCAGTAATCCCATCCACCAGACCGTGACCCGGCCGGACAGCGCGTTGCCGGCCACCGCGGTCAGCAGCGTCGGCGGGTAGAAGATCGCCGCCTGCACGTTGCTGAAAAACGGCTCGCCCATGTAGCTGTACGGATTCCACCAAGGCAGGCAGCCGTACTCTTTCAACGAAGAGGCAATGAAGGCCAGCAGCGGGTGATGGAACTCCGCCAGATCGTACGGGATGTGGTAGTAGCGGCCCAGCAGCAGCGGCCCGCGGAAGAAGAGCACGGTGGCGGCCAGGCAATACAGCGTGGCGGCCAGCAGGTCTCTTCTCGAAGCGATGGGGGGAGCTTCGTCCATGCCAAAAACTCACCACGGATGAACACGGATGAGATTGTTATTCAGTCCGAGAAATCCGTGAAATCCGCGTAATCTGCGGCTTGGCGCTTTCTCCGTGTTCATCCGTGTTCATCCGTGCCTAATTCTTCGGATCAGCGGGCCCCGATGTCTCCACCCCTACCGCCTGTATCTCCTGTTGCGCCGGGGCGCCGGCCTCGACCCGCTCGGCCACTGCCACCAACGAGAGGCCGAAGGGGAGCCGCAGCAGCCCCTCGAGTTTCAGAAGCGGAAGCAGCAGGTTGAACACCTTCACCTGGAACGGGGGAAGCGTCTTGCGCTTCAACAAGCGGCCGTTCAGCAGCCAGCCGGGAATGCCGGCGGCGTTGAAGTGCTGGATTTTCCGGATCCGAAATCCGGTGGCGCGCAGCTTCTCTTCGAGTTCGCGGCGGGAATACCGGCGGTAGTGCCCGACCTCGCGGTCGATGCTGCCATAGAAGGAAGAGCACGCGGGCACCAGCAGCAACAGCTTCCCGCCGGACGCCAGCGACTGGTTCAATCGCTGCAGCGTCCGGACATCGTCCTCGATGTGTTCCAGCACGTTCAGGCACACCACCGTGTCCAGTTGCCATTCGCGCAGCCGCTCGACCGGCACATCGTTCAGATCCAGCGGGAGCACGCGCACGTTGGGAGAGTGCACGAAGCGATTGCGCAGGCTGTCCAGGCAGACTGGGGAAATGTCGGTGGCCAGCACCAGCTCGCGATTGGCCAGGAAGCGGGTGACGTTGCCGATGCCGGCGCCCACCTCCAGCACCCGGCTGCCCACGTGGGGCGCGATGGTTTCGTAAATCCAGCGGTTCAGCCGGCGGGCGCCGGAAAGCGCCACCAGGGTGGAGACGCCGGAGTCCTGCTGGGCATCCGTCAGCCAGCACTTGGAAATCGTCCAGATGGCTGCAACCCCGTCTTTCCAGTTGATCTTCTTCCCTTCCGTGTAATCCCGGCCGTGGTAGGTGATCGGCACCTCGTAGATGCGGTATTTTAGTTGCGCGATGCGGGCCGTCACCTCGGGTTCGAATCCGAAGCGGTTGGAGGTGAGCCGGAGATTGCAGATGACTTCGGCGCGGAAGGCCTTGTAGCAGGTCTCCATGTCGGTCAGGTTGAGGTTACAGACCATGTTGGAAAGCAGGGTCAGAAACTTATTGCCGAGGGTGTGCCAGAACAGCAGCACGCGCCGCGCCGAGCCGGCGAACCGCGAGCCATACACCACGTCGGCCTTGCCCTCCAGGATGGGCGCCAGCAGTTGCGGGTACTCGGCCGGATCGTACTCCAGGTCCGCGTCCTGGATGATCACCACCTGGCCGGTGACGCGCTCCAGACCGGCGCGGATGGCCGCGCCTTTGCCGCTGTTGCGCGGCTGGTGGATGACCACCAGGTTATCGTGTGTGGCCGCCAGTTGATCCAGCAGGCGGGAGCTGCCGTCGGTCGAGCAATCATCGATGGCCAGAATCTCCTTCTCGATGGGCACCGCCTGAACGCGCCGGACAATCTCGCTCAGCGTGAGCCGTTCGTTGTAGACGGGCATGATGACCGAGAGCAATGGGCCGTTTTTTGCCATCTTGAAAACTGTAATCGCCCCGGCATTGCCCGTCAAGCTTTGGCAAGTGCGAAATGCGGAATGCGGGGTGGCGAGTGCTGAACATTCCGCATTCCGCACTGGGCACTGACTTGCGTGCTATACTCGGGGAGCGAAATGGAGGTCGCCCTATATGGCGGAAGATACCGGCAAGATTACCTACTTTCTGGCGGGCCTGGGGGTCGGCACTCTGATCGGGATTCTGTTCGCTCCGCGCGCCGGAGAAGAGACGCGGGATTACCTCGGCCAGAAGGCCGTGGAGGGCCGCGAGTTTGTGGTGCGCAAGGGCCGCGAGGCGCGCGAACAGGCAGGCGAGTGCATCGAGAAGGGCAAGGAGACGGTCGCCCGCCAGAAGGGCAACGTGCAGGCGGCATTCGAGGCCGGGAAACAGGCGTACCGCGAAGCCACCGGCGAATCATCGGAACCGGCTCCGGGAACGCCCCCGGACGCCAAGCCCTCCGGCTCCAAGGCGTGAGGAGGTCGCTACCTGTTGGCTCCCAATTTGGCTCCTGATTGGTTCTACCTCTTCGTGGCCCTGTTCGTAGTGATCATGGCCGTGGCGCTGGTTCTGCAACTGGCCACGCTGATCGGCTTGTTGCTGGCCGTCAAGAAGCTGCAGGTGCGCATCGAGCAGATGCTGGACAGGAAGCTCGATCCCTTGCTGGACAGCGCCAAATCGATGCTGGACAGCGCCCGGCCGATCGTCGAGCAGGCCCGCGAGCAGGCGCAACGCCTGGCTGCCACGCTGAACAAGGCCCAGGAAACGGCTCAAACCCAGCTCACGCGCATCGACCAGTTGCTGACCGAGGTCACCGACCGGGCCCGGCTGGAGATCATCCGGGTGGATGAGCTGGTGGCCGACACCGTGCACCGCGTCGAGCAAACCACCGAATTCATCCAGAAGAGCGTGGTCCGCCCGGTCAAGGAAATCGACGCGGTCGTCCACGGCATCCTCGCCGCCGTCCAGGTCCTTCTGCGGCGTGGCGGCTTCCGCACACCGGAGCGCGCCACGCAGGACGAAGAGATGTTTATTTAGGCTGTGGGCTGTAGGCCGTGGGCTGTAGGCTGCCCGCGGTTGGCCTACAGCCTACAGCCTACAGCCGGTTTTGAAACTCCGCATCCTCATCGTCGATGACGACGCCAACACCCTGGCGCAACTGGCGCGGGCCTTCCGCATGGAGGGGCTGGAAGCGCTGATCGCCGACTCCGCCGAGCGCGCCCTGGAGTTGCTCCGCCGCGAGAAGCTGGACGCCGTCGTTTCCGACGTGGTCATGCCCGGAACCAGCGGATTGCGGTTGCTGGAGGCCATCGGGCGGGAACGGCCCGAGCTGCCGGTGGTGCTGATTTCCGGCCAGGCCACCATCGAGATGGCGGTCGAGGCCACCCGGTCCGGCGCCGTCGATTTCCTGGAAAAGCCGGTCTCGGCGCAGAAGCTGCTGCTCACCGTGGGAAACGCGGTGCGGCTCCGGCGCCTGGAGGAAGAAAACCGGGAACTGCGCCGCCAGGTGGGAGACGGCGACCTGCTGTTTCGCAGCCCGGCCATGGCCCGGGTCGTCGAGCAGCTCGAACTGGTGGCGCCGACCGATTCGGCCGTCTGCATCCTGGGCGAGACCGGGGTGGGCAAGGAACTGGTGGCGCGGGCCATCCACCGCGCCAGCCCGCGCCGCGACAACCCCTTCGTGAAGCTGAACTGCGCGGCGGTGCCCGCCGAACTGATCGAAAGCGAGCTGTTCGGCCACGAGAAGGGCTCCTTCACCGGCGCCATCTCCCGCCACATCGGCAAGTTCGAGGCCGCCGAGGGCGGCACTTTGTTCCTCGACGAGATCGGCGACATGCCCCCGGCCATGCAGGCCAAATTGCTGCGGGTCTTGCAGGAGCGGGAGTTCGAGCGCATCGGCTCGAACCAGGTCATTACCGCCAACGTGCGGGTGATTGCGGCAACCAACAAAGACCTGCACAAGCTGATGGCCGCCGGCCACTTCCGAGAGGACCTGTTTCACCGCATTCATGTGTTCCCCATCGCCGTGCCGCCGTTGCGCGAGCGCCCCGAAGACGTGCCCTTGCTGGGGGAGCATTTCGCCCGCCAGGTGGCGGCCCGGAATCACTGGAAGCAGGCGCGGATCACGCCGGAAGCGCTCGACAGGCTGGCGCGGTACCGGTGGCCCGGCAACGTGCGGGAGTTGCAGAACGCCGTCGAGCGCGCCCTGATCCTGGCGCGCGGCGGAGAGATCAGCGGCGCGCTGATCGACCAGTTGCTGGGCGGCGGCGCGGCGGCGCCCGCCGGCCCCGGCTCCCGCCATGGCTTCCGCGGTCGCCCGCTGAAAGAGACGATGGACGAAATCGAGCGCGAGGTGGTGCTGGACGCGCTGGAAAAACACGCCTGCCAAATCGCGCAGACGGCGCGCGCCCTGGGCCTGGAGCGCAGCCACCTGTACAAGAAATGCCAGCAGCTCGGCATTGACCTCCGCTCCCTCCGCGTGGCCCGACCGTAGAAGCTGTCAGCTTTCAGCTATCAGCCATCAGCTATCGCCAGAGGCTGAAAGCTGATAGCTGACAACTGATAGCTGACAGCTTGCCCTTGTGACTAAAGTCATTTCGCTGAAACGCCGCCTCCGGCAAACTGCACATGGAGGGCAAACATGCACAACGGCGGCGATCCCATTGAAGTCCTGGTGAACGAACACCGTTCGATTGAGCGCGTGCTCGACGCCATCGAAGCCCGGTTGGAAGCCGGCGCTCAGGGGCCATTCCCGGCCGACTTTTTCAGCGAGGCGCTCGATTTTTTGTCGAATTTCGCGGACGGATGTCATCACTACAAAG